>ERZ779633.94-NODE-94-length-37810-cov-11.782731_pt1 | contig 37810 bp, 34 predicted proteins | sample MGYA00514195_ERZ779633 | MGnify/ENA primary metagenome ERZ779633 (study PRJEB29562, sample SAMEA4376707) | mouse gut metagenome | isolation source: Cecum | study: EMG produced TPA metagenomics assembly of the A DSS colitis mouse model was used to assess the...
ACTCCTGGTGCTTTTCGTTTTCTCTCACGTTGTTTAATTTACAAGGTACACGCCCGCCGGACGGGCTGCCATTGCGCCGGTTCCGCAGATTCCCTGCCTCATCGGCAACTTTGGTATTCTACCACGCGCCCGTTGCCTTGTCAAGGCTTTTTTCAAACTTTCTCAAAAAACTTTTGAGATGCCGAAAACTGCCCTGTCCACAGCTTGGGTGCTTGAATAATATATCAGATGCCAAGAAAAATGTCAACACTTTTTTGAGAAAAACCAGCCTTATTTTTCTTGTTTCTGCTACAATACATACATATTGTGTCTCATTTCTCCGCCGACCACAATATCCAGTTCCTTCCGGCCGCTTTTAACCACTAGATCTCTTATCTTTTCCCCCGCTCACCGCCACCAGCGTCGGCACCACCAAGCCTAGGACCACATTTACCGCCAGCAGCGGCCCTTGCGCCCGCGCGACCACACCGTTTGGCAGACAGACCCCGCCCAACACCGCCGCGATCAGCACCGGCCACGCACCGCGCCGGTCCTCTGCCACTTGTGCCGCCGCGAGGGCCGCCATACCGACAAGGACCAGGTCCGACAAGACCCACACAGCGGTGCCCATGGCCTCCAGACGCTGAAACCCTCCCGAAAACCCCAGCCCTTGAAGGGCTAGGAAAAAGGGCAGCGGCGCCTTAGCCGTCAGCTCCGCCCCCAGGGCGCCGATCACCAAAATGCACAGCCCCGCCGCGGTCAAGCACCAGCCCACCGCCCACCGCCTGGGCAGACTTTCCCCCTTTTGAAGCGGTGTGCGGGGAATAAACATCCCCAGCGCTCCCACGCTCAAGGTCGCTAGGGTAGGCCAGATGCCGCCGACACCCCGCGCCACCTCTTCCCAACCCTCTGGACGAAGATTCGCCCCGTCTAAATTAGCCGCGCCTAAAGCAAAGAACAGTCCAAGCGCCGCCAGCAGCGTCAAAAAGAAGACCTGTGCCGCCCGCAGAAAAGCCTCCCATCCTCTACATATAAGGTATGCCGTCACCCCCGCTAAGAGTGCCGCCGCCAACCACCCGGGCACCTCGCCGTAGTCTGTCCGCCCCAGGCGGTCCACACACCCCCCGGCCGTCAGCGCCGCCAGCGTCACCGCCCAAAGGTAATAGACCACCCGAACCCCCTGGCCAAACCAGCCCCACCGCTCCGTTAGATCCGCCGCAAGTCCCTCTTTTCCCAAACTCCTTATTAGCCATAAAACGACCAGGACCACCGGAGTCGCAAAAACCGCCCCCAGCCACCCCCACGCTCCAAACCGCGCCGCCTGTCCCGGCAAGGAGGCCGCAGGCGCCAACGCCGCCAAAAAGCTCCCCACCCAGGCCTGCCTGCTGCTCACCCTATGACCACTTGTCCACATACAGCTCCCGCTCCCCTGTCACTTGGATCTCTCCGCCCCGCAACCCCACCACAGGAACGGTCACTTTACCATCTCTGGTCAGCGCGCTTACTGCCTCCAGCAACGAGGGCGCCGCCACGCCGCTTTCCTCCAGATGCTTCAGCCGCCCCGCCGGATCGTCCGCCTCGGACAACAGTCCATAGGCAGAGCCCTGCTCCGCCAGCCAGACCGTCGCCCCGTAGCCGCTGTCCCGGTGGACCACCTCATCCCACAGCGCCCGCGCCGTCGCGCTTTCTCCCAGCACGACCTGCCCCACATGAGTAACTGCCAGCCGCTCTGTGCCCAAGGTCTCCAACGTCCCTTGGGCGGCGACCACATCCTCTCCCTCGCAGTGAAACAAGCTCCGTTCCTCTTCCTCTCCCGCCACAGCGGTGACCGTGACCGGCCCCGCGCCATCAATGCCAAGGGTGCGTACCAGGCTTACGTTGGCCAACTCCCTTCCGCCGCATCCGGCGAGAAAAAGGAGCGCCAGCGCTAAAATCAGCGTTTTCTTCATCGTTGGTTCCTCCGATTTTTCCCCTCAAAGGCCGCGGGGCGCAGCTTCACCCAGGGCAAAGGCACACGGAACAGGCTGTGCCCCTCCACCTGAGCCCCCGGTTGGGCGGCAAAGGGCGCCAAATAGGCCACGCCGAAGCTCTCCAGCCCCGCCAGATGCCCCACCAGTACCGCCGCCATCAGGGTCACCCCCAGCAGCCCCCCAAGCCCTGCCGCCAGTGTTAGCCCCAGCCGCCAAAGCCGCATTCCTCCGGCAAAGTCTTGAGAGGGAATAGTGTAGCCCGCCACTCCGGCTACCGCCACCACGATCAGCACCGCCGGGGAGATGATCTTTGCCTCCACCGCCGCTGAGCCTACCACCAGTCCGCCCAGAATGGACACCGTCTGCCCCAAATTGCCAGGCAACCGCAGCCCAGCCTCTTGAATGACCTCAAAAGCCAGTAAAAGCATTACCGCCTCGAACACCGTTCCAAAGGGCACCTCCGCCTTGGCTCGAATGATGGCTTCCGCCAAAGCCAGGGGAATCATTTCTGAATGAAACAGCACCGCCGACACATAGACCGCGGGGAGAAACAGGCTGAGCAACATAGCGGCATAGCGCAGCACCGTCAGCGCCCGCGACACCATCCAATTGTCCGTCCGGTCCTGCTCCGCCGCCAAAAAGAGTCCCACCGTCCCCGGCAAGAGAAAGCCCAAGGGCAGACCGTCTACAATTAGCCCCACCCGCCCCGCCAGCAAATTGGCGGAAAAGCGGTCCGGCCGCTGGGTCGCCAACAGCTGCGGGAACGGGGTGACCAGGCGGTCACACAGATACTGTTCAACATGTCCCGCATTGATCACTCCGTCAATATCCATTTCCTCCAGCCGCTTCTTTACCTCGGCCACAATCTCTGGCCGAGCAATGCCCTCCAGATAGATGACGTCCACCGGAGTGCGGGTCTGCCGCCCCACCACCTGCTCCTCGATCCGCAGATGGGCGCTTCTGAGCCGGCGGCGCACCAGGCTGGTGTTGGTGCGCACCCCTTCCACAAAGGAGTCTTTCCCCGCCTTAGCCGCCGGCTCGTCCTCCGGGTCACCAATGGAGCGTTTTTCCTCCGTGGCCACGCCGCATTTCAGGGCTCTGTTCAGCCCCTCGAACCACAGCACCACCGACCCCTCCATCAAGGCAAACACCGCCTCATCGGTGCTTTTTACCTCGCTTACCGACAAGTTGTAAAGCGCCCCCGATGCCAGCAGCCGGAAACACCCCTCCAGGTCGGCCTTTCGCAGAGCCTCATCCTGGGCCAGCGGGCGCAGGATATAATCGTTTACCCGCTCCGAGCGCACCATCCCATCCACCGCGCACAAAGTCACCACCCGCGCCGGATCTCCCGCCAGGCGAAGTTCCCGGGTAGTAAAGTCCACACAGCTTTGAAACGCATCCTTCAGCGCCGCGGCGCTGAGCGGCACGTTAAGCATCGGCTCAGGCCGGGGGTGGGGTCGGCCCGGCGGCCGTTTACGTCCAAAAATGCCCATGACAATTCACCTCATTTGAGGTAGTTTGCCACTGACACGCCTCTTTATGTCCACCAAAAAGGCACAAATCTCGCGGGAAAATTTTTTAGATTTAATAGTTCCGTAACAACTCCTTTGGAACTTTTGTAACAACCCCTCGGTATTCTTATATTCGCAAGAGACTTCTTCTTTCATTCTATCCTCCAAATCCAAACAGCAAAAACACCGACCACAGGTCGGTGTTTTTGCTGTTTGGATATTTCATTGCTCGGGCCGGCGGGGTTACCGCCGCGCCTGGAAAAATTCGCCGAGCACCGCGGCACACTCCTCCTCCAGCAGGCCGCCCCGTACGGCGGTGGTGTGGTCCAGTCCCTCGGCAAAGAGATTGACCACTGAGCCACAGCACCCGGAGCGCGCCTCCCGCGCTCCATACCAGAGGTCAGACAGCCGCGCGTTCCAAATGGCCCCGGCGCACATAGGGCACGGCTCCAGGGTCACATAAAGGGAGCAGCCCGTGAGCCGCCAGGAGCCCATGCGGGCACAGGCCGCCTCGATGGCCTCCACCTCGGCGTGGCGGGTAGCGGAGCCCAGCTCTTCGCGCCGATTGCGCCCCCGGCCGATGATCTCCCCCACGGGAGAGACCACCACGCACCCCACAGGCACATCCCCGGTGACCAGGCACTCCTTCGCCAACGTCAGCGCCTCTCTCATATAGTCCTCGTTGCTCACCGCGCCACCTCCTGTCATACTTTTCCTCGTTGCCACATAGCTTGTCTTGTGCTATACTTTGATTTTCAAGCCGCCGCTGCATACATTGGAGGGAATTTACGTGCTTCAGCTTTTGTTGATTGCCGTCAGTCTGGCCCTGGATGCCATGGCCGTGTCCGTTTCCGTTGGAATGACAAACCCCCAGGCCGCCTGGAAACAGGGCCTGCGCATGGGCCTCTGGTTTGGCGGCTTCCAGTTTGGGATGCCCCTGCTCGGTTTTTTGCTGGGGCATACCCTCTCCTCCTTTATCGCGACCGCCGCGCCCTTCATCGCTTTTGCCCTGCTGGCCTTTGTGGGCGGACGGATGGTGCTGGACGCCTGGCAAAACAAGGACTGCGAGGTCCCCTCCGCCGCCTATGGCCAGCTTACCGTCCGCAAGCTGCTGGCCCTAGCCGTCGCCACCAGCATCGATGCCCTGGCCGTAGGAGTCTCCGCCGCCTTTATGGCCTTCCCCCTGTTTTTGTCCTGCGCCGTCATCGGCCTCACCGCCTTTCTGCTCTCATTGCTGGGCGCGGTGGTAGGACAGCGGCTGGGCTGCGCCTTTCAACGGTGGGCACAGGCGATCGGAGGCGTTGTTCTCATCCTTATCGGCCTGAAATTTCTCCTGGAGCGGCTCTTTTTCTGAGCCGTTCACAGCAAAACCGAGGGACGGTTTTCTCTGTCGGGCTCTATCCGACAGGAGAACCGTCCCTTTTGTCTTGCCGGTCAAGGCCACATCGTGACCTGGTCGTCGTTCTTGCGGCGGTTCGGGTCCAATAAGTACGGGTAGTCGGTAAAGATGGTCTCCATCAGCTCTTGGATCTCCCCCGGGATAGACAGGTCCACCGCTCGAAGAGATGCGTCGCGCACCTTGCCGTTCAACCGCAGACGGACCTTGCGGCTCAAAAAGTCCAGCACCACAAAGCCGTCGTTGGCGCTTCGGGTGAAGGCCTCCGTGGTCTCGAAGAGGGTAAATTTGTCCCGCCAGGGCGCACCCTCATAGGGGCAACAGGAGGCACACAGGCCGCAGGCGTGGCAGTGGGCGTCCTGGTGCAGAATCTGAGGCCGACGCCGGGTCAACACCGTAATGGGCACGTTGGCCCGGTTGGGACACACGTCCACGCAGCACTCACACACCGTGGCGCACTCCAGGCATCGGTGGCACTCCTCCCCCGCCTCGCCCCGGGGCAAAAGCTTTCCCTTTTTGCCCATGGCTCCGCCCCGGCGACCCGCCGGGTGGGGGTAAGGTTTTGCAGGACCCAACAGGCCATCCACCACCCGGTGGGCGGCGGCAATGGCCTGGGGCACATCCTCCCCGCCGTCCCCCAGAACAAAGATACGGGCGCTGAGGTCACCCGCGCGCAGCTCCTCCTCGTCCAAAGCCAGCTGGCCTTCCCCGTCTCCCTCTGGAAACTCCCCGGCCTCTCTGGCATCTACCACATGGCTGTAGCCCCGCTTCAGCAGATGGTCAGGGGCGGGGGTCTCCGCCCCCAGGCGGACGTCCACCTCCATCACGTCCAGAAGCTGGGCGTCCAGGTCGATGGCCTCTGCAGCTGCCGCTCCCATTCGCCGCAGAGCTCCACCCAGTGCCGCGGCCTCTTCAAAGAGGGTCACGGGTACGCCCCGCCGGGCAAAGAGGAAAGCCGCCGCCATTCCCGACACGCCACCGCCCAAAACGGCGACCCGCTGTCCCACCAGCGGCTCCGCCGTCTCCAGACGGGCCAGCAGATCCTCCCAGGCAGTGGCGGCGCACAGGGCCTCCGCTTCCCCTACCGCCACCGCCTCGTCGTAAAACGTCCGGGTACAGCGGTCCCGGCAGGGCTGGTGGCAGTAAGCCCCCGTAATATGGGGCAAGGGGTTACGGTCCAAAATGACCTGAAGGGCGTCTCGGAAGCGCCCGTCGCTCATCAGGCGCAGTGCGCCCGGAATATCCTCCCCAAAGGGGCATCCCCCTTGGCAGGGAGCGGTAAAGCAGTCGATGACCGGAGGCTTCCCTGACAGCTTGGCCCACGGCTCCGCGTTCCGCCGCTGATAGTGGGGTTCTCGCTCCAGCGCGTTCGCCAGCGTCAACAGCCCCGCCGGAGACACCTTCCCGATCGGGCGAACGCCGGGGGCGCGCAGGGCAGCCAGGGTCCTGGCCAGCTGGCGAAGACGCAGATACCCGCCTGGCTTGAGCAGGGTGGTACAGACGCTGACAGCGGCAAAGCCCTGGCCCGCCAGCCGCGCCATATTCAGTTGGTCCGCCCCGCCGGCATAGCAGAGGGGCAAACCGGGCAGAAGCTCCGCCACACGGGCCGCCAGCCGCAGCGTATCCGGGGCGGTAAAGGGACCGGAAAGGAGCTCTTCCCCCTCTGTGGGCAGACTGCCCGACGCCTCCAGCGCCAGAGACGCTCCCCAGCCCTCGGCGGCACGGGCCAGCTCCCCCAAGGGCGCCAGCGAGGCCAGCGCCCTGTTGGCATCCCCGCCGGACAGCCAAGAGAGATCAATGCGGCACAACACATGGAGACCCCGGCGCAGCAACAGCTCCACCCCGGAGAAGTCCCCGTTTTTTGGCAGGGTCACCCGGGCCACCCGGGCAATGTGGGGGTCCAGGGCGTCCAGGTCCTCCCGCTCTAAATTGTTGAACCGGCCCACCGCTCGCCCAGCCACCGCCAGGGCCGCGCTCCACAGCTCGGTCCCCGAGGCGTCCTGCAGGGTGTCCAGATACTCTTGCACCTCAGGCCGCTCCAAAAACGCCCGCTCGCCGGGCAGCGCCATGCACAAATGGACCCCCCGCGGATCGCCCAGCCCCAGCTCCCGGCACAGCAGTCCGATCAGGATGCTCCCCTTCACCGCCTCGGCGGCGGCCTGACGGGGGCCGAGCCCACCGCCGGACCGTTCCCTGCGGCGGCAAACGCCGCCGCTGTCCGTTTCTAGCTCGGGCACAGCTGTCCCCAGCGGCGCCAGGGACAAAAATCTGGCTCCCGCCACATAGGCGCTGACCAGGCCCTGGGCCAGCAAACCGTGAGGTCCCGGCGCCGTCCCCAGCGGCAGGTCCAGCCGCCCAAAAGGCAGCTCCGCGCCGGGGGCCGCGCCCCGGTACCCCGGGGCCACAGAGAAGACCATTGAGGTCATCTCCAGCTCTCGGGCCACATGCTCTACCATGCGCTCCATCGGCATAGGCTGCAAAAGATTGGTCATAGGGGTCAGCTCCTTTGCTGGCGGTAAGTTCGGCAGGGGCTTAGTCCCCCGCGGGCGTCAACGTCTCCATGGCTCCATCCGTCTCCATGGGCGTATAGGTCTCCATCGGTACCGGCGTAGCGGTGGACATATCCTTTACCTCCGGCTCCTGGAGGGTTTCCTGGAAGTCCAGCAGTGCGGAATAGTACGTGTCGGTGGTAAAGGAGTCATATTCCGGTGCCTTTTCCACCACCGCGTTCTTCGTCCACTCCTCCATCATATGGTTGAATTTCCAGTCCACACAGTCGGCCCGGCTTTCCTCACAGTCCGCGTCCAGCCGGAGAATGATATGATAGCCAAACTCGCTCTCAATGATCTCGGAGATGGCGCCCACCTCCAGCGCCTTGGTCCCCTCCTCAAAGGAAGCCACCATTTCCCCCGGACCAAAGAGATATCCGTCGGGATAGGCCTCCAGTCCGCTGTCCTCGGAATATTCCATCATCAGCGCGTCAAATCTGCTCGGATCGGCGCGCAGCTGGGTCAAAATGTCCTCCGCCTTGGCCTTCTGCTCCGCCTTTTTGGCGTCGTCATATTCCTCGTAGGTGGTCATATCTTTGGTCAACAGCAGGATATGCTTGGCCCGGAGGATCCCCTCTTCCTCCAGATATTCCGCCACATCCGTGTCGCTCAGCGCCTCGGGGTCTCCCGGTGTGTTTACCTTTTCGGTGTAGGCCTCCTGGAGCTTGGAAAACAGCGCGGACGCCTGGTCCAGACGAAAGGCGGTCTTGTCATCGATCCCCATAGACTGAAGCTGACGGGCATACTCCGCCTCGCCCCCCGCGCTTTCAATGTTGCTCTTGCGCTGCTCGATCAGCTCGGCTATATCCCCCTCGTCCAGCTCTATCCCAAACTGCGCCGCCGCCTGGGGCATCACCGCCAGCAGCAGAGAATTTTGATAGGCAACCTCCTTGAGCTGCTGATCCCAGGTCACCGAGGGTTCTCCGCCTGTCCCCCCGTAAAGCACCTCGCCCAGGTCCAGCGTTCCGCCGCCGGAGTAGGCAAACATCATCTGGTAATAGGCCGTCATATTGCCCAGCCAATAGAGGTATTCCTCCGCCGTGACCGCCTCGCCGTTGACTGTGAACAGGGGCGTGTCCTGGGAAAAGCCCAGGATCTCCTTCGTCACGTCGATGGCGTTGTCGGGGAGGAAATCCACGCCGATCCCGTCCAGCTCATCCACCTCCCGAGTGGGCAAGGGCTCCGGGGTGGGGGTCGGCGTAGACTCCACGGGTTTCCTGGGTCCGCAGGCGGCCAGGGTAAGCGTCAGGGCCAGGAGGGTCCCCAGGGTCAAAACGCGGAAATACAGCTTTTTCATAGTTGCCTCCTTGCAAAAACGAGCTTTTCTAACCTTTATCATATTACCACAGCGCAATGGTTGTGGCAAGTGAACGATTCGTGAATTTACGCCCGCAGAAACCCTTTTCCGAAAATCTCGCTGGAGTTGGAGATGACGAAAAAGGCATGGGGGTCCACCGTTTTCACGTAATTTCGCAGGGCCACCGCCTGCCCCCGGCTGAGGGCGGTGAGAATGACCCAGTGGTCCGCGTCGGTATATGCTCCCTTGCCCTGCCACACCGTAGCGCCCCGCTTGATGGTATGTGTGATAAAATCGCACACCTCCTGGGGCTTGGTGGTGATGACGGTGAAGCTCTTTTTCCGGTTCAGAGACTCGATCACCGTATCGATGAGGGTAGACTTGAGCACCAGGCCCAAAACGGAAAAGAGGCCCGTGGCCGCGTCAAACACCAAAAAGGTCCCCGCGGCGATGAGCACGTCACAGCACAGCAGGGCCATACCCGTGTCCATGGCGGTATATTTTTTCAGGATCAGAGCGGCGATATCAGTGCCCCCGGTGGAGGCGCCGATATTAAACAAGATCCCCGAACCGAGGGCAGGCAAAAGCACCGCGAAGAACAACTCCAAAAGGGGCTGGTCGGTGAGGGGCGCCTCCAGCGGCCACACCCGCTCCAGCACATCCAGCAAAAGGGAGAACAGCAGCGAGCAGTAGACCGTTTTGACCCCAAAGCCTCCCTTTAGGACCGCAAAGCCCAGCACCAAAAACAAAATGTTGATGACGGTGATGATATTACCGGGGGTAAAGCCGGGAAACAGCCCACCCAGCACCACGCCCAGGCCGGAGACGCCTCCGGTGGAAAAGTGGTTGGGGAACTTAAAGCAGTAGACCCCCAAGGCCACCAGCACAGTGCCAAAGGTCATCAGCCCCCATATTTTCAACGTCCCTCTCCAGTCCTTGACTGCGGCGCGCATACTCTCTTTCATCTCTGCGTCTCTCCTTTGTTCAGCGCTCAGCCTTCTCTAAAATAACGCTCCACACATTATAGTGTTCAAACTCGGGCACCGCCCCCAGCCGCCACAGGCTTAAGCCGGACACGCCGCACGCCAGCGCCGCCTCTATTTTGGCCGCTACGCTCTCAGGGGATTCATACCAGACCTTATAGCGGCGGCCCTCCTCGTCGTGGTAGAACACATAAGAGGAGGCGGACCCCTCGTCCCAGCAAATTTCCGCGTCCTCCTGGACCAGCCGCCTGGCCAGGGTCTGAACGCCGGGGTTATAGAGCCTGTCCCCCTTCAAAAGGTCAGCCTCCTCTTCTACCTCCACGCCCACCGTGGCAAAGGAAATGGCCAGGGCGACCTTGGATGCGTCCGCCACTCCGGTCACCGGGTCGGTGATGCTCCACAGGGCCTCCTCCACCCTTGGCAGGGGGGTCAGAGGGGTGTAGGTGTTCTCGGTACCAATGGCGTCTACAGGCACCGACTGCCACTGGTAGTCATGGGCCATGAGAATGACCTTGTCGCAGATCTCCCCCAGCGCCCGGTAGTCGTAGCCCTGGTACCAGGTGTCCGGCGGAACAGCCACATAAAGGGTCTTATCCGCCGGAAGCCGCTCCCGCAAAAGGGACATAAAGTCGGAAAACACCTCTCTATACTGGCCCGAGGCCAGCCCCTCAAAGTCAACGGTCAGGCCGGAGTATCGTTCAGCAGCGGCCACCAGCGTGTCTATAGCAGCATCGCGGTACTCCTCCGAGATCACGGTGACCAGCACGTTGGTCTGCGTCCCGTCGGGCAGGACGGTCTTGTTGTCCTGGGAGGTAAACACGCTGAGGGGATAGCCCACGCCCTTTTCCTCCAAGGCTTCCAGCACCGTCTCGCTCCCTTTGGGGGTGACCCAGCCGTTGCCCCCCTCCGAGGTGGTGTTCACCCAGGGGCCCCGCTGGGCGTCAAAACACATACGCGCCCAGCCCAGGCTCACCGCGTCCAGCTTGTCCGCCAGGGACAGCTGCTCATAGGACGAGATGGCGTAAAATCCGTGGAGCCAGGTGAGCTGTTCCGCTGCCTCAGGCCGAGGCGGGCAGGTGGGCGGCGGGTCCCCCGTGGCTCCGGGGGGAAGGGTGGCCTGCGGTGTAAAAAGGCCGCAGCCGCAAAGCAGACATAGGGCCAGACAAAGCGCAAGCAGCCGTTTCACGTTGCCACCTCCCGGGTTTTCGCGTAATCCTCCACCAGCTTCGCTCCCCACCGGAGAGGGTCCTCCCCTCGCTTGAGCCGCAGAGTGAGGTAGGGCTTATCTCCCGGCGCGAACCGCACCCGGGTCTGGTACTTCTCCCCGCTGCACAGCTTGGACAGGCGCTGGAGGTCCACCTCCGCCAGAGAAAACACCACCGTTTGCCCCTTCTGGGTGATCTCGGAGATGCCGTTTTGGGCTGCCAGCGCCCGCATCAGGGCCACGGCGATGAGGTTGTTCACCTGCCGCGGCGGGTCTCCGTAGCGGTCGATGAGCTCGTCGGTCAGGTCGTCTGCCTCCTCCTCGCTTCGGATGGCGGCAATGCGGCGGTAAAGGTCCATCCTCTGCTCCGCCTGCGGCACATAGCGGTCGGGAATGGCGGCGGAGACGCTGAGGTCAGCGGCGCACTCGGTCTTGGCCACCGGGGCCTCTCCCCGCTCCTCCAGCACGGCCTCCTCCAAAAGCTGGAGATACATATCATAGCCCACGCTGACCATAAAGCCCGACTGCTCCGGGCCAAGGATATTCCCCGCGCCTCGAATCTCCAGATCCCGCATGGCGATCTTAAAGCCCGAGCCAAACTCCGCGAACTCCCGGATGGCGGACAGCCGCTTGGCGGCGGTCTGGTCCAGCACCTTGCCCTTCTTATAGGTCAGATAGGCCACCGCCCGGCGGGAGGAACGGCCCACCCGTCCCCGGATCTGGTGGAGCTGGGCCAGGCCTAGATTGTCGGCGTTTTCGATAATAAGGGTGTTTACGTTGGGCACGTCGATGCCCGTCTCAATGATGGTGGTACACACCAGCACGTCTACATTCCCCTCGGAGAGGTCGGTCATGACGTTGTTGATCTCCTCCTGGGTCATGCGCCCGTGAGCCACGGCGATGGACACCGTATCGCCCAAATGCTCCTGGAGCCGCCGGGCGCACCGGGCAATGGTGTCCACGCGGTTGTGGAGATAGTAGACCTGGCCGCCACGCTCCACCTCCCGGCGGATGGCGTCAGCAAGGACGGACCAGTCGTGCTCCAGCACGTAGGTCTGCACCGGCTGGCGGTCGGAGGGCGGCTCCTCCAGGGTAGACATATCCCGAATGCCCGACAGAGCCATGTTCAACGTCCGGGGGATGGGGGTAGCGGACAGGGTGAGCACGTCCACCTGCTTACAGAGCTCCTTCAACCTTTCCTTGTGGGTGACGCCGAAGCGCTGCTCCTCGTCCACCACCAGCAATCCCAGATCTTTAAATTCCACATCCTTTTGAAGGAGCCTGTGGGTGCCCACCAGCAGATCCACCCGCCCGTCCTTCAGATTTTGGAGCACGTCCCGGGTTTGGGCAGGGGTGTTGAACCGGGAAAGAGAGGCAATGTTTACCGGATATTTGGCGAACCGGGCCTTAGCGGTCAAAAAGTGCTGGCGGGCCAGAACGGTAGTGGGCACCAAAATGGCCGCCTGCTTGCCGTCCAAAACGCACTTCATAATGGCCCGGAAGGCCACCTCCGTCTTGCCGTAGCCTACGTCGCCACACAGAAGACGGTCCATGGGCTGGGGCCTTTCCATGTCTTTTTTGATCTCCGCCACGCAGCGAAGCTGGTCCTCCGTCTCGGTGTAGGCGAACTGGTCCTCAAACTCCTTTTGCCAGGGGGAGTCGGGGGAAAAGGCGAAGCCAGGCAGCCGCTGGCGTTGGGCATAGAGTTGGACCAGCCCCTTAGCCAGCTCGGCCACCGCCCCCTTGGCCTTGGACTTGGCCCGGTCCCAGTCGCCGCCGCCCAGGCGGGAGAGCTTGCGGTTTGCCCCGTCCTCGCCGCCGCCGATGTATTTATTCACCAGGTCCAGCTGGGTAATGGGGACGTAGAGCACATCGGTACCCGCGTAGGCGATCTTCATGTACTCCTTGTCCACCTCGTCCACCCGCATCTTCGCCAGCTCCACAAAGCGGCCTATGCCGTACTGGCTGTGGACCACCAGGTCCCCGGGGCGCAGGTCGGCGTAAGAGCTGAGCTTTTGGCGGTTGGACTTGTCCTTGATGTGGCGGCGTTTCTTCCTTACCGGCGCGGTGGAGCCTTGCGTGAGGATCGCGCATTTCAGGTCAGGGTATTCCACCCCTGCTGTCAGCCCCCCCACGCAGATCACCGCTTGACCGGGACCAGGCAGGTCATGGAGGGAAAAGTCCACCGCCGCACGCACCTTCTCCTCCCGCAGGAGGCTTTGGAGGTTCAGCGCCCGCTGTTCGCTGGCCACCAGCACGGTAACGGCGTAGCCCGCGCGCTGGTAGTGAGAAAGGTCGCTGACAGCGGTCTCCAGGCTGCCGCCAAAGGAGGGCAGCTGCTTGGCCATAATGGACAGCAGGGTCTTGGGACGGCTGGGATAGCTGGACACGGCAAAGGAGTCCAGATACACCACCGGCCAGTCCTCCAGCCGGCTGGTCAGCTCCTCCATCCGCCGGGCGTAGGCTCCCGGCTTGGGGCCCAGCCTTTCCTTTTCGATCAAGGTCTTGACGTCCTCGTCCAGCTGCCAGAGGTAGTGCTCACCCCGCTCGGTAATGCGCCCGCTCTCGCTGAGCAGCACGACGGCGTCGGGGGGGAAATAGTCCGCCGCTGTCGCCATTTGGGGATAGATCTCCGGCAGATGGAGGTCGCCGCCCAAAGCGTCCGGGTCGCCCGACAAACCGGGCAGCACCTCCCCCGCCGGAAGGATCACCGCCTCCTCCAGCCTTTCGGTCCGCCGCTGGGACATGGGGTCAAAAAGTCCCATGGAGTCGATATCGGTATCCCAATACTCCACCCGGACCGGGCGGTCATAAGCGGGGGAAAAGACGTCTAAAATGCCCCCTCGCTGGGCAAACTGCCCTACCCCCTCCACCTGCTCACAGCGGGTATAGCCGCACACCACTAGCCGCTCCGCCACCGCCTCCAGGGAGAGCGGAGCCTTGACGGTGAGGGTAAAGGACGCCTTGTCCAGCAGGGCCGGGGGAATGGTCCGCTGGAGCAGGGCCTCCACCGTGGCCACGGCAACAGAAGCCTCACCGGCCAGCAAAGCCCGGAAGGTCGCAAGCCGCTTGTGCTCCCACTGCTTGGAGGCATAGCCGTCGTAGAAGGAAAACTCCCGGGCGGTGAGGCGGGTGACCTTCTCCCCCGTCAGCGCCTCTAAGTCCCGCTCCAGCCGGTCTCCTTCCTCCTCGTCGGCACAGACCATTACAATGGACCGGCCTGTCTCGGCGCGCACCCCGGCGGCAAAATGAGCCCGGTGGACAGGGGCCAGGCCGGAAACGGCGGCGGGACAACGGCCCGAGTCAATAGCCCCGAGCACCCGTTTAAACTCGGGAAGCTCATGGAGAAGGTTCACTAGCTTTTTCATTATCCCACCTCCGTTGTTTCGCTATGTCCCGCGGCAATAACCACAGCGGGACGTTTTTTCTTGTCGGCACGGCAGAAGAACTGTCCCTTCTCCCTTGTTGCAAACTACCGTCTGTTGATTTGCTCCGAGGCCCGCTCCAAGCCCTTTCCCAAAATAAGCGGGATGGCTTTGGCGGCGCGCTTTACTGCGTCATCCACCGCCTTGGCATCCTCCCCGGCGGGCCGGCCCAGTACCCAATCCGCCAAGTCGTAGTCAGGATGTGGCTTGGCTCCCACCCCGATGCGCAGGCGAGGATAGTTGTCGCTGCCCAAATGCTGGGCAATGCTCTTTAGCCCGTTGTGGCCCCCGGCGGAGCCTTGGGCGCGTAGGCGGAGCTTGCCCGGCGGCAGGGCGATGTCGTCGCACACCACCAGCACCCGCTCGGGCGGTAGCTTATAAAACCGCACCGCCTCCCCGGCGGCTTCCCCCGAGAGATTCATATAGGTCACCGGCTTCATCAGCATCGCCCGCTGTCCGCCTACGTCGGTCACATGGGTCAGCGCCTTGAATTTGAGACGCTGAATGGGGACGTTCAGTTCCTCTGCAAGCGCGTCGGCCACGTCCCAGGCCACGTTGTGCCGGGTGTGCTCATACTGGTCCCCGGGATTGCCCAAAAAGACAATGAGCCATTCCACCCCGGCAGGCTTTTTCCCAAAAAACATTCTTTCCCCTCCAAACCTTCAACGCCCCACATCCCCAAAAGAGGGGGTGTGGGGTGATGAAGCTGTGTAGAGTTGCCTTCGGTTATACACCGGAGGGCCGGGTTCGCCGGCCCAAGCGTTTTAAATGAACAACTTCGAGACCGAGACCTCCTGATAGATCCGGTCAATGGCCTCGGCAAACATCCCCGCCACGGAAAGATACTTGATCTTTTCCGACTGGGGGTTGCCCTCCCGGTGAGGCACGGTGTCCAGGAACATGGCCTCCTTGATGGCGCTCTTCTCGATGCGCTCTACCGCCGGGCCGGAGAGAACGCCATGGCTGGCGCAGGCATAGACCTCAGTAGCCCCACCCAGCTCCACCAGCGCCTGGGCCGCGTTGCACAGCGACCCGCCGGTGTCCACCATGTCGTCAAAGAGGATGACCCGCTTGCCCTCCACGTCACCGATGATATTCATTACCTCGCAGGAGTTGGCCTTGGGACGGCGCTTATCCACAATAGCCAGGCCCATGCCCAGCTTTTGGGCAAAGGCCCGGGCGCGGGAGACGGAACCCACGTCGGGAGAGACCACCACCAGATCGTCGTGGTCCACACCGAACTTCTCGCCGTAGTAGTCCACAAAAATAGGATTACCCAGCAGATTGTCCACGGGGATGTCAAAGAAGCCCTGGATTTGGGAGGCGTGAAGGTCCATGGTGAGCACACGGTCTGCCCCGGCCCGCATGATAAGGTTGGCCACCAGCTTGGCGGAGATGGGATCGCGGGGCTTGGCCTTGCGGTCCTGGCGGGCATAGCCAAAGTAAGGCATCACGGCGGTGATCCGTCCGGCGGAGGCCCGCTTAAGAGCGTCGATCATAATAAGCAGCTCCATCAGATGGTCGTTCACCGGGTAGCAGGTAGACTGCACCACGAACACGTCCGAGCCGCGGACGGTCTCATAAATGGAGGTGTAGCTTTCTCCGTCGGAAAAGGCCCCTACCTCTGCGTTGCCCAGGCTGGTGCCCAGTCGGCGGCAGATGGCCTCCGCCAGAGGCTTGTTGGCGTTGCCGGAGAAAATTTTGATGTCCTTCCCATGCGCTATCATTTGACTATCCCCTTTTCCCTCTTTTTATATGTGTATCGTTTTTTACGATCCCATACTGTGTTTTGCGCCTAGTCGCGCTCGGATTGGACACGCCGACGGCCTCGCTTCCTTCCGTCTCGGGCCAAATCGCGGTGGCTGCGCCGCCTTACCAATTCGGCCCTCGCTCCAGTCCATCGCGGCCTGCGTGTCTATCCTCGCGCTCTCCTCTTTTTGGCCCACTGGTTTTTCACCGTTTGCTGGCTTCTGGCGATGGCCAGGCTGTCGCTGGGCACGTCCCTTGTAATGGTGCTGCCCGCAGCAATGTACGCCCCCGGGCCCACGGTAACGGGGGCAACCAGATTGGTGTTGCAGCCGATAAAGGCGCCGTCTCCGATGCGGGTGCGGAATTTTTTTGCCCCGTCGTAGTTGACCGTGACGGTGCCGCAGCCAAAGTTGATGTGCTCGCCCACATCGGAATCGCCTACATAAGTAAGATGGGATATTTTGGTGTCGTCCCCGATGGTGGAGTTTTTCAGCTCCACAAAGTCGCCCACCTTCACCCGGTCGCCCACCACGGTGTCGGGCCGGATATATGCAAAGGGCCCTACGGTGGTGCGGCTGCCCAAGGTGCATTCATTGCACTGGGAGGCGTTGACGGTGGTAAAATCGCCCACGGTCACGTCCCGCAGCATGGTATTGGGTCCCAGCTCACAGCTTTTGCCCACGCGGGTGTCTCCCCGCAAAATGGTGCCGGGCAAAAGCATGGTGCCGGCCTCCAGGGTCACGGTGGGGGCGATGTAGACCTGCTGGGGGTCCAGCATGGCCACCCCCTGCTCCAGCCAGTAGTCGTTGACCAGCTTTTTCGCCAGAGACTGACTGACCCAGCGGCTGGCGGCGGTCCCGTCCAGCTCCACCACCTCCGCGCCCAGCCGTGGGCTGCCCTTGAGGGCCTTGTCCAACCCGTCCTCGGTCTCCATGGCGTCCATCAGCACCGGCGCATCGGTGCGGATCACCGCGCCGCCTGACTGAGGCGGCATCTTGTTAAGGGTCAGTGTGTGCGCCCCCTGGCGGAAAAAAAGAACGGGCTTGGTCACAACGGCTACCCGTCCCCCAGCTCGTTCCATAAAATCATTCCACTGCTCCGACAGCTTTTCATCCTCAGACGGCACAAACACCGTCCCCTCGGGGAAACAGCTTCGCGCGGACTCCACGGCGTCTGCCGGACAAACCACCAAAAACTTTTCCACTCCGGCCCACAGCAGGCTCTTGGAGATCCAAAGGGCCGCCGGCGCGAACAGCATCGGCTCCAGCATCCGCTCCCACTGGCCGTTTTCGGGCAGGTAGATCGCCGCCGCGGCAAGCTTGGACATTGCCAATTCCATCCCCTCCTTGCACCGAAATTTTTCCTGGTTCCCATTATATACAATCTCGCCGGGAAACACAACCCCCAAAACCCACTTTTTAGGGTGGACAAACCCCCGCTTTGCGGTATAATAAAAGAACGCTTGAAAAACAAGACAGCAGGGACGGTCCTTCTGTCTTGCGATGCGCAAAGAAAGAGGTCATGCCCATGAAGAAATTTTTCGCCATCCTCCTGTGCAAGCTGGCCCGCGCGGTGGGCAAGCCTCTGGGCAAGGGCTCCTCCCTGCCTGGCAAGCTGGCTCTGAAGCTCTGCCCCGACATTCTGTCCCGGCTGACGCTGCCCCAATACATTGTGGCGGTCACCGGCTCCAACGGCAAGACCTCCACCGTGGAGCTGCTGGCCCACATCTTGACCGCCAATGGCAAAACGGTGGCCTACAACAGGGAGGGCTCCAACCAGATCGAGGGGGTGGCCACCTTCCTGCTGTGTGCCGCCACCCTGGGGGGCAAGGTAAAGCGGGACGTAGTCCTGCTGGAGAGCGACGAGCGCTTCGCCCGCCACACCTTCAAGCACCTCACCCCCACCCACTACGTCATTTTGAACCTCTACCGGGACCAGCTTACCCGCAACGGCCACCCCCAGTGGATGTACGATATCGTGAAGGAGTCCGTCAAGTCCGGCGTCCACCTGATCCTCAACGCCGACGATCCCATGGTGGCCCGCTATGGCCTTCGGCACGACGGTCCGGTGACTTGGTTTGGCGTGGACCGCCAGCCAGGCGACTTTGACGCCAACCACGGGGCCTACCGGGATGGGACCTATTGCCCCGAGTGTCTTTCCCCCATGGAATACGATTTCTACCACTTTAACCATATCGGCGCGTACCACTGCGGCCACTGCGGTCTCCGTCGCCATGACCCGGACTACGCCGCCACCGCCCTGGATCTGCCGGGGCAGACGATGACGGTGAACGGCCAGTCTCTCTATCTGGCTCTGCCCAGCTGGTATCACGCCTACAACACTCTGGCAGCCTTTTCCCTTTGCCGGGAGCTGGGACTGGAGGCCGGCGCTATCGCCGCCTCCCTGGCGGACTACACCCTCCACAGCGGCCGGGTGGTGGAATTTGCTCTGGGCGGACGCAAGGGCACCCTTCTCACCTCCAAGCACGAAAACTCCGTCTCCTATGACCAGTCCATCCGGGCCGCCACCCAAAGCGGCGATGAATGCACCGTGCTGGTCATCGTAGACGCGGTGTCCCGGAAATACTTCACCTCCGAGACCTCCTGGCTATGGGACATCGACTTTGACAGTCTGGCCGCCCCCTGCGTCAGGGAAGTGGTCCTGGCGGGACGGTACTGCCATGACCTGGCCACCCGCTTCTCCTATACCGGGATCGGGCCGGAGCGGCTGGCGGTGTTTGAGGATATCGGCGCCGCCGCGGAGCATTTACAGTCCGCCGCCCAGGGGCACATCTACGTCATTACCTGCTTTTCCGACAAGGACAAGATCCTTTCCTTATTATAATGCTCGGGCCGGCGAACCCAGCCCTCCGCAAATTCCGCGCTGACGCGCGAAATTTGCGCGCCTGCCGGCGCGTCCCCGCTCTCGCGGGTGCCCCCCGGTAATTCTCTTGACAGAAGGTGATTTTTTGAAGCTCTATCACATTTTCCCTGACTTGATGAACCTTTATGGGGACTACGGCAACCTGGTGGTTTTGCAAAAGGCGCTGGCCGACGCAGGGGCAGAGGCAAAGGTCGTTCCCGTCCGCCCCGGCGAGACCCCAGACCTTTCTGACGCCGACTTCCTCTACATGGGCCCCGGCACCGAGCCCGCCCGCAACGCCGCTCTGGAGCACCTGCGCCCCTGGAGGGACGCGCTGGCGGAGGCGGTCCTCATCCGCGGCGTCCCCACCCTCTTTACCGGCAATTCCTGGACCCTGCTGGGCCGGAGTATTACCCTGGCGGATGGCTCTCCCCTGGAGGGGCTGGGCCTCTTTGACTACGCCACCGTTGAGACCCGGGACCGCGCCACCGGCGATGCCATTGCCCTCCCCGCCGCCCAGGCTCTGCCCTCAGCTCCCGCCGTGGGCTTCCTCAACCGCTGTGATCGGGTAACGGGCGTGGAAACACCCCTGTTCACCCTGGAGATGAGCAAGGGCAACGACGGCGCCTCCCCCGCCGAGGGCTTTGTTCTCGGGAACTTCCATGCCACCCATCTCATCGGTCCCCTGCTGGTGAAAAACCCCCACCTCTTGAACCACTTTGTCTCCCTGCTGGGGGTGGAGCCCCGGCCTGTAAATGAAGCCGATCATACCGCACTGGCCTATCAGGTCACCTTGACCGCCCTGCGCCAACGGCTGGCAGGCAGCCGCTAGGAGCTAACTAATATTAGTTAGCCTTTATCCCAAACAAAGGCGGCGTCCCAAGCCGGGACGCCGCCTTACTTTTTATTCGCTAATTTTTCTTAGTCCGCCGCGAACTTCACATCTCCCGCGACAGTGCTCACCTGATACTTGGGAGCCGCCGCCCCCTTGTAGGTGGCCACGCCGTCGTGGCGGGAAACGGAGGTGACCAGGTCAAAGTCACTGGTCAGGTCGCCGGACACTTGATGATAGGCCACGGAAAACCCCTCATTGTCCGCGGGGAGGGTCACGGTGGTATCTCCCGACACGCTTTGCACGTCCAGCATCTCAGGCAGGCGGGTAAAGACTACGTCAAAGTCGCCGCTGGTGGCCCGGTAAAGCACCTTCGCGCAGGCGCAGTCCTTGCCGTCTACGTCACCGCTGACGGCGGTAATGTTGAGGCTATCACACGTTAGCCCTGTACCCAGGTCAATATCGCCGCTGGTAGAGCTAATAAGAACGTCCCGGACCTCCAGCGCCTCGGGGAAGGTGATATCCCCGCTGGCGGAATAAATGGTCACGCTGTTCCACAGCCGGCGGGGCAGGAAAATCTCAAAGTCGCTGGCGAAGACGCCAAAGGTAAAGAACACAAACCCGGCGGCGGTGTTGCCCTGCTCGATGCACAGCACCCCGTCCGCCCGCTGAAGGAAGCGGGCGTGCTTGTTCTCGTCCAGGGTCCGGGCGGAGCGCTCGATGACCTGAATGGAAGGCTCATCCCACAGATGAATGACCACGTCGCCGCTTCTCAGCCGCAGCTCCAGCCCGGTGATGTCGTCGGCGGGGACGGTGTAGTCAAACTGGTGGCCGCTCTTTTCAATGTCCACGGTGATCTCCAAATCCTTCACCGCCTCCACGGCGGCGTGGGCCGCATGCTTAACGCCGCCCCAGACCTCCTTGGCGGGCCCCTTCAGCTTTTGAGCCAGGTCTTTGCCCATGGCAATGGTGGCGTCCACCGCCTTTTGGACCTCCGCCTTCCCGGTCGAGCCTCCCGCCAGCTGGATCAGCTCGCTCACGTCACCAATGGAATCCACCGCCGCCTCGTAAGCCTCCTCCGGGTCCATGCCGTGGGCCACCAGATCCTCATACTTGGCGCACAGGTTGCCGCTCAGCTCCTCAATAATGGCCTCCTTGGCCTCGCCGTCCACCGCGCCCGACAGCTTCTGGACTACGGTGGCGTTGATGCGTTCCTTCATTGTCATGGTGATCACTCCTTTCCCAGCAGCTCGTCCAGCATTCCCCGGACGCTCTGCCATTGCTTGCGGCCCTCGTGAAGGGCCTCCTTCCCCGCCTCAGTGATGGAATAGTACCTACGCCGGGCCCCGGCGGACGCCTCGCCCCAATAGGACGTGATTGCCCCCGCCTCCTCCAGGCGGCGGAAGGCAGAGTAGAGCGTGGCCTCCTTAAATTCCAGCGCGCCGGATGTCGCCTCACTCACCGCCTTAGCCAGCTGGTAGCCGTAGCTGTCGCCCTTGGCCAACTGGGCCAGCAGGATAGCGTCCGTGTGTCCACGAAGCAGTTCTGATGTGTTTGCCATTGGTTTTCCCTCCTTTGTGAGGGCAGTATACCGCGAATTACTTCGCCTGTCAAGATACTTCACCAGACTTTAATCGTATTTTAATCAACTGTTCCCACTTCCGACATAAAGAGGCCCGATTCCGTTTGGAATCAGGCCTCTTTTGATTGCTATATGTTGTTTTTATTTGAAATATTACAATTTAGCACTTCTCAAAAATCGTTGCAACACCCTGGCCGCCGCCAATGCAGAGGGTGGCGAGGCCCTTCTTGGCGTCGCCCCGCTTGGCCATCTCGTGGAGCAGGGTGACGATGATGCGCGCGCCGGACGCGCCCACGGGGTGGCCGATGGAGATCGCGCCGCCGTTGACGTTGACCTTGCTCATGTCGAAGCCCAGCTCCCGGGCCACGGCGATGGACTGGGCAGCAAAGGCCTCGTTGGCCTCCACTAGGTCGATGTCCCCGATCTGCAACCCGGCCTTGCTCATGGCCTGACGGGAGGCGGGAACGGGACCTACGCCCATGATCTTGGGGTCCACGCCGCCCTGGCCCCAGCTCACCAGCTTGGCCATGGGCTTGAGGCCGTACTTGTCCACGGCCTCTTTGGAGGCCAGCAGGATGGCGGCCGCGCCATCGTTGATGCCGGAGGCATTGGCAGCGGTGACCCGCTGGACGTGCTTCTTGGCGTCCGCCTCATGGCACTGGGTGACGGGGAAGGTATGGACGATCTCGTCCTCCACCCCCTCCGGGCCCACGGGGAACGCGCCGCGGAGCTTGGAGATGCCCTCGGCGGTCACGCCCGCGCGGGGGAACTCGTCCTTCTTGAACTCCACCATTTCCTTCTTGACCTTCACCATGACGGGGACGATCTCGTCGTCGAAGCGGCCCGCGGCCTGGGCGGCCTCGGTCTTCTGCTGGGAGGCGGCGGCAAAGGCGTCCTGCTCCTCCCGGGTAATGCCCCACACGTCGTTGATGTTCTCGGCGGTGGTGCCCATGTGGTAGTTGTTATACGCGTCCCAGAGACCGTCGGTGATCATGGTGTCCACCACCTTCTTGTCCCCCATGCGCGCGCCCCAACGCTCGGCGGGCAGGGCATAGGGAGCGGCGGACATGTTCTCCGTGCCGCCGGCCACGATCACGTCCGCGTCCCCGGCGAGGATGGCCCGTGCGCCCTCAATCACGCTCTTCATGCCCGAGCCGCACACCATGCCCACGGTGTAGGCGGGAACGGAGTAAGGCAACCCGGCCTTCACGCCCACCTGACGGGCCACATTCTGGCCCTGGGCGGCGGTGAGGATACAGCCGAACATCAGCTCGTCCACCTGCTCGGGCTTCACGTTGCCCCGCTTGAGCACTTCCTTGACCACGGTCGCGCCCAGGTCGGCGGCGGGAATGTCCTTCAGAGACCCGCCAAAGGAACCCACGGCGGTACGGCAGCAGTTGACTACATAGACTTCGCGCATGATGATGACCTCCATTTTTTTCACAAATTTTGCCCCTCCCACCCATTCCGAGGGCAAAAGCGGGAGTGATTTCCCTTTGATTATATCAGCCTCAAATCCAAATTACAAGAGGCTTTGGCGGGGTTTGTGAAATTTTTATCAAAAGCGCGCCGCCCCGGCAGTCTCCTGTCAGGGCGGCGCATATGAGGGAAAGACGAGAGAGGTCAACCTACCGTTTCCACGCCCCAGGATGCGGAAACCACGCGTCGGTCCAAATACCCCCGTTCCTTCAGGGTCTTCCAGGTCTCGGTCAGCTCCGGGCTGAGGCGCAGCGTATAAAATTGACGCTCCTGCCCGCCGCCCACGATGGCGTAATTGTTGATCCACTGGGCCTCCAGCTCCCCTGTGTTCAGCTCCTCCTCGCCGGGGGTGCTCCGCAGGACATACCGCCCCGCCAGCATGTCGGCGGCCACCGCGTCCCACACCGCCTTGTTATCCTCTGTGTTGATTTCCCAGCCGATATACTCTGCGTCATCGCCGTTTTCCCCGGAAACGCACAGACTAAAGGACAAATGGTTGGGTGTGCCCCGGTCATAGGGGAAGGACGAGTCGCCCTTGCCCAACGCCGCGTTCAGTAGACGGTGTTCCTCATCCCCGGGGGCATACCAGCTCCGGTACTGCCGCCGCAGGGTGGTCCACCCCAGCTTATACTCCAAATTCAGCGACAAATAATACTCGTCCCCATAGCCAATGTCCTCCCTGTGCTCCACCAGATACCGGTGCAGGTCAGTGACCGCCTTTACGTCCTCCCCGGTAAATTTCAAGCCATTGCCCGCCGAGCCGCTGATCCCCGAGCCGCCAAAGGTGGCGGTCACCGACTTGACTGAGGCGGGGTCGGGCACCCGGGTGGTGAAGCCGATCCAGTCCATGTCCACCGCCGCCACCACCAAAACAAAGGCCACGGCGGAGATCACCGCACCCTTCCAGTGCTTCCACACCTTGAAGGACTTGGCCAGCAGCATTTCCGAGACCATGTAGCAAATAAACGCCGCCACCGCGCAGCAGATCCCGAACTTCCACCCTTCGTTGAGCTGCATGGAATCAAAGACGATGATGGTCAGGAACGTCCCAAAGCCCATGCCGCCGCACACGGTGACACAAATTTTGAACAGCCACTTGATGGGGTCAAAGACGATCAGGTCGCCGCTCCGCTCCGCCTTGCGGATGTGGTGGAGGCCCACGGCGCATAGGGTCATCAAAAAGCCCACCGCGGCGTAGATGGCCAGCATATTCCAGTCGTCGAAGCCCATCCCGCCGCGCCAGTTGTGCCGCACCAGCTGGAGCACGGGACACAGCCACGCCGCCCCCTCGTAAAACCCCGCGCCGAACCCTACAAAGCCGTAGAGGAAGCCGCTCAAAAGCCCCTCTACCAGGGCCACCATCACCGGGACGATCCAGTTGAAGATGAAGTAGAAAGCCACCGCCGCCACCGCGTGACCGGAGATGACGCAGCACAAGGCGGCGAAGCTGAGCCAGAAGAAGCTGTTTAACGCCCCCGCCGCCAAAAAGACCAGAATTTCCGGAGCGAGGATGCCCAAAATGCTCTCCAGCAAAATAGTCACCAGCGTCACCACAAGGAGCGGCCCCACCAGCATGGTATAGCCCGCGGCAAAGGCGGTGAGGAACACCCCTTCCCTCCGCAGGGGCAGCGCGCCAATAAAGTTGGCGGCGTTGCTCTTAAAGAGGTGGAAGAACACCACCACCGCCACCAGCGCGGCCACAAAGGCCAGCCATGGAAACAGCACGGACAGAGAATCCATTGGGTGGTTGCGGACGAAGCTGTTCAAATCGCCATGGATGTGTTGATTCCAGAGCTGCACCGGCAGGATCAACAGCCACAGCCCCAGGTGGGCCGCCCACAGGGGCCAATTCCGGGTCAGGTGCTTCTTATATAAGGTAAGACTAAAGAATGATGTCTCGCACCGCATATTCCTGCTCACCTCCTAACTCATAGATGAAAATTTCCTCCAAACTCAGGGGCAGCGCCTCCAGCAAAACGGGGGAATACACCGCCAGGCGGTTGGTGGCCTCCTCCGCCGTCCCCCGGACGATAACGGTGTGGATACGACCCACCTGGGAGATGTGCAGAATTTCCATATCCTCGGGAAATTCCGGGGCCTCCCGCTCCTGAAACACCACCTGCATCTTTACCACATTCCCCTGCAGCTCCTTCAGCGACCGCTCGATCATCATGGACCCATGGGACAAAATGCCCACCCAATCGCATACGTCTTCCAATTCCCGCAGATTGTGAGAGGAAACCAGCACCGTGGTGCCATTGCTAGCCACATCCTTAAGCATTAGGCTCCACACCTGCCGCCGCATGACGGGGTCAAGGCCGTCCACCGGCTCGTCCAGCAGGAGGTACTCCGGGCGGCAACTCAGGGCCAGCCAGAACGCCGCCTGCTTTTGCATGCCCTTGGACAGCCGCCGCATGGGGGCGTTTTCGTTGACCTCCGGGAATGCTTCCTTTAAGTGCTCATAGCGTTCCATGTCAAACTTGGGGTAGATGCCCTTGTAAAACCTCATCATGTCCTTGGTGGAGGCGGAGGTAAAATAGAACAGCTCGTCAGGGATGCAGGCGAGCTTCCCCTTGATGAGGGGGTTTTCATAGACGCTCTCGCCGCCCACCTCCACTTCCCCGCTCTCCGGCTGATACACCCCGGAGATGTGCCGCAGGATGGTGGATTTTCCCGCGCCGTTCGGCCCCACCAGGCCGTAGACCGCCCCGGTGGGCACGGTCATGGTCAGGTCCTTGAGGCAGTGAAAGCTGTCAAAGTGCTTCTCCACATGGCTCACACGAATCATGTCTCCTCGCTCCTTTCCGCCACCCGGTAGGCAGCATGTTCGTCCTGCTCCAGCACGCCCTGGGCAACCAGCCGTTCATAGGCGCTTCGCACCGCATTTGGATTGAGCACCATCTGCCAAGCCAGTTCCTTAGGGCTTGGCAGCATTTCTCCCGGGAGAAATGCACCCGCCCGTACCAGCCGCTCCAGGCCGCCCGCAACCTGGTCCCAGACCGGCCCGGCTTGGCGGCTTGTCAAGGGAATCATAAGTGTCCCCTCCGTTTCCTCAGTTTATAGGAATAGCTTACCACATTGCAAGGGGCAGTTCCTTAAAAAAACCTTACATTTTTAAAAAACCCTTGTGAAGCCACGCAGTGCGTGCTATACTGGACAAAATCGAAGGATTGGGGGATAACTCATGATCGACAGCTATAATCTCCATTGCTTTCTCTCGGTGATCCGTCATCTGCTGGCCACGCCCGAGGTGCAATCCATGGCCCAGTGGCGGCACCATTTTGACGTCACCTGCTATGAACACTCTCTTTTCGTCTCCTACATTGCCTTCCGTCTGGCCCGGTTCTTCCACATGGACTGCTACGCCGCCGCCCGGGCAGGACTGCTGCACGACCTCTACCTCTACAGCCCCTACGACCCCACTTCTCACCCGGGCAACCAGTGCTTCTATCATCCTGTTGCCGCCCTACATAACGCCAAGGCCCTGGTCCCCGACCTCTCCAAGGAAGAGCAGAACAGCATCCTCACCCACATGTGGCCCCTGGCCGCCCACATGCCCAAGTGCCGCCTGGCGCTCATCATCAACCTCTCTGATAAGTTCTGCGCTACCCTGGAGGTTTTGAAGCTGTATCACCTACTCAAGGTGAGAGACCGTATGCCGGCGTCGACATATTGTTCTACGTGAAACATTGCCGCATCCTGCGGCTACCCGACCGATGCTTCGTCGGCATAGCCGCCGAAGCTCGGAGCTAAGAACCTGCCACCGGCAGGTTCTTTTCACGCTCCGACGTGAAACATTGCCGCATCCTGCGGCTACCCGACCGATGCTTCGTCGGCATAGCCGCCGAAGCTCGGAGCTAAGAACCTGCCACCGGCAGGTTCTTTTCACGCTCCGACGTGAAACATTGCCGCATCCTGCGGCTACCCGGCCGATGCTTCGTCGGCATAGCCGCCGAAGCTCGGAGCTAAGAATCTGCCACCGGCAGGTTCTTTTCACGCTCCGACGTGGAACATTTTCATTTCCCGACCCCCTTCCCGTTTCTTCGCCCTTCCTTCGTGGTACACTAAGGCAAACCACCACGAAAGAAGGGCCTTTTTATGGGCGTTTTCATGCGGGCGGCGGGCTTTGAGAGCAAGCAGGTGCTTGATCTTCCAATTGCCGCCATTTCCCCCAACCCCGGCCAGCCCCGCACCAACTTTTCCCCCGCCGCCTTGGAGGAACTGGCGCAGTCCATTGCCGTCCACGGCATTCTGCAGCCCTTGACCGTCCGCCGTTCAGGCGGCGGCTGGCAGCTGGTCTCGGGGGAACGGCGGCTCCGCGCGGCCAAGCTGGCCGGACTGGACACGGTCCCCTGCCTGGTGGCTCACGTGGACCAGGAGGAATCCTCCCAGCTGGCGCTGGTTGAAAATCTCCAGCGGCGGGACCTAGACTTTTTAGAGGAGGCCCTGGCCCTCTCCCAGCTCATTTCTACTTACCGGCTCACCCAGGAGGAGGCCGCCCGCCGCCTGGGCAAGAGCCAGTCCGCCATCGCCAACAAGCTGCGGCTCCTTCGCCTTTCTCCAGACGCCCTTACCCTTTTGCGGCGGGAAGGCTTTTCCGAACGCCACGCCCGCGCCCTGCTCCGCCTCCCTGACGACGCCGCCCAGCTCTCCGCCGCCCGGGCGGTGGTAACAGGAGATCTCACCGTGGCGGCCACCGAGGCGCTGGTGGACAAGCTCCTATCCCCTGCCCCGCAAAAGCCCTCCAAGCCCAAGGTCATTCTTCGGGACGTGCGACTGTTTCTCAACTCCCTGGCCAAAAATCTGAAGCTGGTGCAATCGGCGGGCATTCCCGCCAAGTGCGAGCGTTCGGAGACCGAGGGCGAGATCACGTTGACTATTACCCTGCCCAAGGCGATGTAAAATCAAAGTGTTTCACGTGAAACATTCGCGTTTTCCCCGTTGTTTTCAAAATAATCCTTGCCTTTCCCCTCGCGCGCCTATATAATAGTAGGTGCGCGAGTTTTATGTAGAAATGTAAAGGCAGGTCTCATTATGGCAAAGACTGTTGCAATCGTGAATCAAAAGGGCGGCGTGGGCAAAACTACCACCTGTGTCAACCTGGCCGCCGCCCTCCAGGCCTTGGGCAAGCGGGTGCTGGTGTGCGATTTTGACCCTCAGGGCAACGCCACCTCCGGCCTAGGGGTGGACAAGGCCACCCTCAACCCTTCCATCTACGAGGTCTTGATCAACGGCGCTCCCATTCAGAAAGCCGTCGTCTCCACCAAGTGGTGCGACATTATCGGTTCCAACAAGGTCCTGGCCGGAGCTACGGTGGAGCTGATCTCCATGCCTGACCGGGAAAACCTTCTCAAAAAGGCCCTGGCCCAGCTGGATGAGCAGTATGATTACATCTTCATCGACTGCCCCCCTTCTTTGGAGCTGTTGACGCTAAACGCCCTGTGTGCCGCCCAGTTCATTTTGATTCCGGTGCAGTGCGAATATTACGCTCTGGAAGGTCTCTCCGATCTGTTGACCACCATGCGTATCGTCAAGCGGTCTCTTAACCCCGGGTTATCCTTGATGGGGGTCATCCTCACCATGTACGACGGGCGGACCAACCTTTCTATGCAGGTGGCAGAGGAGGTCAAGCGTCACTTCCCCGGCAAGGTATACGCCTCGGTCATCCCCCGCAACGTCCGCCTGTCCGAGGCCCCCAGCCACGGCAAGCCGGTCATGGCCTACGACCCCTGGAGCCGCGGCACCGACGCTTACAAGGCCTTGGCCGAGGAGATCATTTCCCGCGCGTAAAATGTTTCACGTGGAACATTAAAGAAAATACAAACAGAAAAGAGGAGCACATTATGGCTTTCCCTGAACGCGGCTTAGGACGAGGTCTGGGCGCTCTCATGGGCGACGACGCTTATTCCGAGGAGCAGAGCGGTTCCCTCTCCACCCTACCCATCTCTCAGATCCAGCCCGGTCTGAAGCAGCCCCGCAAGCGCTTTGACGACGAGGCCATTTCCGAGCTGGCCGACTCCATCCGGGAGCACGGCCTCATTCAGCCTCTTACAGTCCGCCGTCTGGCCTCCGGCTATTATCAGATCATCGCCGGAGAGCGCCGTTGGCGTGCCTCCAAGGAGGCAGGGTTGACCGAGGTCCCCGTCAGTATCATTGAGGCGGATGACAAAAAGGTCATGGAGCTGGGTCTGATCGAAAACCTCCAGCGGGAGGACCTGAACCCCATGGAGGAGGCCAACGGCTACAAGGCTCTCATGGAGGAATACGGCATGACCCAGGAGGAAGTCGCCCAGCGGATGGGCAAGTCCCGCCCCGCCATTGCCAATGCTCTGCGGCTGCTGGCTTTGCCCGACGCGGTGCGTTTCCTGCTGGAGGAGGGCAAGCTCTCCGCGGGCCACGCCAAGGCCATCCTTGCCGCCCCCGCCGGGGAGCCTCAAAAGAAGCTGGCCCAGAAGGTCGTTGACGAGGGCCTATCTGTCCGAGAGACCGAGGCCCTGGCCAAACGTCTGTCCAAGGCCGCCGACAGCCAGGAGGACGCCGTCCTCAAGCCGGTGGATCCCGCCCGGGAGAGCTACCTCATCCACCTCAACGACCTCTCCAAGAACCTGTCCCAGCGGTTGGGTCACAAGGTGCAGTTCCAGGAGGGGGCGAAGAAGTCCCAAATGGTCATTGAGTATTATTCTTTGGAGGATCTGGACGATCTCCTGAACAAGATCGGTGTGGGAGGCGACAGCCTGTGAGCCGCCGCATCGACAAGGATGAGGCGGCTCACCTCCAGTATGAGACCGAGCACACCGAACCGCCCAAGTCCCGCTCGGTCATTGTTTACATGGTCATTCTGGTGGCCGCGGCGTTTTTGCTCCTGTTGCTTGCCTACTTTATGCAGCTACGCACCGCTGATACGGTGGAGGGCCTCCATCAGTCAGTGAACTCCTTCCAGACCATTGACCAGTTGGTCGAGGACAACCGACTTCTGCAGGAGGAGGTGGACCGGCTCAAGACAGAAAACGCCGAGCTGTCTGACAAGCTGGCCCAGCGCGAGGAAACCCTGCGCAACACGGAGGAAGCACTCTCCGCGGCCACCAGCGACAGTCGCGACAGCGAGCGCCGCGCCGACGCTCTCGCCACCCTGCACCAGCTTCGTGTTCTCTATAACGGCAAGCAGTATAAGGACGCCTTGGCGTTGCTGAAAAAGCACCCCGACATGGAGGCCGACCTGACGCTGGTCAACAGCGAAATGAGCGACGAGGAGCTAAAGATCTACGACCCTCTGGCCGCCTATCAGCGCATTGCCAAGCTGCTGGGCGTGGAGTAAGTTGAACACCGCAAACCATTGAAAAGAGGTTATTTCTATGCTGGACATTCGCTTTATTCGAGAAAACCCTGAAGTGGTCAAGGAAAACATCCAGAAGAAGTTCCAGGGCGCCAAGCTTCCCCTGGTGGACGAGGTCATTGCCTTGGACGGGGAAAACCGCGCTGCCATGAGCGAGGCCAACGACCTGCGGGCGGCCCGCAACACCCTCTCCAAGCAGGTGGGTATGCTGATGGGCCAGGCAAAAAAAGACCCCTCCAAGCTGGCAGAGGCGGAGGAAGCCAAGGCCCAGGTAAAGGCCAACGCCGACCGTCTGGCGGAGCTGGAGGCCAAGGAGACCGAGCTGGCCCAGAAGATCCGCCGCATCCTGCTCCAGATCCCCAACATCATCGATCCCTCCGTGCCCATCGGTCCCGACGACAGCGCCAACGTAGAGGTGGAGCGGTTTGGTGAGCCGGTCACCCCGGACTTTGATATCCCCTACCACACCCAGATCATGGAGTCCTTTGACGGCATTGACATGGACGCCGCCGGGCGGGTGTCCGGCAACGGATTCTACTATCTGCTGGGGGACATTGCCCGTCTCCATGAGGCGGTGCTGGCCTACGGCCGGGACTTTATGATCTCCAAGGGCTTCACCTACTGCATCCCCCCCTTCATGATTCACGGCAACGTGGTGGAGGGGGTCATGTCCCAGACGGATATGGACGCGATGATGTATAAGATTGAGGGGGAGGATCTCTACCTCATCGGCACCAGCGAGCACTCTATGATTGGGCGGTTCATTGACCAAATCATCCCCGCTGAGAAGATGCCCCAGACGTTGACCTCCTACTCCCCCTGCTTCCGCAAGGAGAAGGGCTCCCACGGCTTGGAGGAACGGGGGGTCTACCGCATCCACCAGTTTGAAAAGCAGGAGATGATCGTGGTTTGCGCCCCCGAGGAGTCTATGGACTGGTACGAAAAGCTGTGGAAATACTCCGTGGAGCTGTTTCGCAATTTTGACATCCCCGTGCGCCAGCTGGAGTGCTGCTCCGGCGACCTGGCCGATCTGAAGGTAAAATCCTGCGACATCGAGGCGTGGTCCCCCCGGCAGCAGAAGTATTTCGAGGTGTGCTCCTGCTCCAACCTGGGGGATGCCCAGGCACGGCGGCTGAAGATCCGCTATAAGGACGCCGAGGGCAAGACCCAGCTGGCCCACACCCTCAACAACACCTGCGTGGCCCCACCCCGGATGCTTATCGCTCTGCTGGAAAACAACCTCCAGGCTGACGGCAGTGTGAAGATCCCCAAGGTGCTCCAGCCCTACATGGGCGGGAAGGAAGTTCTGACGCCCAAGGTGTAAAAAACAACAAAAAAGGAGGAAAAAGCATGAAGGAAAAGAAGGGCTTTTTCGGGGAATTCAAGGAATTTATTGCCCGCGGGAACGTGATGGACATGGCCGTCGGCGTCATTATCGGCGGCGCGTTCGGCAAAATCAGCACGTCCCTGGTCAACGACATCATCATGCCCCTTATTTCCATGCTGACCGGAGGGGTGGATTTCTCCGCTTGGAAGTGGGTGCTCAAGGCCGCCGTAGGTGAGACGCCCGAGGTGGCGGTAAACTTCGGCGTGTTCCTGGCCACCATTTTGGACTTTATCATCATAGCCTTTGCCGTGTTCTGCATGATCAAAGCCATCAACCACCTCCACCGCAAGAAGGCGGAGGCTCCCGCCGAGCCCGAGCCGGAGCCCACCCCTGAGCCCTCCGCCGAGGAAGCGCTGCTCACCGAGATCCGCGACCTGCTGAAGGAGCAGAAAAGCTGATGGCCCAACCTGAAAAAGACATGTCCACACCGGACGCGCAGCTCTCCGGGGCGGATGCCGCCGAATCGGCCTCCCCTGCCCCGTCGGAGGAGCTGCAGCCCCAGGTCCCGCCCCGGCCACAGTACACCACCTTCCAGCGTGTCCTTGCCCTGCTGGGAGCCATCTTTGTGATCATAGTCACTCTGATGTACACCTACTCCATCGCCACCGGCGACCTCTTTTTCCGATGAAAGATCAACTGGTGTTTTTGGCAGCAGGACTGTCCGCGTTGGGATGTAAACCTGTAAAGGTAGATGCCCTTACGAAATACAGCGCGCTTTTGCTGGAAAAAAATCAGGTGATGAATCTCACCGCCATCACTGACCCCTTTGAGGTGGCCACACTTCATATGCTGGACTGCGCTGCCCTGTCCGCTAATCTGCCCCAGGGTGTTGAAAGCCTGGCCGATGTGGGCACAGGAGCAGGCTTTCCAGGGCTGGTGGTCGCCATTTTGCGTCCTGAATTGGCGGTCACCCTTCTTGACCCGCTGGAGAAGCGGCTCAAATTTATACAGGAGGTTGTTGACGCGCTAGGTCTTTCCAACGTCACCCTCCTCCACATCCGGGGAGAGGACGCAGGGCGGGAGCCGGAGCTGCGCGAGCGGTTCGATGTGACCACCGCCCGGGCGGTGGCCGACCTCACCGTGCTGGGAGAGCTGTGTCTGCCCCTGACCAAGCCGGGAGGCTGGTTCCTGCCCATGAAGAGCGTGGACAGCGGCGGGGAGTTGGAGACCGCCAAACCCTTTCTTGGCCAGCTGGGAGGGGTTGTCTTGGACCCGCTGGACTATTTGATTCCGGGCACGGCGGTGACCCACCGGATCTGGCGGGTGGAAAAACGCCGGGCGACCCCGGATCAGTTCCCCCGTAAGTGGGCCAGAATCAAGAAAAAATAAAAACCTAACAAAAACCACAAAAACCCCGTTGCCAGCAACGGGGTTTTATGATATCATAACTATGGGATTATATTCTGGTGGCATTTGGGCCATCATCCCGGAGAGGAGGGGCTCCCCTATGTCCACATCTGTCGCCGTTACCTCGGGCAAGGGAGGCACCGGCAAAACCTCCTTTACCGCCGCGGTGGGTTCCTGCCTGGCCGCCTTGGGGCAAAGGGCCCTGTGCATCGACATGGACATTGGCCTTCGCAACCTGGATATCGCCTTGGGCATGTCCGATCTGGCGGTGATGGACTTTACCGACGTGATCGAGGGCCGCTGTGCCTTTGAGCGGGCGGTGGTGGAGCACCCGAAGATCCCTGGACTTTTCCTTCTCACCGCTCCCTTTACCCTTCCCCTGGGCCTCACACCCCAGCATGTCGCCGCTCTGGTGGCACGGGCCAAGGAGGACTTTGACTTTGTGCTCATCGACTGCCCCGCCGGACTGGGAGACGGCTTTCAGTTGGCCGCGGGAGCTGTGGACCGTGCAGTGGTGGTCTCTATGACCGACCCCTCCGCCCTGCGGGACGCCCAGCGCACCGTCATGGAGCTCTCCCCTAAGATCGAGACCCTGCACCTGGTGATGAACCGGGTCCAGCCCAAACTGATCCGCAAGCTCCACACCAACATTGACCAGGCCATGAACACCGCCGGCCTGCCCCTTTTGGGGGTGGTGCCCGAGGACCTTACCGTCACCCTGGCCGCCGGTGAGGGCACTCCCCTGGTCTTGGCCCACCGCAAGGGCGCGGCGCGGGTGGCCTACCTCAACATTGCCAAGCGGCTTATGGGCCGTCAGGTGCCCTTGCTGATGACGTGATCCCGGCTGTTCCCGCCACAGGCGGAATTTATAAACGAAAGGTGTGCTTTTCATGACGATCGCCTTAATGAGCCATGACAGAAAAAAGGAATTGATGGTACAGTTTTGCACCGCGTACAGCGGCATTCTGGCCAAGCACACCGTCTGCGCCACCAGCGCCACCGGTCGTCTGGTGGAGGAGGCCACCGGCCTGAAGGTCCACCTGTTCCTCCCCGGCGGACAGGGGGGCGCCCAGCAGATCGGCGCGCGCATCGCCTATAACGAGATCGACATGGTGCTCCTCTTTGCCGACCCCCAGGTGGAGCCCGAGGACGCCGACCTTCACTATATCATTCAGACCTGCGACCAGTATAACGTCCCCTGCGGCACCAACGTGGCCACAGCCGAGATGCTCATTCTGGGCCTGGACCGGGGCGACCTGGACTGGCGCAGCGTGCTCAATCCCAATTCTACTCCCTTTACGCTGTAAGAAGCGTGAGCGTGACAGCCCAAACACGAAGGATGTGACCCCCATGCCCATTCAAAAGCCCCGCACGCTCTCCGGCTTCATGGAGCTTTTGCCCCAGAAGCAGGTGCTGTTCGATGCTATGGTGGAAAAACTGCGCAGGACCTATTCCCTTTACGGCTTTTCCCCCCTGGACACCCCTGTCATCGAGGCCAGCGAGATCCTGCTCACCAAAAGCGGCGGCGAGACGGAAAAACAAATATACCGCTTTACCAAGGGGGACAGTGATCTGTCCCTTCGTTTTGACCTGACCGTCCCCCTGGCCAAGTACGTGGCCCTCCACTACAACGACCTGGCCTTCCCCTTCCGCCGCTTCCAGATCGGCAAGGTCTACCGGGGGGAGCGGGCCCAGCGGGGCCGCTTCCGGGAGTTTTACCAGGCGGACATCGACGTGATCGGCGACGGCGCGTTGGATATTTTGAACGACGCCGAGATGCCCGCCATTATCTACCGGGCCTTTACCTCCCTGGGCCTGGACCGCTTCGTCATCCGGGTGAACAACCGCAAGATTTTAAGCGGCTTTTACGCCATTATTGAGGAGGAGGACAAGGCCCCTGAGATCATGCGCCTGGTGGACAAGGTCGAGAAGATCGGCCTGGAAAAGGTGGGCCTCATGCTGGTGGACGATCTGAACATCAGCGAGGACACCGTGGGCGAGATCGTGGAGTTCATGGCCATCAAGGGCAGCAACCAGGAGGTCCTGACCGCTTTGGAGGAATACCGCGGCCGCAACGAGGCCTTTGACCAGGGTCTGGACGAGCTGAAGACCGTCTGCCGCTACCTGGTGGACTTTGGCGTACCCGAGACCCATTTTGCCATTGACCTGTCCATCGCCCGTGGGCTGGACTACTACACCGGCACAGTCTACGAGACCCGGCTCCTGGACTACCCCGAGATCGGCTCTCCCTGCTCCGGCGGCCGGTATGACAACCTGGCGGCGTATTACACAGAAAAGCAACTCCCCGGCGTGGGCATCTCCATCGGTCTCACCCGGCTCTTTTATGTGCTGGACGAGCAGGGCCTCCTGAACCCCGACGCCCTCACCGCCCCCGCAGAGGTGCTGGTCCTGCCCATGACCGACGATCTGGCGCCTGCCGTAACCCTGGCCACCCAGCTGCGGGAGGGAGGCATTCCCGCCCATCTCTATCACGAGTCCAAGAAATTTAAGCAAAAGCTTTCCTACGCCGATAAGCTTGGCGTTCCCTTCGTGGCCCTGCTGGGGGAGGATGAGCTGGCCCAGGGCAAGGTCGCTTTGAAGGACATGTCCTCCGGGGAACAGCTCCTGCTTCCCGCCGAGGAGGCCGTCCGTCACATCCATACCGCGCTGGCGGCGCGCAGAAGCGCACCGCCCATTCAGGAGAAAAACTATGTGTAAAGTAAAATTCCTTGTCGCCTTTCTGTTTGCTTTTTGTTTTTCGGTTGCGTTGCCCTCTGCCGCCTTGGCAGCCGGTAGTTTCCCGGCCGTCAACACCTATCAAAGCGGTTACTATCACGACGTGCCTGCGGGAGAGTGGTACGCTGACGCAGCCAAGCTCTGCTACGAAACCGGCCTGATCACCGGCACTCGGGCCAACCTCTTTAGTCCCAACAACGCCGTGACCGTGGGCGAGGCAGCCGCTATCTCCGCCCGGATCTCCGCCTCTATTGATGGCGGGACCATTCGGGAGCAGCGGGAGGGTGAGGCGTGGTACCAGCGGTATGTAGATTTTTTGGAGGATCGCGCCGTGGCCGTCCCCACCCCCACACAAAACGCTTCCCGCAGCCAATTTTTCCACCTGCTGGCCGCCGTGGTACCTCCCCGGCAGCTGGAGGCGATCAACTCCATTGAAACCTTGCCCGACACCGACGACCCGGATGTTTTGCGTTTCTATAACGCCGGCATCCTTACCGGGACCGACGTGACCGGAACCTTTTCCGGCAGCCGGGGCCTGAAGCGCAGCGAATGCGCCACGATGGTCGCCCGGATCATTGACCCAAATCTGCGCCAAACCTTTGCCCCCCAGGCAGATCAAACGCCTCCGGTCCTCTCTGCCAAGGATGAGCTTTTACAGACAGAGGCGGTGCGGGTCAACGGCATATCCGTAAGCTTTGAAAAATACCTGAGCGTCCTGAACGACTGCATTGCCGAGACTGACGCCTCCCTCAAGGCAAACTCCGGCAAGGGATTGGACTGGACCGCCAAATATTCCGACGTAGACGATTTGCCGGCTTACTTTAAGGAAATGGCCCTGAGCCGGGTAGTGGAAACCTCCCTGGAGGAGGCCCAGGCCAAAGCGTTGGGCTGTTCGGTGGAGGCTCTGCCTGCGGTCCTTACCCCCGATCCCTCCAAGGATCTGGACCGGATCTACTGCGCCAAGCACATCCTGGTTGCCGATGAACAGACCGCCAATGCCATTGTCGCCCTGCTGAAGGCCAGCCCCTCCCTAAACACCTTCGACGCGCTTTTGACCCAATATGGCACCGACCCAGGGATGAAAGCCGACTCCCGCGGGTATATTTTTACCGACGGGGATATGGTAGCGGAATTTGAAAACGCAGTGAAGGCGCTCGATCTCGGCGCGTGCTCCAATGTTCCTGTAAGATCCTCCTTTGGTTATCATGTGATCCTCCGTCTGGATCCCACCACCCGTCCGGGTTGGGAGCAGGCATGGCAGGAGCGAAAGTATACCGACCTTGTCGACCAGTGGATGGAGGGGGCAACCATTACCCCAAACACCGCCGAGCTCAATAAACTGGACGTGCAGGCGCGATATGCCGCTTACTTAGCCTCCCAGGACGGCTAACGCCGTCTTTGTGATAACAGCAAGACGAAAATAAAGCATAAATACGTGGAGTTGATGAAGATGGAACAGATCAAAACCGCCTACCGGACCCACACCTGCGGCCAGCTGCGCATGGCCGACGTGGGAACCAAGGTCACCCTTGCCGGGTTTTTGGAGAACCTTCGCGAGGTAGGCGCCAACTTGGGCTTCGCCGTTCTCCGGGACTTTTTTGGCCTCACCCAGATCGTCATCGAGACGGAGGAGATGATGACCGCCTTCAAGGCCCTCAACAAGGAATCCACCATTCAGGTGGTGGGCGTGGTCCGGGAACGGGACAGCAAAAATCCCAACATGCCCACCGGCGACATCGAGGTCCTGCCCGAGGCCCTTACCGTTCTGGGCCGCTGCCGCCACAACGAGCTGCCCTTCCAGGTCCCCCGCTCCCGGGAGGCGGACGAGTCCGCCCGGCTCAAGTACCGCTACCTGGATCTGCGCAACCCCGAGGTAAAGGCCAACATCATCCTCCGCTCCCAGGTGGTCGCCGCTCTGCGCGCGGCCATGATCGACCAGGGCTTTATGGAGATCACCACCCCCATCCTCACCGCCTCCTCCCCTGAGGGAGCCCGGGACTACCTGGTCCCCAGCCGCAAGCACCCCGGAAAATTCTACGCGCTCCCCCAGGCCCCCCAGCAGTTCAAGCAGCTACTAATGGCCTCCGGCTTTGATAAGTATTTCCAGATCGCCCCCTGCTTCCGGGACGAGGACGCCCGGGGCGACCGCTCCCCCGGCGAGTTCTACCAGCTGGACATGGAGATGGCCT
>ERZ779633.96-NODE-96-length-37647-cov-8.106406_pt1 | contig 37647 bp, 31 predicted proteins | sample MGYA00514195_ERZ779633 | MGnify/ENA primary metagenome ERZ779633 (study PRJEB29562, sample SAMEA4376707) | mouse gut metagenome | isolation source: Cecum | study: EMG produced TPA metagenomics assembly of the A DSS colitis mouse model was used to assess the microbial...
CGGCAAAAGGCGGAGCGGGAGCAGGCCCGAAAGGAGCGGCGCAAAGCGTACCTGCGGGACTACTATCAGAAAAACCAGGAACGCATCAGGGCCAGGGCGCGGGAGTGGAACCGGGCGCACCCGGCGAACACGCCGGAGGCAAAAGCCGCCCGGGCCAAGTACGACAAGGCCTATAACGCTGCCAACCAGGAGCAGCGGGCGGCGTACCGCAGGGCGTACTATCGGGCCAACCCGGAACTGTACGCCCGGAAAAGGAAGCCCCGGACAGAGCTGCCCCATCAATTGACACTGGAGGGAAAAGAGCATGAGTAAGGTAATCGCGGTCTGCAATCAAAAGGGCGGGGTGGGAAAAACCGTCACCACTGTAAATCTGGGTATCGGGCTGGCAAAAAAGGGCAGGCGCGTCCTACTAATCGACATGGACGCACAGGGATCTTTAACAGCCAGCCTGGGATACCAGCAGCCCGACCAGATGGAGGAAACTGTCTCCACCATCCTGGGGAAAATCATTCAGGATGTGCCTCTGACGCCCGGCGAGGGCATCCTGCGCCATGCCGAGGGGGTTGACCTGCTGCCCGCCAACATTGAGCTTTCCGGGCTGGAGGTGACGCTGGTGAACACCATGAGCCGGGAAACCGTGCTGCGGGAGTACCTGAAAACCGTCCGTAATCAATACGACGTAATTCTGCTGGACTGCTGCCCGTCCCTTGGAATGCTCACCATCAACGCACTGGCGGCGGCTGACGAGGTGCTCATCCCCATGCAGGCCCACTATCTCTCCATTAAGGGGCTGGAGCAGCTTATCCATACCATCGGCAAGGTGAAACGGCAGATTAACCCCCGCCTGGAAATTTCCGGCATCCTCATCACCATGGCGGACATGCGCACGGCCTATTCCCGAGACATCGTGCAGATGCTGCGGCAGGCTTACGGGGACAAGCTGCGGATTTTTGATACCATCATTCCCCTGTCCATCCGGGCGGCGGAAACCAGCGCCGAGGGCAGGAGCATTTATCTCCACGACCCCAACGGCAGAGTGTCGGAGGCTTATATTGCCCTGACCCGCGAGGTGTCGGCATGAGGAACAGCGCGGCGAAAATCCAGATGACGGGATTCGACGATTTATTCGGACCCTCCGCGGAGCCTGTGGGAGAGCAGTTTCAGGAAATCGCCCTGGCGGAGCTGCACCCCTTCAAGGGCCACCCGTTCCACGTCATGGACGATGAGAAAATGCGGGAGATGGCAGAGAGCGTCTCTCAGCACGGGGTTCTGGTGCCGGGAATTGTGCGCAGGCGTCCGGAGGGCGGGTACGAACTGGTTTCCGGACACAGGCGCAAACGGGCCTGCGAGCTGGCGGGGCTACCCGCCATGCCTGTGTTTGTGCGGGAACTGGACGATGATGAAGCCACCCTCATCATGGTGGACAGCAACCTCCAGCGGGAGAAAATCCTGCCCAGCGAAAAGGCCTTCGCCTACAAAATGAAGCTGGAGGCCATGAAGCGCAAGGCGGGTAGGCCGGGCAATGCTAATTGTGGCCCAGTGGGCCACAAATCCAGAGATGATTTAGCAGAAAAATCACCAGACAGTGCAAGGCAAATTCAACGGCTCATCCGCCTGACGTACCTTGCCCCCGCCCTGCTCCAGATGGTGGACAATAACAAGCTGGTGCTGCGGCCCGCTGTGGAATTGTCCTATCTAACGCAGGAAGAACAGGCTTCCCTGCTGGAAATTATGGGGAAGCTGGCTGCTGTTCCCACTCTGGAGCAGGCCCAGCGGCTTAAAAAATACAGCCAGGAGGGGCGGCTGTGCCCTGACGTGATGGATGCTGTTTTGGGGGAGCGCAGGGCGGCGGTTTCCCAGGTTACACTGAAAAAGGACTGTTTGAAACAATATTTCCCACAATCATACACGCAAAAGCAGATGGAGGACGTGATTTTCTCCCTGCTGGAAAACTGGAAGTCACAGCAGGAGGAGAAGTGATGTTTACCATGACGGATTTCCTTGAGCAGGTGGATGGCCTTTCCCCGCGTGGGGAACAGGCGGCGGCGCTCTGGCAGGCGTGGGCCTGCGAACTGGCGGAACTGGACAGGCGGGAGGGGCTTCCCTCCCAGACCGCCGAGGCGTTTTTCGAGGTAATATGCTGGAAAATCAGGCAGACAGAGGCTCAGTACGGCCCTAAAGCCGCCCAGGCTGCGCTGGAGCTGAGCCTTTGCAGCCGCTGTATTTTCCCCTGGGATCTGCCGGATGCGGGAGATCTGCTGGCACGGGGATTTAAAGTGGATGCAGTATACCGGATGGCGGCGGCAGGGCAGCTTGCGGGGGAGAGAAACTGGCCCGCGTGATGGGAGGCAGAGGATGGATAGCAGAAAGCAGATTACATACCGGCTGGTGACCGCCGTTCTGGATAGCCGCAAAAGCCACAGACAGATAGCGGAGGAAGCCGGGGTGTCCCTGAACACCATGCACTATTATATGAACAAGGGCGGGATGCCCGGCGCTGACAAGCTGGCGGCGCTGTGCAGGGCGCTGGAAGTGTCGGCAGACTGGCTGCTGGGGCTGGAAAGCAAGTACATGGAGCCATCCAATGATCTCCTCACTCTGGAGGAACTGCGGGAGATGGAGGGAGAGCCTTACTAGCATGTAGGGCTGACAGAAGAAAGCATTCCTCCCCATTGGAGAATTCTGGATGCATATCATACACAGTGGCTGGGAGATTATCAGTATGGGGAAACATGGCTGGCTTACCGCCGCAGGCCAGAGGAGGAACCCCATGAACAACGTGAAAATTAAGCGGCGCCGCCTACCAGGGGAGGTAACAGGATGAGCCAGTGGATTAGTGTGAAGGACAGACTGCCGGAAAATGACCCAAATATAAAAAAGCGCATACGGGAGGGAAAATACGGGTTCATAACGGTTTTAGGATATAACGGAGAAGTTAATCCAATGATTCGATTTTTCTGGAACAAGCCCAAACTCGGATTGAAAAAAACTGAGGGATGGGTATGGGGAGAGAAGAAAGTGACCCATTGGATGCCCCTGCCGGAGCCGCCCGGCAAGGAGGATAAATGAAATCCATCCATATGGAAACCTGGGAAGTGAGGACAGTTGACACTGCTTTTGTTTAGCCTCCCTTCTATCATCCAGATCCCTGTTTCTGACAGGGTTTACGCTGGGCTGTTTTCTCGGCTTCCTCTGCCTGTCCGTGGCAGCTTTAAGAAAACCCGGCATTTTCTGGCCCGGCCCGCCTGTGATTATAATTGCGGGCTTTACCGCCCTCTGCCTGCTTTTTGGGACTGCCCGGCTTTTGAACGCGCTGCTTACATAAACGGTTTCCGGCAGGTTTTTCCTGAAAGCCTGCTTCCAGCCCGAAAGGGCAAAGTACATATAGACTTATTCTATCAGTAGGGATGTGATTGGAATGCCAGCCAAAAAGAAAAAGCCCATGTCCCAAAAGGAAAGGGCCATGCGGGCGCAGATGAAAAAGGATTTACAGGCACAGGGCTTTATCCCGCCTGACAAGCCCCGGCTGAACCGGAAGAAGTTTGCCAAAGAGGTGTGGGAGGAATTTGAAGCGTTAGACATGTACACAGCGGACTATTATCTCAGGCGCGCCCTGGGCTGCATGGTGGAGCCGGAGATGCGACAGGTAACGGAGGAGGAAGTGGGCGTGCTGAAGCTGATGAAGCTGGCAGTGGAGTGGAAAAAGTTTTCCGACAGGCTCAGGGCGGAAGGCCGGGAGCAGTATACCCTGGGGAGTTTGCGGAGGAAGTAGTAAACCCTGTCTTAAAGTTGTGAAAATAATAGTAGCTATAAAGTGTTCTAACAACTTATAGCGGCTCAATATATAAAAATTCACTACTCTCTAATCGGGTCATATTATAACCACATTTATCTTTACCCAATTTGGCGAAGAAAACTATTCTCCCACCATAGGAATTGGAATCTTTCAGTTTTCCATCAATATATGAATAAACTATTATTAGTTATATAAATCCGGCAAATAAAGGAATGTGATGACATACTTCTAAGAACCAGCTTATAACCGCCACTATATTTTTCCCATAATAAGTTAACATTTCCGTAAAACATTTTATAGCACATAAAATCCGAGTCGTGTAAAGTCACATCTATACGTTTTTGTGGGAGTCTCTTGTAGCTCTTCTCAACTTCCTTTCTATTTTTTCTTTTTTCACCAAAGGAAAATTTTGAGAAAGGCGTTTCTTCGCTCCTTTTCTCTTTGTCATCATCAAAAAGTAAAAGAAACAGCTTCCTTAATTCCCTTACAATTTTGTCTCTGTTTTCAGGTTCTCTCATGTATGCGTCCACTTGTTTTGCAGACATGACGTCTTGCTGTAAAGGGCAATCCGGAGCGTGCTTAACTTGGCTCCATGTCCTGAAATACGGTGTGGCACCATCCACATAGACCAGTGGAGCAGTTTTGCATTCCGGACAGAAAAAAGTTCTCTTATAGCCGGAAAATCTTTTCAAATCTTCTTTAAATATTTTTGTCACTTCATAAATTGGCATTATACGCATTACATCATTTCGATTGCAATAAGCTTCTTCAAATTTATTCCTGCTCAAAAAATCACCTCAGAAAGGGGCAAAAGAATGGTTGAGCTAAGCGCCTGCATACACGGAATGTTCCCGCTTCTGTCCTACCAGAGCCTTGCCGAATGGCTCGCGTGGTTCCGGGATGTGTACGGGCACGAGGGAGCCTGCCTGGACAGCGGACAGGTTCGGCGGAAATATATCTTTGAACTTTACATTCCCGTCTGCCAGCGAACAGAAGCGGAGTCCGGATTTTTTGTCCCGGCGCTCCCGCCCTGGCTATGGGAGTATTATAACACGGTTAAGTTCCAAAAGCTATACCTGCGCACAGCCGACCAGCTATTTGCCGCAGCCTTTGCTCTATGGTACGGCCTGCCGGAGCGGGCCTGCCGCCTCATTACGGGCAGGTCGCACGCCCAATCTGCCTGCGATATCCTCCACGCGCTGCTGTGCGGGATGGACTGTGATGATGTCGAAAGAGTGCTGCGGGACAGGGGCAGAAAACCGGAGGAAAGGCGCAGGGCGCTTGCTTTTGCCCCCTATCCGGGCAGGTATATTATCTGCCATGACAGAGGGGATATCACCGCCAGAAGGGACGGGGAAGCCCTAATCGCCCTGGACGGGGAACGCTTCTCCCTGCATACAGAACCATAAAAGGACGTAATAGGCATGGAATGGCTGTTCCTGAGCATGACATTTTTTGCTGGCGGTTGCCTTCGGGGGCACAGCTTGCACCTACACAAGCTGGTGGGCGCGGCGTCCCTTTGGCGGCGCCCTCGCCATACTGCTGGTGTGCGGCGCGGTCTTTTTCCTCTCCTACATCGGCTTCTGTCTCATCACAGCCTTTGCACCCGCGCCCTCTGCCCCGGCTTACAGGATTTTGTGAATGAGGATCTGCGTGTCTAAATAAAATTAGAATAATTATATTATATATGTAATAACATCGAAGGAGGAATGGCAGGTGAATTTTTCCTACATGGAAGTGGGGCTGAGCCGGAGAAAGTCGGAGCATATCCAGATTCCCACGGCCCTGCTGGACAACCCTGTTTTCAGGGACGTGTCCCTGGAAGCCAAGGTGCTCTACTCCCGCATGTACAACCGGGTGTTCCTGTCTGCCCGGAACCCGGAGCGGTTCAGCGACCGGGAGGGCAGGCTGTACATCTATTACTCCCAAAGCGAGGTAATGGAGCTGTTCCGCGTATCCAAAAACACCGCCGGGAAAATGATGAAGCAGTTGGAAAATATAGGCCTGATAGAGCGCAGGCGGGCCGCGGGCAGGCACACGAAAATCTATGTGAAGGACGTGTATTCCGACCGGGAAGTAAATACCTATAAGGCGGAGGAGGCGGACCGGCGGATGCTGGAGGCATACCAGGAGGATCACGCGGAGGAGGAACGCTGGCAGCTCATCCGGGAAGCGGAGCAGGAGGTTTACATAGAGGACAAGCCCGCCGGCCCGGAAGCGCCTGTCTATACGGAAGCCGCCGCGCCGGGAAAGCCCTATGGTGTGGAAAAGCAGACGCGCCGCAAAAATTGGGACACAGGACTCCCAAATTTTGGGACTTGGAATTCCCAAAAAGTGACCCTAAGTAATAAATACAGGAATAATACTTACCAGAGGAATACCAACAATCCTTCTTTCCTGCCATACGGCTATGGGGAAAGTACACCCGTATGGGACGGGCGGGAAGATTCTTCCGCACTGGAAGCCCTTGTGGGGGAGCAGGTGGATACAGGCTGGCTGGTGGCAAACGGGTACGGCAGGGAGCAGGTGCGGGAGGTGGTGCGGCTTATCTGCGACAGCCTGTGCCGGAAAGGGCCTGTGCCCCTGCTTGGGGGGCTTCTGCCGGAAACCGCCGTGAAGAAGCGCCTGGGCGAGCTGGAACCGGAGCATGTGGCCTATGCCCTGGACGTGGTGAACGCCGCCAGGGGAATCAAAAACGTGCGCTCCTACCTGCTGGCGGTGCTGTACAACGCCCCCGCCACCATGGAAACCGCTGTCCAGGTGCGGGTGAACACAGATTTTGCGGGGGATGTGCGGCCCTTACACAGCGGGTTTTCCAGAATAAAATGATAAATCTATTGCTTTGCATTTGTGAAATATGATAGAATGGAGGCGGCAGCATGGTATCCTGGCACAGAGGGCGCAGGTACAAAAAGCTGGAAAAAGTGATGAGGGTATGCTGGGAAATCCCCGGCTCCTAGATGGAGGACGTGGATGAGGGGCGGGCCAGGGAAGCCCTGCTGGATTTTTTCCAGATTTATACCCGGCTCCGGCCCGACAGGAAGCTCAGCGGGGACTTGATGGATAGCGCGTCCACCACGGATTATTACCCTTTGGATACTCATACCGTCGGCTCATGAACAACATCCGCGCCTGGCTGAAGGGACTGGAAAACGAGCCGGAGGAGGCCGCTGTGCTTTTAGATTAGTCAAAGCTTACGGAGGTTTAAGGCAATGCCGTTTAAGACGGCAGTCGTGAATTGTGCGGTGTTGCCTTAAGGGGTTTACAGGAATACCAGCGTGTTTTATGCGCTGTTTCCCATATAGAGGCGAATTAAATACAAACAGCAGGGAGGAACTATTTCCATGAGCAGGAAGGACGCGTACAGCACAATCAAAGGGGAATTGCAGGAAACCCTTGCCCTGGTGGCGGAGAAATCCGGCTGGGAGGCGGGAACAGTGATGGAGCTTATCAGGGCAGTCCGGCTCACGGAGAAGCTGGAAGCCCCTGCCCAAAAGCCCCCGGCCCCGCCTCCGGCGCAGGAGAAAAGCCCGGGGGAGGGCAATATTGCCTACACAAAATATCTCCTGAAGAACTACCGGCTGCTAAAGTCCGCGGTGGACGCCCGCATAACCAGTACAGTCCAGATGCTGGACGACGCTCAGATGCAGATGCTGATGGAGCGGGAGGAGAGCGTGAAAAACCAGCAGGTGCGCTCCATCGCCATGATTTCCGCCAAGGACAGGGTGTTGTTTGCACAACTGGAAAGCGCCCTGGAGCAGATGAGGCTTATCTGTGAAGCCAGTAAAAATCCCCGCGAACAAAGGCAGTATAAAATTCTCGTTTCCCGTTATATCCACGGATTATCTTTAAACCGCACCCTGGATCTCTATGGGATTGAGAAAAGCGAATATTTCCGGTGCCACACCAATGCCGTAGAGAAGCTCTCTGTTATCATGTTCGGCGCAGAGAGAGGCAATAATTTCTACGGGAACCAGTACAGCACTGCGGATTTCGATACGGAGGACAGCCTGCCGGACGTGGAAATATTCCACATCCAACCAGCAGAGCCGCGCGGAAACAGCCTTGAAAAGATCCCTCTGGATCATTTTTTTCAGGCTGCGTTGTAAGCTGGTCTTTGGAAAATTATTTTAATAATAGACATAACAATAAATTCCGGTTTTTCTGAAAGAGGGGAATTTTAGGGGAACTTTAGGGGAATTTTTCCTGTTATACTTAGTACAGTGAAAGGTGCAGGCAGGGCCGCGGGATAAAAACCGCGGCCTTTTCCATACCCGGAGCTTACCCAGAATACCATTTTAAAGGAGGAACCAGACTTGAAAAACACAAACCAGTACCACAGCTTATGCCCTGGCAAAGGCGGAGCACACCCCTGCCCTGTCCGCGCCGGCCCCTATGAGGAACTCCATCGGCAGTACCAGGAAACCCTGGCTGTCCTCAGCAAAGGGGGCGGGACAGCGTGAACCCGGAAGAAAAAAGGCAGGCACTGCTGGAAAAAGCGGGCCTGGAGCAGGCGGTATACAGGGAGCGGCTGCTCGCCCTGCCCCCGGAGGAGCTGTTAGGGCAAGCCCGGCAGTTTGCCATACGGGAGGACATAATTGCCGCTCTAGAATACATGGAGCTGGAGGAACCCCGGCTGGATATGCTGCTGGAGAGTGAAGATATCCTGGGGAAGCTCTATCAGGAATACGCCGGCGGCCCCGTCCTGCTGGACGGTCTGGAGGGGGTTATCTCGGCTTACGCGGAGGAGCTGTTGGAGCAGATCCCGGTGGAGGAAACCATCCAGCCGGAGCCTGTTTTGACCCTGGAGCAGAAGGCCCAGGCCATTCAGGACTTTATAAAGGAGCACTGGATGGAACCAGCCGGGCAGTCCATGTGCGCCCGGCGCATGAGCCTGCGGGAGGGGGACGGCGCCGGGCTGGAGGCCCTGTACCTTGAAACGCGGGGCGCGCCGGAGGGCCGGGAGCCTTTTCCCCCGGTCTACCGGGAAACCCTGGCATATGCCGCCGCCCATGGGGAAAAAGCCCGGTGGCAGGCTTCCCAACGCCTGAACCGGGCCTGCCGGGACGCCCTGGACACCTTTATCCAGGAAAGCTATTACGACAGCCGCCTGCATATGGAGGGCTTCCCGGCGGTTTCCGCCCGGTTCGGGCCGGAGCGCACAGCCTGGGTGCTGGCAGGGACTATCCGCTCCCAGCCATGGGACAGGCGGTATTCCCCCGGAAACAGGCAGTGGGCGCAGGGCGCTCCCGCCTGGGAGGGAAAGGATGATTGCCGCCTCAGCAGCCACCCTGGACTGGTGGATTTGCTGGCTTCCCAGGTGCGGTTGCTGGAGCGGCAGAGGGAACAGGCCTCCCCCTTACAGGGGCAAGAACGGTAAAAAAGCAGGGAAAGGGGCGGCGGGGGCTGTCCTTTTTCTTTATATTATTCTATAAGAAAGGACTGGTTTTATCATGCTGGAGACACAGGCAGGGGCTTGCGGCCCCAGGCAGAGAATCAAGGTGGCGCTTTCGGAGACAGCCATTTCCCATCTGGATCAGTTGTGCGCTGAACGGGGGCAGTACCGCCCCCAGGTGGTGGAAGCCGCTGTGGAGCAGATGTACCTTGCGGAGGGAGGGGCAGGCAGGCGGGAAGCCTACAGCCAGTATCTGGAGGCCAAAAGGAGGCTGCTGCGCCCGGAGGCCCCGCCCGGGGAAGGCCCGCCAGGGGAAGAATCCCTGCTGCGGGAACTGACGGAGTGCAGGGAACAGCTTGCGCTTTATGACCTGCTGCTGGGGTACAAGGAGGAAACCATGAGCCTGCAGGCCGTCACGATTGACGTTCTGCAGGGGAAAATCCGGAAGCTGGAGGCGCAGGCGGAAAACCGCAGGGCGGCAGGTTTTACAGAAAAATGTGTATAAGGGGGGAAAACGGTGGGGGCATTTTACAAAATGTGGCAGGGCAGGCGGTATGCCCGGCAGGAAGCGGAGCGGGAGCGGAACCGGCTGCTGGAGGAGCTGGTGGAAAAATACCGGAACCTGACAGGAAGCTATGAGGAATTCCTGGCGGCGAAGGATCTGCTGCTGTACAAAAAGGACGACGTGATCCGCGCCCAGCGGGCGCTCATCGGCAGACAGAAGGATCAGCTTCTGGTTCTGAAACGGGAAATCCCCGGCCTGGAGGAAGCCCTGGAACGGGAAAAAGCAGGGGCTTCCTGCCCGGAAAATGAAGAAAACCCATCATAGGAAGGAGGGATTTTCAGATGTCAAAACAGGGGAAAAACCAGGCGGAAAGCTCGTTTAAGGCGGCATTCCCCCAGGAAAAAACAGAAGCCCTTGCCATTTATCTGGACAAAAAGGGGCTGTCTTTGGAGCGGTCTTTGGGGGAATTTCTGGAAAAGCTCTATGAAAAAAACGTGCCCGGACAGGTGAAGGAGTACCTTGCGGCAAAGCGAAGGCCCGCTGGAAAGCTGGTTTTGGACAGTCCGGAACCGCCTGCCCGGCAGGAGGAAAACGGGGAGGTTTTGGGGTGAGAACCGCCGCAGGCGGCAAAGCGTCCGGAACCCTGGTTCTGGACGAGCAAGCATCGCATTTTTTCTCGAAAAGCGCCACAAAAAGTGCCACGTGGCACTTTTCCGCTTTTCTCGAACATGCTGCTTGTTAGGGGTAAGCGCCATCGGCGCCCGCCACCCCTAATACCCCTCTTTGGAAAAACCGCTGCCGCGCATGAGTATAGAAAAATTTATTTGAAAGGAACCGGTGTGAAAAATTTTGAAGAAAGGGAAGATACCGGGCACAAAAGGTTGATGCTTCATCTCTTTTTGTGCGAATCCTGTATCGCATGACAATTGTTATGTGTAAGGAAAAGAAAACCGATGTGTTCCTTCTGCTCAGGCCGAAGGAACAGGCCCTGTTCAAAAGCAGGGCGGAGCAGGCGGAAATGTCCCGCAGCGAATTCCTGGAGGGACTGCTGCTGGGGACAGCCCCCGCCCCTGCCCCTCAGATGGATTGGGAAAAAACAGCGGGAAAGCTGAAGGAAGCGGGCAGGCGTCTGGACGCCATTGCCCATGAAGGAAACCGCACCGCCTGGATAGACGGGAATGCCTATGCCGCTGTGGTGGAGGAAATCACCGGGCTGCTGCGCGGGATTGAAATCGCGGCGGGCACAGTTTCAGAGGGAGGAAAAGGGGAATGAAAAAAATCAAAACCCATTGTATGCTGGATGTGTATGTGAAAAACCACTGGCAGCGCATGGCGGAGGACTGCGGCATGTCCATGAACCAGTACGCCCGCGTCCTGATACAGGGCCTCCGCCCGCGCCTTGCCCTGCCGCCGGAAGCCCGGAAGGTGTTTCGGGAGCTGTGGGCCATCCAGCGGGACCTGGATCAGGTGGCGGTAGTGGCAAACATGTTCACCTTGCCGGAAGGGGAAGCCTGCCACAATATCAGCAGGGATTTTGCCCGCCGGGCCGACAGGGTGGTGCGGGCCATGCAGAGAAAGTGGGAGGCGGCTGTCCCGGATGAAACGCCATGGCCCAGATAAGCATATGGCCTGTGACCCACCATCTGTACCGGTGCATTTCCTATGTGATGAACCCGCAGAAAACCATGTGGGAGGGGAAGGTGCTGGTATCGGGCGTCAGGCTCAGCGCCGCGTCCCCGGAAATTGCCACAGGCCAAATGCTGGATGTGAAGGAGCTGTACGAAAAGAGGGATGGGCGGCTGGCCTACCACCTGGAGCAGGGCTTCAAGCCCGGGGAGGTGGATCCCCTGACAGCCCATGAAATCGGGAAGCGGTTTGCCCGGGAAGCCTGGGGGGATAGGTTCCAGGTGGTGGTATGCACCCATGTGGATAAAAACCATCTCCACAACCACTATATCGTCAATTCCGTCTCAGACGCGGACGGAAAAAAATACCATGAATCCCCGGAGGAGTACAGCCGGCTGCGGGAGCTGTCGGACAGGCTGTGCCGGGAATACGGGCTGTCGGTAATCGGGGGGCAGAAAAAGACCCGGGCCAAAAGCTATCCGGAGCTGCACCCGGAACAGAAAAAGCGGCCCACCGTCCACACCCTCATCTACCAGGACATGGACAACGCCCTGGAAATGGCGGAGGATCTGGACGGGTTCTATGAAGCCTTAAAGCAGATGGGCTACCGGGTGAAGCGGGACAGGGCGCATCCAGCCATTGCCCCGCCTGGGAAAGGGTATTTCCGCCTGTACAAATTCGCCAGGGGGTACACGGAGGAGGACATTATCCGGCGGCTGGCAGAAAAAGGCCGGCGGGATCCCGCCCCAGATTTTCTGGAACCCAACGCCGGGAAAAAACAGCCCTCCCCCGCCCGGCAGGAAGGCCCCGGCTTTACGCCCCGGGGGGAACGGAAATATTATACTTACGGCGGGCAGTGGGCCTCCCTCCAACGGATCCGGCATTTCCGCAGGCGGTTCACCCACTACCTTCTGCGCAGGCGGCACTGGAGGGGGCTGCGCTGCAGCTTTTTGCAGTACCGCTTCGTGCTCTGCCGGGTGGAGGACAAAACCTATCCCCGGTATCCCGGCATGGATCTGCGCCGGGAGCTGTACAGGCTGCGGCAGTACAGCGAGGAAGCCCTCCTGCTGTGCCGGAACAAAATCGACGCCATGGAGCAGCTCCAGGCTTACGCGGAGCAGGTAAACGGGCACATCCATGCCCTGAACCTGGAGCGCCGCCGCGTCCGCCGGAAAATCCGGGCCGCGCCCCCGGAGGAGCTGGCTTCCCTCCAGGCGGAGCTGGAAGCGCTTAACACCAGGGCCATGGCCCTTTACAGGGAGCGGGCGCTGTGCAGGGATATCGCGGCCCGCTCCGGGATGGTGGAGCGGGCTGTAGAACAGGAGCGGGAAGCCGCCCTCCGGATGCGGCCTGCCCAGGGGCAGAACCCGGAAAGAGAACAAAAGGAGGAACGTATATGAGCACAACACCGGACGCCATTGACCAGTTATTTTCCTTTACCCTCAACGGCATAGCCTATACCGTGGAGATCATCGGGAAAAACGCCCCCCAGATAGCGAAATTCTTTATGGGGCTTACCCACCAGGGGGTGCGGACAAAGGGGGAAATCAAGCTGCACAACCTGCTGCGCCGGGGCGCGGGGCTGGAAGCCCTGAATATCCGGGAACAGGATTTCCCGGCGTTCCAGAAAGCGGCGAAAAAGAGCGGCCTGCTCTTTTCCACCGTATGCATGGATGAAAAAAGCCCCAAAGGGGAGCGGGTTTTCACTGTCTATTTCAGCGAGGCGGACATGGCCCTTGTGAATAACCTTTTGGGGATTACCCGGATTAACACGGTAAAGGCGGCGGAATTCCGCACGGTGGCAGAGCAGGCGGCAGAGAACTCGCCCCCGCAGCCGGAAGCCCAGGAGGAAGGCCGGGGTATTGACCAGTTTGTAGGGGAGGACGGGAAATATGTAAAGCCCTCTGATTTGGAGCGGGAACCCTATGCCCTGCCTGGGCAGGAGCCTTTGGGCCTGCCGGAAAACGCGGTTATCTACCAGCAGGAAAGCGTGGTTATCTCCCTGCCGGAGCAGGCGGAAGGGATGGAACGCGTAATCCCTACCATGCCCGGAAGCGGGAACGGGTCCCCCTCCGCCGCCAGTTCCGGGCTGTACGGAAGGGAGGAAGCCAGGCCGGAACTGGCCAATCCGGAGACGGCCCTGCCGATGGGGAACAGCCCGGCATCTTTGCCTATGGGGACAAGTTCCCAGGTTAGGGCTGTAGTGGATTTCCGCAGGGTTTCCCCTGTGCGCCCCCACGGGCCGGGGCGGGGGCCTGCCCTCTCCATGCGGGAGCAGCTCGCCCGGCAGCACAGCATAAGCCGGGAGCAGGCCCGGAAAGCCAGGGCAGGCGCGGAGAAGGAGGGTCCCGCCAAAGGGCCGGAGCGGTAAAGGAATGAAAGGAGGACGGACATATGGAAGCACATAAACAGAGCCAGCAGGAAATCCGGGAGGCGCTTCTGGGGCGCGCACTGGAGGGGTTCTCCCTGGTGTGGGGAAAGCCCTCCGCGTTTTTGAAGCTCCTGGATATCTGCGAACGGTTCAACCGCGCCCCGGATATCGTAGGGGGCGGGCCGGTAAACGCTATGCTGGTATATTTGCAGCGGCCCCAGGCCCGGCAGCTTGTTTCAAACAGGCAGCGCACAGAGCTGGGCATTTATGCCAAAAAAGGGGAGCACGCCCTGGATATCCTCATAGGGAAGAAACGGCAGGACAGGAACACTGGGCGCACTGCTGTCTGGTATAACCCGGAAAAAGCCTTTGACGCTTCCCAGCTGGAATCCGCCCCGGAGCCTGAACCGGAACCGCCCAGGCGTGCGTGGCGGGATCTGGTGACAGCCATAGGCCAGGGGGAATCGGCGGACACTTACCGCACCGTTGTCAGCGGGGCAGTGCCCAGGGAAATGGGGGTGGGGTTCTTCCCGGTCGGGGAGGGACACGCCACAGCCCGCATTGTGTTTAACGGGAGCCTGGAACGAGAGGAGTTCGTGGCCTGCGCCCTAAAGGGGATTTCCCACTACATCCTGTCTAAAGAGGAGCGGTACGCCTTTGGGAAGGAGAGCAGCTTTACGGCTTTCTGCTGCGGCTACTATGTGTGCAGGCGGTGGGGGCTGGAAACCTCCGGCTTTTCCCTTGGGGAGCGGGATTTCCCGGAGAGCGTGGAGAACCCAGGGGCCGTAAAGGAGATGGTGTCCGGGGTAATCCGGGCGGGGAACCAGGTGTACGCCGCCCTGGAGAAGGAATTGGAAAGGGCCGCGCGGGAGCGGGCAGGCCCGCAGAACGCCCTGCCCGGCGGGGGAAGGAGGTAGTATAAAGCAGGATAAAAAAATGTGGGCACAAAAAACCGCGTTGGCATGACATTTTTGAGAATCCTGTGCCGCATGACGGTTATAATTTTTTGTTGGCCCCAAAAGTGCGGACTTTTTGCGGAATTTTCTTCCAAACAGCCCTGAATTTTCCGAAAGAGGGGAATTTTAGGGGAACTTTAGGGGAATTTTTTCTGCTATACTGAGTACAGTGAAAGGTGTGGGAAGGGCCGCGGCGTAAAAACCGCGGCCTTTTCCATGCCCAAATTTTTTTAGAAACAGAAAGGATGTGCCTGTATGGAACAAAACACGCCCGTTACCCTGAATATCCGCCCGGAAAGCTTTGACCTCCTCATGGGGATACTGGAACTCAACGGGAAAAACGCGGGGGATGAGGACACCAGGCTGAAAGCCCGGTACCTCCTGGAAAAGTGGCGGCGGTTCTCCCGCCTGCGCCAGGACGAACAGGGAACCCCCTATGTAGGGGTGCGGATGCACGGCTGGGACAGCGCGGAGGCTGTCTGGCAGCTTCTCTATCTCTGTGAGGGAAAGTGCTTTCCCACCGTAAAATACAGCGAGCAGCTTACAAGGGCAAGGGACTGCGGGGCGGAAATCGACCACCTGAGCCTCCCCTCCTTCCCCTCGGAATCCACTTAAAGCCACAGGCCCTGTGCCTGCGGCTTTTTCCATGCCCAACCGCCGCACGGTACAAAATCCGCACAGGAAAGGATGATGCTTTAACCCATGAAACAGAAACAGAACCTCATGTCCGCCCTGGCCTTTTCCATTGCCGGGGGCGTGCTGGTGGCCTGGCTGGCCCTGAAAATAGCCCCCGGCCTGGGGCAGGGCCTGCCCGGCGTCACCGCCGCCTTGAACAGCGCTTCCCAAAATCCCCTGGACATCCAGATTGTCCCCAAAACCTGGGAAACCCTGGCCATGTTCCTGCTGCTCTATGTTCTGGGAGTGGGGGTATACCTCACCTCCCTCTTAAACTTCCGCAGGGGCGAGGAATACGGCAGCGCCCGCTGGGGCAGCCCCCGGGCCATGGCCCGGAAGTACCGGGACAAAAAGCGCCCCGCCCAGAACCTCATCCTCACAAGGGACATGGCTATTGCCACAGACAGGGAGAAAATGTTCCGCCACCAGCGGAATTTAAACACCCTGGTCATAGGCGGCTCCGGCTCCCAAAAGACCCGCAGCCATGTCATGCCCAACCTTCTGCAGGGCGGCATGTCCTATGTGGTGCTTGACCCTTCCGGGGAAATCCTCCGGGCTGCGGGCAGCTACCTGATGGAGCAGGGGTACAGGGTAAAGGTTTTAAACCTCTTTGAGCCGGAGAAATCCCAAAGGTACAACCCCTTTGTGTACCTGCAAAACGACGACGACGTGGACAGGATGATTGAGAATTTCTGGAAAGCCACCACGGAAAAGGGGGCCATGAAGGGGGATCAGTTCTGGGAGGACACCGCCAAGGAGCTGTTGGCGGCCCTGTGCTACTACCTGTTCTACTTCGCGCCCCCGGAGGAGCAGAGCTTCCCCATGGTGCAGTTTCTGGCCCGGAGTATGCAGGTGGACGAGGAAAAGAAGGAGAAAAACGCCGTTGACCTGCTCTTTGAGAGCCTGGAGCAGCGGGAGCCGGATCATATTGCCCTGCGGCACTACCACGCCTACCACTCCGGGGCGGCGAAAACCCTCCAGAGCATCCAGATTACCCTGCTGTCCCGGCTGGGGAAGTTCAACCTGGAGAGCATCCGCAGGCTTTCGGACACAGCGGAGGACAGCCTGGGGCTGTACGATATCCCAAAGGAAAAAAGCGTCCTCTTTGCCATCACCCCGGTGGCGGACACCTCTTTAAACTTCTTCGTCTCCATGCTGTACGGGCAGCTTCTGGACGTCATCTACCGCTATGGCGGCGCCCATGGGCGGCTGGACGTGCCTTTGCACCTGCTGATGGACGAGTTTGCGAACATCTGTTTGCCGAAGGATTTTGAGAAATACCTTGCCACCTTCCGGAAATACGGGGTGAGCGCTTCCATCATTTTGCAGGACCTGAGCCAGCTAAAGGCGCTGTATGAAAAGGAGTGGCAGAGCATTGTGGGCAACTGCGACAGCCTGCTGTATTTGGGCGGCAACGAGGAAAGCACCTGCAAGTACATCTCAGAGCTTATCGGGAAGCAGACCATCAAGACCAACACCTTCGGGTTTAACCGGGGGCGCAACGGCGGCTCCTCCAAAAACGAGCAGCAGTTGGGGCGGGAGCTTTTGACCCCGGATGAGGTGCGCTCCCTTAATAACAGATACTGCGTCCTGCTGCTGCGGGGCGAGCCGCCCATCATGGACTTGAAATTCAGCCTGCGGGAGCACCCGGCCTACAGCCGGACAGCCTTTGGGGAGGGCCTGCCCTATGATCCGGGCACAAAGGAAGCCGCTGCCGGGGAAACCCGGCTGCGCACAGACCTTGCCGGGGATTTCGACGCCCAGGGGCGCTTCACCCTTATCCGGAAGGAGGCACAGCCGGACGGTACGGAAAAGGAGGCGGGGGTGGTGCTGCCGGAAATCCCCCGGCCCGCCAGCCTTGTGTTCATCGGGGAGGACGGGGAGCCTGCCAGCCCGGAGGAAATCGCGGCCCTGGGCCTGCCTGTTTAGAAAACATGATTAAAAAAGGAAGTGGTTATTTTATGCAGACAAAAGCACTTAAGAAAAAGAAACCGCCTGTAAAGCAGGGAAGGAAGCAGAGGCAGAAAGCCCTCCGGCTGTGTACGGCTTTCCTTCTGGCCCTGGCCCTCTTTGGGCTTTTCGCCATGGCGGCGGGGGCCACCGGGGCGGGAGCGGGTACAGGCATTACGGAGGTGGATTCCATGTTTGGGAACATCACCTCCATCCTGTACGGCATCGCCAGGTTTGCCGGCGGCGCTGTGTGCCTGTTCGGCATTATCCAGATCGGCATGTCCATCAGCAGCCATGACGCCAGCCAGCGCGTCCAGGGCTTCCTGGTGATGGCGGGCGGGGTGATCATCTTCTTCTCCCCCACCATTATCGCCGCCTTTACAGGCTAAAGGAGGGGGCATATGTTTATTCAGGGGATCCTGGATCTGTTCGGCTCCGCCATGGAGGTATCCTACGGCTTCCTCACCCAGGATCTTTCTTCCTTCTCGCCGGGGGCGGCCTCGGTGATGGAAGCCGTAAACGGGGGCCTCCAGGCTTTTTCCTATGCCCTGCTGGCAGTGCTCACCCTGTGGAACGTGGTGCACACCGCCACTTCTTACGCGGAGCTGAAAAAGCCCGAAATGCTCCTGAAGTTCTTCCTGCGCTTTGCCCTGACAAAATACGCCGTGGGAATGGCCTGGCCCATTGTAACGGGCATTGTCACGGGATGCGGGGCACTGACAGGCTCTGTCTTTGTAAGCGCGGGCCTGACCGACGGCAACGCCTGGGCCGGGATAACCGCTCCGGACTTCGGGGGGAATTCCATCATGGACATTATCGCCAGCACCGTGGGCGCGCTCTTAAACCCCCTTGCCAAGGTGCCGGAGCTGCTTTTGGGGCTTTTAGGCTTTATCGTGGCCCTGGTGCTGTCCGTCACCCTCATGCTTACGGTCATCGGCAGGTTTTTTAAAATCTACCTGTTCGCGGCCCTGTCCCCCATCCCCTTAAGCTGCTTCGGGGCGGAGGACACCCGGCACATCGGGCGGGGGTTCCTCCATTCCTTTGCCGCCGTAAGCCTGGAGGGCCTTGTCATCGGCCTCGCCATGATTGTCTTTGCCGCCTACTCCCAGAACCCCCTTATCACTTTTGAGAGCTGGGGGATTTTCAACTGGCTGGGGGCCGCGGCGGAGGAAATCACCTATATGTTCACCCTTATCTTTAACATGCTGCTCCTGCTGGGCCTCATCAAGGGGGCAGACCAGGCAGTGCAGCAGATTTTCAGCCATCATTAACATGAGAAAGGAAGAAAGCGTATGCAGATAAAAGCTGCCCAGGAGGTGCGGGACTGCCAGACAGAGGTATTCTTTGGCATGAACCTGCGCCAGCTCGTCTTTACAGGGCTTGCGGGGGCTTCGGCTGTCCTGTGCTGGTTCCTGCTGCGGGACAGGCTGTCCATGGAAACCATCAGTTGGCTGTGCATCCTCGCGGCCCTGCCCTTCGGGGCCTTCGGGTTTGTGCGCTGGCATGGGATGTACCTGGAACAAATCCTCCCGGCCCTGTTCCGTTCCCGGATCCTGCACCGGGACGTCCTGTATTTCCGCACGGACTGTACGGAAAAGAAGCTTCTGGAATTATACATGCAGGAGGAAAGGAAGGGGAAAGCCCATGCTTTTAAGCGAAAAGAAGGTAAAGACAAAACACCGTGACCCCCAGTATTTCAAAAAGCCCCGGCGCACCCAGGACGCTGTGCCTATGGAGCGGGCCTATGAGAACGGGATGATCCTTTCCGGGGGCGGGATATATTCCATGTGCTTCCGGTTTACGGACGTGAACTATTCCATAGCGGAGGAGGGCAGGCAGCAGGAATTCATCAAATCCCTGCGGGCCGCGGCCAAAAGCTGCACCCCGGCGGAGGTTTCCCAGATAACCATTTTCAACCGCCGCATAAACGAGGAGGCCCTGGAGCGCCTGCGCCATCCCCTGCAGGGGGACGGCTTCGACCCCCTCCGACAGGAGCTGAACGCCATGCTGGAATCCCAGGCCGGGCGGGGCAGCGGCATTATCCAGGACAGGTTCTTCACCATGTCCGCCGCCCGCCCCACCCCCAGGGAGGCGGAAACCCACTTTGACCGGGCGGGCACGGAGCTTGCCCTGCGCTTTGCCGGCATGGGTTCCACACTGCGGCCCCTGGGCCTTTCCCAGCGGCTGCGGCTGCTCCGGGACTTCTACCGCCCGGGGGATGAAAACTTCTGGGACTTTGATTTCAGGGACATGCGCCGGCAGGGCAAAAGCGTGAAGGACTGCGTGGCCCCCCTGTCTTTAAGCCTGAAAAGCAGCCACTTCAAGACAGGGGACAAATTCGGGCGGGTGCTTGCCATGACCCGCCACGCCAGCTTCATAGACGACAAGACCCTCAACAAGCTGACAGACCTGGACGTGGAGCTTGTCCTGTCCGTCAGCTTTATCCCCATCCCCACAGACGAGGCGGTAAAATTCTTCCAGGGCAGGCTGGATTCCGTAGAGGCAAACGCCCTGCGATCCCGGCAGAAGCAGCTCCAGCGCAGCCAGGTGGCGGGGCCGGAACCCTACCATTTCCGGAAGGACAGGGCCAATATCCAGGACGTCCTGGACGACATCACCCAGCGGGACTGCGGGGTGGTGGTAGCCTGCGTCACCCTGTGCCATATGGCACAGAGCCTGGAGCAGCTTGACGCGGACACAGAGCTTATCCGCTCCACCGCCCGTTCCGCCAACTGCGAGCTGGACGTCTGCACAGACCAGCAGCTTGACGCCCTGAACACCGTCCTGCCCTATGGCCTCCAGCGGCTGCACATCGACCATGGACTGACCACCGAGAGCCTTGCGGCCTTTGTGCCCTTCAACGCCCAGGAGATATGCGATCCCGGCGGGGTGCTTTACGGCCAGAACGTGGTGACCCGGAACCTGGTAGCTGTGGACAGGCTGGCAAAATCCTCCGGAAACGGCTTTGTCCTGGGTATGACCGGGGGCGGCAAATCCTTTTTCTGCAAGCAGGAACTTCTCTCCCTGCGCCTGCGGTATCCTCCGGAAAAGGCGGACTTCCTTATCCTGGATCCAGAATCCGAGTACAAAAAAGAGGTGCTGGAGCTGGGCGGGGAGATTTACCACATCGGCAAAGACAGCATCAACCCCTTTGACATGGAGCTGGACTTTGCGGAGAAAAACCCCCTCTCCTACAAGACAGAATTTATCACCGCCTGCTGCGAGAAGATTATGGGCGGGGGGCTGGACGCCCAGAGCAAGTCCCTGATAGACCGGGCTGTGCGCGGCGTGTACAGGGAGTTCCTCCACAACCATGGGAAAACCGCCCCGCCCCTGATGGGGGATTTCAAGGGTGCGCTGGAAGCCATGGGCCACAAAAAGGCAGGGGAGCTGTCCCTGGCCCTGGAGCGCTTTGTGGACGGCTACCTCAACGCCTTTGCCGCCCCCACCAATGTGGATTCTGACAACAGCCTTATCTGTTACAGCCTCAACGGCCTGCAGGATCAGATGAAGTCCCTGGGTACGGTTATCACCCTGGATCACCTCTTAAACCGGGTGATGCGCAATTTCCGCAGGGGGAAAATCACCTTTGTGTACGCGGACGAGTTCTCCCTCCTGTTCCAGGACGAGGAAACCGGGGCATTCTTCGGGAAGCTCTGGCGCAGGATCCGGAAATACAACGGCTTCTGCACCGGGGCCACCCAGTCCGTGGAGGAGGTGCTTGCCAGCGAATCCGGCAGGGCCATGCTGGCGAACACGGATTTCGTGGTGATGCTCAACCAGTCCCCTGCCAACGCCCAGCAGCTTTCCGAGCTTTTCGGGATCTCCAAAAACCAGCAGTCCTACTTTGAGAACGTCCCGCCGGGCCATGGCCTTGTGAAGGTGGGCGGGGCAATCGTCCCCTTTGTGGGGAACGTGCCCAGGGATACCCGGTGCTATGGGCTGATGGCGACAGATCCCAGGGAGGGAAGCTGGGCCTGCGGGGAAAGCCAGGAATAGCCCCTTCTGGAGCGCATAAAAAAGATACGAAAGTATGATATATAGCTTGACAACCACTGCCCACTGTGTTATAATTGTTTCAGACGGAAAGGAAAAGGCCGGGGGAACCCGGAAAATCTGACACAGGAGGCAGCAGGTTTATGAAGCGGGGGAAATTCTTTAAGAAGCTTTTAAGCGCGGTTTTAACAGCGGGGATGCTCTTTGCCACCCTGGCGGGTACGGCAGGGGCGGCAGGCATGGGGGATTTTACAGACGTAAGCCCCAAAGACTGGTACTATGAGGCAGTGGAGTACGCGGTAGAAAACAAACTGTTTTCCGGCACAAGCAGCACAGAGTTCAGCCCGGAAACCCCTATGGACCGGGGGATGTTCGTGACCGTGCTGGGCAGGCTTGCCGGGGTATCGACAGGGTACGGAGCAGGCCGGGAAAACCCCTTTACAGACATACGCTCTGGGGATTACTTCTATCCCTACACCCTGTGGGCTGTGGACAACGGCATAACAGGGGGTACAGGGAACGGGAAATTCTCTCCCCGGGACAGCGTGAACCGGGAACAGATTGCCGCGTTCCTGCACCGGTATTTCCAGAAATTCGGCTTTGAGCTGAAGGAGCAGGAATCCCCCTTCGGGTACTTCCCGGACAGCGGGAAAGCCTCTTCCTTTGCGGTAGGGCCGCTGAAATGGGCTACAGCCTATGGGATCATCGGGGGCAGCGACGGGAAGCTGGCGCCCGCAGGGATTGCAACCCGGTGCCAGGTGGCACAGATGCTCCTGAATTTCAGCAAAATAGACGCTTATAAAGCAGACGGCGAAGCGCCTGCCCCCAAGCCTGGGGAAGATGACGGGGATAAGGATCCGGACAACACACCCACGCCTCCCCCCACCCCCTCTCCCAAGCCTGGGGATGGTGATGACGATAACGCCGGCACAGAACCCAGCCCCACCCCCAAGCCCTGGGAAAACTATAACCCCACCTACACCCTGCCTACAGGGAAATCCCCGGTGGATGAAAACGGCGGGTATTATGACTATGACCTTGCCAATGAAATCCTCCGGCAAGTGAACGAACTGCGGGTAAAAGAGGGCCTGGGCACTTTAGAGCGGAATCCCTCCATGGAAAAATGGTCAGCTATCCGAGCAAAAGAATGTGACATTAGTTTTGCACACACACGCCCTGATGGAACTAGTTGTTTCACAGTAGGCACCAAAATTCATTCTGAAAACTTACTGAGATATATTGTTAATTCCAGCGAGAGCGCAGCAGATTATATTTCAAATAATCTTGAAACTTGCGCAGAACAGTTAGCAATCGGATGGTATAACTCTACTGGGCATAGGATAAATATGCTGAACAAAACGGATTCCGTGACAGGTGTTTCAGTTTATGTAAAGGGTAATACCATCTATGCAACTCAACTCTTTAGTCAACAGAGCCACTACTATTTTGATGTACTTGCACCAAAAACCGCTTAAATTTTCTTTATTTCAAACTAAACTGAGTCAGGAAGGAGAATCCTATGAACGAAACACAGACCACCCCGGCGCAAGCTGTGGAGGAGGAAGAATATGATTATCCCGGCGTGTACGGCGGGGCGCGGCTGCGCTATTTGCAGGAATACGACCGGGAGCTGTACCAGTCCCTGGTATCCGGCGGCAGGCTGGAGGCGGAAATCCGGTATGTGGAGAAAGCCGCCCGGCAGAGGCTTGCAGACTGGATCCCCCACATGGCAAAAAAAGACGGGCTGGACGAAGCCCTGAAAATGCGGGATCCCATGAAGTGGGTGGGCGGCATGAACGCCATCAAGCACTGCGTGGAGGAAACCATCTACCACGACCTGGTGTACCAGGAAGATTAAAACATCATACTTTATACTTTGTAGACCCCCCGCTCCCTTCTGGAAGCGGGGGGGTTCTCATGGAAAGGAGAGACTGCCTCATGATACTGAAAAAGCTGGCGGCGGCTGTTTTAACAGCCGGCCTCCTGCTTTCCTGCCACACCCCCTCCCAGGCCCTGGTTCGGGAAAGGCCGGAGCCTGACCTGGTATTTTACCGGGTAAAAGCTGAGGATACCTTTAAGGGGGAGCTGGAGCTTCCAGAGGGCAAAACCAAAGTGGACAGCGTAGAGGTAAAGGCCGGGGAATCCCCGGCCTTTGCTGTTTCCGCCTTTGACGATACCTCCCTCGCGTTCGAGGATCTGTACCGCAGCGTTTCCCAGACCCTCGTCCTCACAAGGGAAGCGGAGGAAGATGGTGAAAAGGGAGCGGAGGAGGAAATTACCGCCTGCCTTGCGGTATACGACAAGGTATCCCTGGAGCCGGAAACGGGCGGGGCCACCCTCACTGTGACAGACGGCAAAACCGGAACCCCCATCCCCGGCGCGGCCTATTCCCTCTACCGGGAAGGGAAACGGCAAAAGGATTTCACCACCAACGCACAGGGGGAAATCATCCTGCAAAACCTGGCGCCTGGGTTATATGAACTGCGCCCCGGCGCGGCCCCGGCAGGATATCTTGGCGCGGAGGCTCCCGTTTCCTTTGAGATTCCCAGCCTGTCCCTCTCCGGAGGAGAAAGCCGGGTGCGCACCTCCCGGGGAAAAAAGTATCTGGCAGAGGACAATGAAATTTTCCTTGCCGGGGCGTTTTCCCCTGACATGGAGCTGGCAGGGCTGGGGGAGGAAAATATCCAGTCCATCACTATTACCTTTGAAAATTTCGGAGCGGCCTTGGGCAAGGAGGGCAGAAAGACGGTAAAAAGCTTCGTCACTACCAGGGAGGCGGAAAAGTATCTGAACTACCGGAAGGCCCAGGGGGAAATCTGCGGGCCTGTAAGGATTTCCTATACGTTAAAGGAAGAATGCCTTACGCTCACGCAGAAACTGGAAGCAAAGGCGGCGCCTGCCCCCACCCCTGCTCCCACGCCCCGGCCTGCGGCGACGCCCGTCCCCACTCCCCGCCCTGTGCAGCCCACCCAGCGGCCCGGCCAGAGCCAGGTTCATAATACCTACAAGGGGAATGCCACCCAGACGGCGGCTCCCGTTTCCACTCCCGCCCCTTCTGTAAACCCCATCACCACCCCGAACCCGGCAGACCTCCAGAACCTCACCATTGCCTGCACCTCCAACACGGACAGGCGGGAGGGCTTTGTCTTTGAAGTAACGGGCGCAGGGGCGGACAGCGCCGCCTTTCAAAAGGAATATAAGACCGACAGCCAGGGCCTCATCCGGGCAAACGTCCCTGCCGGCCTTTACACCATCGCCCCCAAAGACTGCCTTTCCAACAAGGGCTTTGCCCTGCCCGAACCCCAGACCGCACAGGTGGCGGCAGCGGGCAACGCCTATTTCTCTTTCTCCTTTCTGAGTTCGGAGCGGGATTTAACCCTTACGGTAGTGGACAATGAGGGCCTGCCCCTGGAGGGGGTATTGGTAGGGATTTTCGACCCTGCCCTGCTGGAAGAGGCCCCGCCAGACGCCAGGCCGGACAGCCATGCCGTAGATATCAGCCAGGAGATTTCCGAAATCCAGGAGCAGGAAGCCTTCGAGGCACTGCTGGCAAACCCCTTTGAAAAGAAGAACGCCCTGCGCACCGCCTATACGGACAGCGAGGGGCGCGCTGTTATCAAAAGCGCCCCCACCACTGCCCTGCTGGCTGTGCCCATGGACACGCCCCAGGGCTACACCATGGAAGCTGAAGCTACAGAGCTGCCGGAGGGAACGGGGACGGAATTTTCTGTGCTGTGCGAATACATAGAGGTTTTCCTTTCCATCCTCAACAGCGGCACGGGCCAGCCTGTCATGGGGGTAGAGGCCCAGCTCCTGGACAGCGCCGGGAAGGAACTGGCGGCATGGGTTACAGATGGAGAAGCGAAACCCTTCATACGGGTGCCCGCCGGCGTCTATTCGCTGCGCCTTGCCTTTGATGGGATGGAAATCACAGAAAGCTATACGGTGGAGCGTGTGCCCACAAAGCAGGAAATTGAGATAAAAACCCCTATCCGGGGCATCGTCCCGGAAGAGGATATCCCGGAGGACACGCCCTGGTATCACACCACATGGGCCGTCTGCGCCTATATCCTGCTGGGCGGCGCGGCCCTGGGTACAGGCGGGTATTACCTCTACAGCTGGATCCGCAAGCGCCGGGGCGGGATTGCGTAAAACAAACTTTTTCTGCCCCTGGCGGAGGCGTTTTGAAATCCCGCGCGTATTTACAGACAGAGAGGCCCCGGGGAGCATGAGCGCCCCGCCCTTATCAGAAGAAAGAAAATTTCATAGCCTGTGCATTTTTTACGGCTGGAGCCAATTTGGGCCCCGGCCTTTTTTTGCGCCCATTTTTAGAAAGGAGGCTGACAATATGCCGCAAAAGCACCTGCTGCGCCGCCTGCGGGTGCCGCCCGGCCGCTGCGGGGCACGCTTTCGAAAAGCAGGACAGCATCATCAAAACCTTAAAAAATTATTGGGAAAGGACAATTCATTATGAAACGAAGCTGTAAGAAAATGCTTGCCGCCCTGCTGGCGGTTTTAGCGGTGCTGAGCACCTTCGCCCTGCCTGCCGGGGCCAAAGAGGCGGTTGAACCCGGAAGCCTGGGCAGCGTTACCGAAACCTTTATAGACGAAGCCACCGGGCGGGAAATCGCGGATCCCCGTACCGCCAAATCCTCCTGGACAAAGGAACCTCCCCACGTGGAGGGATATGAGTACCAGGGCTTCACCCAGGCCACGCGGTACGTCTACTCCCAGGAGGATCTGACCTATATCCTGGGATACCCGGACAAAACCGTGCATGGGGAATGGAACCTGACCCGGGCCGAAACCGCCGCCATCTTCTACCGCCTCCATGCAGGGGCCTTCCCCGCCCCCAAGCGCCAGATGAGCAGCACCACCTTCCGGGACGTGCCCCAAAACGCCTGGTACTATAAGGAACTGGAAACGTGCTACAACTTGGAACTGGCAAACGGCACGGATGGGAACAGGTTCGCGCCGGATTCCCCCATTACCAGGGCGGAATTCGCCGCCTTTGCTGCCCGCTTCGCCCAGCTTGAGAATTCCGGCAAGGCCCTCTTTAACGACGTGACTCCAGACCATTGGGCCTACCAGGCGGTTAACGCCGCCGCTGAGGCCGGCTGGATCAAAGGCTACCCGGACGGCTCCTTCAAGCCCGACGATTTCATCACCCGCGCCGAAGCCGTCTCCCTTATCAACCGTATGCGCAACCGGGTGATCACCGCTGAAGAGCTGAAGGCCCTGGGCATTGCAAACCCCTACACTGACCTGGTGGAAACCTACTGGGCCTATGGGGATCTGCTGGAGGCCACCATCAAGCACTCTGCGGCGGATTGGCACAAGCTGAACTTTACCGATGGGATGGACCAGGTAACAGAGCGCTTTGTGGACGAAAAGGGCCGCGAGATTGCCGAAAGCGTTACTACCAGCGGCACAGAAAAGTTTGCCCACAAGGACATTGAGAACTTCCACTACATGGGCTATATCACCGAGGTCACCTATGTGTACACAGACGGCAGGCCCGCTGCCGCCGTCACAAAGTCCGTGGACAAAAGGGAAGCCAAAGTGGGAGACACCCTCACCTATACCATTCAGGTGCAGAATGCCCCGGACGCCAGCGCGGATCTGGAGAACGCAGTCCTTACAGACGCCATCCCCTCTTTCCTCACCTTTACACGGGGCAGCGTGGAGGTGGACGGGGAAAGCGCCAGGCACTCCTATAATACCCAGACCAGGGAGCTTTCCGTAAAGCTGGGGGATATCAGGCCCGGAGAGGAAAAAACAGTGGTTTTTACCGCCCTTGTAAACGATACCGCTTACGGGCAGGCTTTTCGGAATACCGCCGTTGTCTCCTCAGATAACGGGGAACCCGGTACTGGCACGGACGAAGGCGTTTCCGTCAGTGACGGCAAGGCAAAAATCCTGGCGGAAAAGTCTGTGGATAAATCCGCTGCCCAGGTGGGGGACGTGCTCCACAACACCGTAAAGGCCGGCAAGATGGAGGATGCCGATGTGGCCCTCGAAAACGCGGCGCTGGAGGACGTTATCCCGGAGGATCTGGAGTTTTCCTATGGAAGCGTGCAGGTGGACGGGGTTTCCGCCTCCTATTCCTTTGACAGCGCCAGCCGCCTGCTTTCCGTGAAACTGGGGGACTTGCAGCCCGGGGAGATGAAAACCGTCACCTTTGCCGCCGCCGTAAAGGACAGCGCCTATAACAAAACCATCCAGAACACCGCCGTGCTCTCCGCGGATAACTGCGGGGACACCCAAGCCAAAGACCAGGGGGTTGTCATCGGGGACGGCAAAGCCTGGCTCCAGGCGGAAAAGTCTGTAGACAAATCCACCGCCCAGGTGGGGGATACCCTCACCTACACCATTAAGGCTCAGAACGCCGGAGTTTCCGCCGTCAGCCTGCGGGATGTGAAGGTTACAGACTATATCCCCTCTTACGTGGACTTCGCCCCGGGCAGCGTGGAAATAGACGGTTCCACTGCCGTCCATTCCTATGACGGCGCCAGCCGCACCCTCACTGTAGAGCTGGGGGAGATTGCGCCGGATACTGTAAAAACCGTCACCTTCCGGGCTGTGGTGAACAGCACAGCCTATAACAAATCCTTCCAGAACGTGGCTGTGCTCACAAGCGAAAACGCCCCGGACGTCACCGTCAAGGACGGGGGGACGGTTATCGGGGACGGCTTTGCCCGGATGTACGCACAGAAGGCCGTTGACCGGGATACCGCCAGGGTGGGGGATATCCTCACTTACACCGTCACCGCCCAGAATTCCGACGCCGCCACTGTGAACCTGCGCAGCGCCGTTATGACGGACGTGCTGCCGGAGTATGTCACCTTCTGCTATGGCAGCGTGCAGGTGGACGGGCTTTCCGCCCCCTATGCCTATGACAGCGCCGGCCGCGCCCTTACGGTAGAGCTGGGGGATCTGGCCCCGGCCCAGATAAAGACCATTACCTTTAACGCCGCTGTCAACAGCAGCGCTTACGGGCAGACCTTCCAGAACACCGCCGTGCTGTCCAGCGAAAACGACAACGACAAGCCCGCCGCAGATACAGGCGTCACCGTTGACCCCGGCGAAGCCCAGGGCAGCGTGGGCGCGAAAACCGTAGACCGGCCCTATGCCCATGTGGGGGAGGAGCTGACCTACACCATCACCCTGGAAAACGGGCAGGCCGCTACCGCCCCCTGGGAGGGAGCGTCCGTAACAGACGTGATTCCGGAGCACCTGTCTTTTGTGGCAGGCTCTGTGGAGCAGGACGGGCAGGCCACCGCAAACTATGCCTATGACGCAGGCACAAAAACCCTGACCCTGCTGCCGGAAAGCATTGGTATTGGGGAGAGCACCCGCTTCACCTTCCGGGTTACGGTAGAGGATGGCGCCCAGGGCCAGTACATTGTAAACACCGCCGTACTCCACAGCCCTGGAAAAGAGGATTCCCAGCTTCCCGACACAGGGGTGCAGATTGACGGGGGAGAAACAAAGCCTGATATCAGCAAAACCGCCAATGTTACAGAGGCCCATCCGGGGGACGTCATCCGCTATACTATCCAGGTGCAAAATGGGGCGGACGCCACAGCGGACTGGAAAAACGTGGTGGTGACAGACGTGCTGCCTGCCGGGGTGAAACTGGTGTACGGCTCCGTCATGGTGAACGGGGATACCGGGGACTATGGCGTGGAGGGCCAGTCCGTCACCCTGCGGTTAGGGGATCTGGTTCCCGGACAGAGCGCCCGCATCACCTTTGAGGCCCGTTTAGAGGACGCGGTGGAAAACACCACCATCTACAACACCGCCACTGCGAAAGGGGATAACGGGGAAAAGACCGTTACCGACCCCGGCGTAGCAGTCCTGCCCCTGACGCCTCAGAATCCCAACGATGTGGGGGGCAGCAAGGACGTGGACAAGACCGTGGTGCAGGCAAGGGACAAGGTTACCTATACCATCACCGCCCGCAACGGCGGCAAAGATTTATGGCAGGGCGTGCAGGCATACGACGTGCTGGATTCCTCCAGGCTGACCCTGATAAACGACACCGTGTACATTGACGGGATACGTTACATGATGGGCAGCGGCAAATGGTTCCTCCAGGACGGGCAGCTCGTTTTAAACCTGGGGGACATCCCTGCCGGGGAGAGCGTAGAGGCCAAATTTACCGTACAGTTTAAGGCGGACGCTGCAAACTCCACCTATATCAATTACGCCTCCTTCCAGAGCAATAACAAGCCCGCCGTGCATGTAAAGGCCCCGGAGGTAACCATTTTGGGAAGCAATGGCGGGGGAAATATTCTTGACACTTTGCCGCAGTCCGACATCCACTACAAGCTGTTCTCCGGGTTCGGGGAGCATGACGGCACCCTGCTCTATGAGTGGGAGCCTGATTCCAACATATCCCGCCTGCACATGTGCTATATGGCCTACCGCCTTATGTCCGACGGCTACAAGCAGAACCTGCCCATGGGTACTGTTTCCGTACCAGACCCCTCTGTAAACAAGGCATATGGCCTGACCCCGGTGCGGTACTTCATCTCCCATGGCGTGCTGGAGCGGGACGCCTTTGTAAACGGTTCCGGGGACAGCGTGTGGGCCACCAGGAAGCAGATTTATGCCCTGCTGGAATTCGCCACAGGCAAAACCCTGGGCAGCGATGCGGGACAGAACCCCATGAAGCGCATTGACGTGGCAAAGCTGGTGTGCCAGGTTACAGGCCGCGACCCGCGCTCCAATACCAACGGCTGCCTGGTGGTAAACTTTACGGATTCCGGTTCCAACAAAGCACTCATCGACGAGGTGAGCAATTCCCACGAGTATACCATGGACAGCATGGGCAATGAAACCTGGATCCGCACCATCTCCGAGCCACCCACTTACGAATAATCCGTCAGAGAAATACAGCAGAAAAGCATCAGGAGGGCCGGGGTTTTCCCGGCCTTTCTTTTTTTAAGAGGTGAAGCCGGTCTGATTTACAGGCATACCCTGCGGCGGCTGCGCGTGCCGCCTTAGAAAAAATTACACTCTATTTTAAGAGAGGATGATACGCACATGAAAAATAACAGCCATAAAAAGGAAGGGAAAGCCCCTGGAAAAGGCCTGGCCCAGAAGGGGGCTTCCCTGCTCCGCTCAAAAGCGCCCGGCCCTTCCCGGGAACAGGAAAGGCCCCCGGAGCAGTACGCCATAAGCGCGGCGGGGGGCAAAGCAAAGGACGCTGCGGATCCCCTCCTGGACCAGGGGAAGCAGGCTGTAAAAAGCTTTTTGAAAAAAGAGCTTTTGGGGGAGGGTTCCAGGGGCGGGAAAAGCAGTTCCCCTGAAGCAAAACAAGAGACGCCGGTTTCAAAAAATGGGATCCTGCCTGCCCTCTCCCCCTCTCCTGGGGAGGTTCCGTCTTTCAAGAAAATGCCGCCTGACAAGGGCAGCAGCTTCCCTCCCGCGAAACAGGAAGCGCCATCTGGCAGAAATATTTTTTCCGAACCAGGGCAGGAAGCTTCTGTCCCTTCTTTCAGGGAAGAACCACCCGGCAGAAAGGAAGCCCCCTTTCCCGCCCCGGCGCGGGCCTCCCCTGCCGGGGACAGGCCCCTGGATATCCGAAAGACAGAGAAAGCCCCTTTACAGCAGCGGAAGGAAGCTTCCCTGCAAATGGACGCCCCCCTGCGGGATATGTCCCAAAAGCCGGATATGCCCTCCGGGACGGAAGCCCCTGCCCTACCTGCAAGGCCCATATTTACCACCCAGACGGGCGGGGATATACGCGCGGCTCCTTCCGGGGACGCGCCCCTGCGGGTTTACAGGGAAAGCAGCCTGCACGCCCGGACAGGCAGCCCGGAAATCCGGATGGACAAAGCTTCCCTGCGGTTTTCCCCGGATGAAGCTTTGGAGCTGCGCACATACGCCCGGCAGGCGCAGGCACGGGAAGGGGACGGGATACATACAACAGAAAACAGGTCCCGCGCGGCGCAGCCAGACGAAAAGCCGCCGGCAAAGAAAAACCAGCCCGCTGCACCGCAAAAGGGCCTGCCGCTGGAAAAGCGTTCTGCCCCGCAGGACGGGGCCACCCTACCAGAAAGCCCCTCCCTTGATGGGGGATTGACAGATCTGCCCCAGGCAGAGAATCCTTCATCCGCCCGCCATGGCTCCGCGCCTGCCCCACAACAGTACCGGCGGCAGCGGGCCCAGCCCGGGCCGGAGTTTAAGGCCAGGGGGCAAATTGCTGTAAGGGATACCCGTGGGGCAGGGGTAAAAGTGAGGGAAAGCCGGGAGAACGCCTCCCTTGCCGCCAACAATGCCGGAGCCGGCCTGCGCACCTGGGAAAAGGATCCCCTGGCAAATTCCCTCAAGGCCCAGACAAAAAACGCCGCCCTGCACACAGGAGGGCAGGCCCTGCAGACCTCCGCTCTGCAGAGCGTTGGCGCGGGGGCCGCTTCTGCCGGGGCGTGGGCTGCTTCCGGCGGCGCCACCGCCGCAGTGGAGGCCGGGAAAAAGGCAGCAGATAAAATAAGGGAAATGGTGGAAAACGCCGCCAGGGCGGGAAAGCAGAAGGCAAAAAATGCCCTCTCTCCCCTGGCGGCGTTCCTGTTTGTCCCTCTGTTTTTCCTTCTCTCCCTGGGCGGGGCGGGCTTCGGCGGCTCTGCCTCCAACGTAAACCTCTCGGAGGATGTGCTGGCCCTCATGCCCCAGATTATAGAAGCCTGCGAGCGCCACCACATCCCGGAATATGCGCCTCTGGCGGCGGCAGTGATGATGCAGGAATCCGGAGGCCACGCGGATCTGGTAAACGGGGACGTGATGCAGTGCGCGGAGGGCATGGGGTACCCTGTGCACACCCCCGTGCCTGTAGAGGTTTCCATTGATTTCGGTGTAAGCATCCTGGCGGGCAACCTGCAGATGGCAGGCTCCACAGGGCCTGCGGATCTCCCTGCCATCAGCCTTGCCCTTCAGGGCTACAATTTCGGAAACGGGTATATCACCTGGGCGCTGGCGAGGGGCGGGTACTCCAAAGAGAACGCCAGGGAATTTTCCATCCAGCAGGCTGCGGCCCATGGCTGGTCTGGATATGGGGACATAGACTATGTGGATCACGTCCTGCGGTACTACCGGATAAACGGGGGCGGTGCGGGCATGGGGGACGCCAGCGCCATCCTGGGGGGCTTTTTTGCCTACCCCTCCGGAACCACGCCCTGGATAACCTATCCGGGCCATGAGGGTATCGACATCCAGGCAGGGGAAGGACAGCCCGTCTATGCCTGCGCACCCGGCGTCGTGTCCTATGCCCAGGGCGGCTGGCACAGCGGCATGGGGGTAAACGGCATTGCTTCCTATGGAAACTGCGTGTTCATCGACCATGGAAACGGCTGGCAGTCCCGGTACGCCCACATGGCCTCCATTACAGTGGTTTCCGGCACGCCTGTCCAGCAGGGCCAGCTTATCGGCTATGTGGGGAACACGGGCAACAGCTTTGGCGCTCACCTGCACCTGGCCCTGTACTATAACGGCAGCCCCTCCTCCGGCGGGGTGATTTACGCGGAGCAGGCATGGCCCCAGTACAAATCTTAAGGAACCACTGAATAAATCACACCTGACGGTTTGGCACACATCTCGTATCGACAGATTTAATCAGTACTTCCTTGAACCGCTAAAACGAAAAAGAAAGGATGAGAGAAATGTTAAACATGACAGTGCTGACCGGGCGGCTTACGGCAGACCCGGAGCTGAAGCATACGGAAAACCATATCCCCTACACCCGCTTCACCTTGGCGGTAGACCGCCCCTACGCCAAAAAGGGGGAGGAACGGGAGACGGACTTCATTGACATTGCCGCGTGGCGCAGGCAGGCAGAGTTTGCCTGCCGCCATTTTACAAAGGGCCGGGCCATGACCGTGCAGGGTTTTATCTGCACCCGCAGGTACGCGGACAGGCGGGGGGAAAGCCGCCGCAGCTTCCAGGTAACAGCCAGGGAAATCTACTTCGCGGACTTCACCCCCAGGGAACAGCCTGCCCAGGAGCCGGAAGCGCCCCCGGACAGTATAGCAGAGGAAGAAGCGTCCCCCGCAGAGGAGGACGCTTTCGCTTTCTTAGACGAAGATTTGCCCTTTTAGGAGGTAGGGAATATGCATGACGCTTACAGAGCTTATGAACGGCAGCAGAAGCTGGCGCAGCCCCGGATGGTATCTGACCCGGTACAGTTTGCCCGGTATTTTAAGAAAAGCGGCGTTCCCTGGGAACGGCCCTTCCCCCTCCGGGACGCGTTTCCATACGGGGCTTCCTTCCCCATTTCCATGCTCAGCGCCTATACGGAGCAGGAGTTTTATAAGGCCATCGCGGAAAACTGGATGGACAGCCCCAGCGATTATAACCGGGCCTCCGCCGCCGTTGTGGGCGGGCCGGGGCAGTGGGAAAAGCTTGTAAAGGATGAAAGCGTCCTGGTGCGGACCGCTGTGGCCCAGTATGCCACAGACGGGTTCCGGGCGGAGCTTCTGGGGGATCCGGATCCTGTTGTACGCAGATACATTGCCAGAAACGCTGGGGACGCCCTGCGCAAAGCCCTTCTGGAGCGGGAGCAGGATCCGGAGGTGGCAAAAACCGCCTGCCAGTACGCCGGCAGCACAGACACAGCGGACAGCCTTGTGGGCGCCCATTGGGACAGCCCCCAGGTTTTAGCGGCCTGCGCCCCCTATATGGGGAAGGCGGCCCTGGGGAAGCTTTCGGGGCATCCGGACGCGGCTGTACGGATGGCGGCGGCAGAGCACGGCGGGGTGGAAATCTGCCGGCAGGTGCTTATCCGGGAGGAGGACGTATTGAACCGGAACCTGCTGGAGGAACTCCTCGCGGGCATGGAGGAAGAAGAACAGGAGGAACAGCGGCGGCAGGCAGAGGCGGCTAAGGCGCAGAAGAAAGACAATGTGCGGCTTTGCCTGTGGGCCGCGGCCCAGACAGAGGCCCTTGTTTTGCAGGACGGGGAGAACTGGGGGAAGTTCCTGGAAACAGCGGGCAGGGTGTATAAATATCCATACGAGGACGCCCTGCTGATTTTCTCCCAGCGCCCGGAAGCTGCGGCCTGCGCGGAGGCGGATCTCTGGAGCAGCCGCATGGGCAGGCAGGTTGTCCGGGAGGACAGGGCCATTGTGTTGGCAGCAGAGGACAAAAACGGCGCATACCTGCGGTATGTGTACGATGTGTCGGACACAGCGGGCAGGCCCTTCCCCCGCCCCTGGCAGTATGGGCCGCGTTTTGCGGAAACTGTACAGAAAGCGCTGAGGCAGGCATATGGGGCAAGAGGGGAAACCCTCCCGGCCCTTGTAGAGAGCGCGGCCCGCAGGCTTTTGGACAGGCAGTTCCCGGAGGCCGGGGAATACCGCAGGTTTATAGAAAGCAGCGCCTGTTACATGGCGCTCTCCCGGTGCGGGCAGCAGCCGGAAGAGGATTTCTCCCGGTTCCTGCCTCTGGAGGGGGACAGGCGGGAAATCCACATGGCGGCGCGAACTGCCGTGCAGATCAGTTCCGCCCTGCTGCGGCAGGTGGAGCGGGCCGTGCGGGAAACCGTGCTGGAATCCCACAGGCGGCAGCGCCGCCCCCCTGCCCAGACGCCGGGGCAGGTTTCTTTTTTCTCCATGGAGCTGGAAAAGGCCGAAGCGCCCGCGCCTCAAAAAAACAGCCCACCGCCTGAAAAGGAATCCCTAAAACCCGCAGGCCTGTCCCAGACCGTCTTGGATGAGGCCCTGCGCATTGGCGCGAACGACCCCAGCAGCAGGCTTCGCATTATTGCGGAGTTTATGAAGGATAAGCCAGTGGAGGAAAACGCCCGGTTTTTGCAGGCGCACTATAAGGAAAACGGCGCTGGCTTCTATGTGGGGGAGCGCCAATACGCCCTATGGTATGACGGGGCCGGGATGCTGATCTCCCCCGGCGAGAGCGTCCGGGAAGATTTTTCCACCATCCTTACATGGGAGCAGGCGGCGGGGCGCATCCGGGAACTACTGGACGCTGGCGAGTATGCGGGGCAAGTCACCATGTACCGGGCATGGCCCTTTGAGAAAAACCGTGTGGCGGAAGCCCTGCAATTTTTGCACCGGGACATGAATGAAGAATACAAAAATTTGTACTTACCCACGCTGACCGCCGCCCTGGATAACCGCTATATCTACCCCGATGTGGTGGAAAAAACGAAAGCCCTTTTGGAGCAGCCGGAGCCGTTAGAATCTGTAATCAGTGAGTTTACAGATTTTCTAAAGGACTATGCCTGCAACCGGGGCCTGCTGCGGTTCCATTACCATAGAACCGATGAGATTTTGCAGGGCTTAAAGGACTTGCAGCTTGAGCCTATAAAATTCACCGCCGCCGAGGGCTTCACCCCCCAGCGGCGGCTCTTTATCTCCCAGGATGAGATAGACAAGCTGCTGCGGGAAGATGCCGACCGGCACGATTACAGGCTGGGCATTGTCAAATTCTTTGAACAGCACCCGGACAAAAAGGAACGGGAAAAGTACCTGTCAGGCATCCATGGGGTGTATTCCGGCTTCCATGGCGGCAATGACAACATCACCTATACCTCTAAAGGGGTGGCGTTTAGCCATGGGAGTATCACAGAGCCTTATGCAAAAGTAGACCTTTCCTGGGGCAAGGTGTGCAAGCGCATAGAGGAACTGATCAAAAAGGACGCTTTCCTCTCTGCGGAGGATAAGGAGGTTTTGGAGGGGCGGTATCTGGAAGGGCCGGCAGCGGATGGGCAGGAGGCCACCCCTGCCCCCACTGTCCGGGACTTGTACCAGCAGTACAAGCCCATGGTACTGGCTGCTGTGATGGAGGACACAGCCTACCGCAACGCCTGCCGCAATTCCGATGAAGCAAGCGCCTGCCTGGAGTGCGACGCTGCCATAAAAAGGGTTGCGGCATCAGCTAGTAATTTGCAGTTTGCTAAGCTCTACTATGACATGCAGGAGTTTCATGCCCGCCTGCACCGGGATATTTGGGATGAAACGTACCCTGCGCTTTCCGCAGACAAACAGGAAACAAAGCCCCGCTATCAGGTAGTTGTGTACCACCATTTTGAAAACGGCTTTGATGAGAAACTGGATTACCCCACTTTAGCCGAAGCGGAAAAAGCCGCCCGGAGGCATCTTGACGGCTCTATGGAAGAAGATGGTTTTCAGTATGAGGGCGCTGCCGTCTACGACCTCCAGGAGAAAAAATGGCTGTGGGTTTTCGGGCATTTCCCCGATGAAAAGGCCCAGGAACAGGTTAAAACCACCCCCTCTGCGAAGGCTGTTCCCGAACAGGCCCCACCGACCGCAGAGGAAAAAGCGCCTGCCCCGCAAGAACAGGAGAGTGCGCCCGCACCTTCTCTGTCCATAGATCCCAGCAGGCCCTATATCTTCTGCGAATGGAGTGAAAGCGAAGTTTTCCAGGATAAGACCTCTTATTCCCTCGCTGAATTTGACCGCCTGATGAAAGAAACCGACAGTCATTATGTAAAAAAACAGGCAGAAGGAATCGAAAAATACGGCTCCTGGCAGGCTGTGTACGCTGCGGATGACCCGGAATACAGTCCATATTTGGGCTATGATAAAGTGAAATTCACCCTGCGTATGCCGGATGGCAGCAGCTATACGGAGCGCCAGGACATCGGGGACGGGGACGGCGGCGTGATAGATTTCCTCAGCCAGTATGAGAAGTACCGGGATATCGTGCCCATCCTGCGGGAAGCTGTCCGGCAGGAGCGGGAAACACCTGCCGCCCCACCGTCTCCGGAGGAGAAAGGCCCTGTCCGGGATCCGGACGGCTGGCTGGTTTCCGCAGAAGATCCCGCCGTGCAGAATCATTTTCCGGCCCCTGTGCAGGCAACTGGTTCCGGCGGGCAGGAGAAGCCCGCACCCGCACCCAATTTCCGCATTACAGATGAGAATCTGGGTGTAGGCGGCCCTAAAGCCCACTATAAAATGAACGTGGAGGCCATCCGTCTTTTGCGGCAGCTACAGGCGGAAAACCGGCAGGCCACGCCGGCGGAACAGGACACACTCTCTAAATATGTGGGCTGGGGCGGGCTGGCGGACGCTTTTGATGAAAGCAAGCCCGCCTGGGCCAGCGAATACAAAGAGCTTAAAGGGCTTCTGCCCCCGGAGGAATATGAATCTGCCAGGGCTTCCACCCTTAACAGCCATTATACCACGCCTGTAGTTATCCGCGTTATGTACCAGGCCCTGGAAAACATGGGCTTTCGGGGCGGCAGGATTCTGGAACCCTCCATGGGCACAGGCAATTTTTTCGGGTGCCTGCCTGAAAGCATGGCAAAAAGCAGGCTGTACGGGGTTGAGCTGGACAGCATCACCGGGCAGATAGCCCGGCGGCTTTACCCCCAGGCCGACATCACGGTTGCGGGGT
>ERZ779633.97-NODE-97-length-37504-cov-7.187135_pt1 | contig 37504 bp, 25 predicted proteins | sample MGYA00514195_ERZ779633 | MGnify/ENA primary metagenome ERZ779633 (study PRJEB29562, sample SAMEA4376707) | mouse gut metagenome | isolation source: Cecum | study: EMG produced TPA metagenomics assembly of the A DSS colitis mouse model was used to assess the microbial...
TCTCGCCGAAGCGCTGGCCGCCGAACTGGGCCTTGCCGCCCAGGGGCTGCTGGGTTACGAGAGAGTAGGGGCCTGTGGAACGGGCGTGAATCTTGTCGTCCACCAGATGGTGAAGCTTGAGGAAGTAGACGTAGCCCACGGTGACCTTGTTGTCGAAGGGCTCGCCGGTGCGCCCGTCGTAGAGGACGCTCTTGCCGTCGGGGTCCAGCCCCGCCTCGGCCAGCATGGCCTGAATATCCTCCTCCCGGGCACCGTCGAAGATGGGAGTGGCCACCTTGCACCCAAGGGCATGGGCGGCATAGCCCAGATGGACCTCCAGCACCTGGCCGATGTTCATACGGGAAGGCACGCCCAGGGGGTTCAGCACAATGTCCAGCGGCGTGCCGTCAGGCAGGAAGGGCATATCCTCCTGGGGCAGAACCCGGGAGACGACGCCCTTATTGCCGTGACGGCCGGCCATCTTGTCGCCCACCTGGATTTTCCGGCGCTGGGCAATATAGACCCGGACCACCATGTTCACGCCGGGGCCCAGCTCGTCGCCGCCCTCCCGGGTAAAGACCTTGGTATCCAGCACGATGCCGCTCTCGCCGTGGGGAACCTTCAAGGAGGTGTCCCGCACCTCTCTGGCCTTTTCGCCGAAAATTGCCCGGAGGAGGCGTTCTTCGGCAGTGAGGTCCGTCTCGCCCTTAGGAGTGACCTTGCCCACTAGGATGTCCCCGGCCTTGACCTCCGCGCCCACGCGGATGATGCCGTTTTCGTCCAGGTCCTTCATGGCGTCTTCGCCCACGTTGGGGATGTCCCGAGTGATCTCCTCGGGGCCTAGTTTGGTGTCCCGGGCGTCGATTTCGAACTCCTCAATGTGGATGGAGGTGTACAGGTCCTCCCGGACCAGGCGCTCGTTCAAAAGGACGGCGTCCTCGTAGTTATAACCCTCCCAGGTCATGAAGCCCACGAGAATGTTCCGGCCCAGGGCGATTTCGCCCTGATCGGTGGCGGGGCCGTCCGCCAGGACGGTGGGGTCGATGACCTGGCCGTCGGGGCCGACGCTCCGGCCGTGGACCCGCTCGCCCACCTCCACAATGGGCCGCTGATTGATGCAGGTGGTGTGGTTGGAGCGGAGGAACTTGATGAGTTTATAGGTCTTCTTCTCGCCGCTGTCGTACTGCACGGTGACGTGGCGGGCGTCCAGGTCGGTGACTACGCCGTCGCCCTCCGCCAGGACTACAATTTCGGAGTCGATGCAGATCTTGTGCTCCATGCCGGTACCCACGATGGGGGCCTCGGGCCGCAGCAGGGGCACGGCCTGGCGCTGCATGTTGGCGCCCATCAGGGCCCGGTTGGCGTCGTCGTTGGGGAGGAAGGGGATCATGGCGGTGGCGATGGAAACCATCATCCGGGGGCTGACGTCGATATAGTCCACCATCTCCCGGTCCACGTCCACGATCTCGTCCCGGTGGCGTCCGGTGATACGGGCATTGATCAGGCAGCCGTTTTCGTCCACGGGCTCGGCGGCCTGGCCGACGATAAAGTTGTCCTCTTCGTCGGCGGTCATATAGGTGATCTGCTCGGAAACCTTGCCGGTGTCTTTGTCCACTGCCCGGTAAGGAGCCTCAATAAAGCCGTACTCGTTGATCCGGGCGTAGGTGGCCAGATAGGAAATCAATCCGATGTTGGGGCCTTCGGGAGTCTCAATCGGGCACATGCGGCCATAGTGGCTGTAGTGCACGTCCCGGACCTCCATGTTCGCCCGCTCCCGGCTCAGGCCGCCGGGGCCCAGGGCGGAGAGGCGGCGCTTGTGGGTCAGCTCTGCCAGGGGGTTCGTCTGGTCCATGAACTGGCTCAGGGGGCTGGAGCCGAAGAACTCCTTGATGGCGGCGGTGACAGGACGGATGTTGATGAGGCTCTGGGGCGTGACGATGTCCATGTCCTGAATGGTCATGCGCTCCCGGATGACCCGCTCCATACGGCTGAAGCCGATACGGAACTGGTTCTGGAGCAGCTCACCCACACAGCGCAGACGGCGGTTACCCAGGTGGTCGATATCGTCCGGGCTGCCCACACCGTTGGCCAGGCAGTTAAGGTAGTTGATGGAGGCCATAATGTCGTCCACGATGATGTGCTTGGGCACCAGATCGTCCCGGTGTTCGCTCACCAGATCCTTCAGGGCAGCCTCGTCACCGTTTGCCTGGGCGATCAGCTCCATGAGGACAGTGTAGCGGACAGATTCGCTGATGCCGCAATCCTCAGGATCGAAGGAGACAAAATTCTTCATGTCCACCATGTGGTTGGAAAAGACCTTTACGCTGTGGCCCTCCACCTCCAGCACAGCCTCATTGACGCCCTTGGCCTGGAGCTGGGCGGCCTTTTCCCGGGTGATGCTCTCCCCCGCCTCGGCCAGGATCTCGCCGGTGGCGGGATCGGTGATGGGTTCGGCCAGAACTTGTCCGGCAAGCCGGGAGGCAATGGCCATCTTCTTATTAAATTTATAACGGCCCACGGAGGACAGATCATACCGCCGGGGGTCAAAGAACAGAGCGTTGAGCAGGCTCTCGGCGGAATCCACCGTGGGAGGCTCGCCGGGACGGAGCTTACGGTAGATCTCCAGAAGAGACTCCTCGTAAGTCCGGCAGGTATCCTTCTCCATAGTCGCCACGATGCGGGGGTCCTCACCGAACATCTCGATGATCTCTCCGTCGGTTTTGGGGCCTACTGCCCGGATGAGGCAGGTAATGGGGATCTTGCGGTTTTTGTCGATACGGACCCAGAACACATCGCTCAGGTCGGTCTCATACTCCAGCCACGCGCCCCGTCCGGGGATCACGGTGGTGGCATAGGTCAGGTTATCCGCCTTGTCCGCCGTTTTGGAATAGTACATACCGGGAGAACGGACGATCTGAGAGACGATGACACGCTCAGCGCCGTTGATGACAAAGGTCCCGGCCTTGGTCATCAGGGGGAAGTCGCCCATGAAGATCTCCTGCTCCTTGATCTCCTCGGTCTCCTTATTGCGAAGGCGCACCCGCACCTTGATAGGGGCGGCGTACGTAGCATCCCGGGCCTTGCACTCTTCTACGCTGTACTTGGGGTCCTCATCCATCGTGTAATCGATGAAGCTCAACTCCAGGTTGCCGGCGTAGTCGGTGATGGCGGCCACATCCCGGAACACCTCCCGCAGTCCCTTGTCCAGGAACCACTTGTAGGAGTTCTTCTGGATCTCCAGAAGGTTGGGCATCTCCATAGGCTCCACGTGGCGGGCGAAGCTCTTTCGGAGGGTCTTGCCGTAATAGACGTCCTTGACCATCATTTCGCTGAAACACCTCGTCTTTCCAAATTCCGATGAAAAGCGTCCCCCTTCCCCTCTTTTTCTTTAGAGTCGGGAGGGCTGCCAGCTTTTCGCACGCCCGGGCGAGTTGACACATATGTCTCCGGTCCGCTTGTCAGGAGGGGCCAGATGTGGTACACTAAACTCAAGGTGGGGTGCTGGCGACACTTCTCCATTTAATGAAAGCGTTTTAGTATACCACGTCCAACTTTGGAAGTCAATAGTAAGTACGCAAATATCTGGAGAGATCCAGATATTTTTTATGTAAGGGGGCTTTTTTATGGTGAAAACCTCACAGCTCCGCCCAGGCTCCGTCTGCGGGCTGCTCCTGGCCGCCCTGGCGGCGGCGCGCTGCTGGCCGCTGGGAGGCGGAGGGTTTTCCAGTCTCCTGCTGATCCTGCTTCTGCTTGGTCTGGGCGCTCTGGCCCTGTGGCTCCTTCGACGGGAGGGGTATGGCAGGGATACCCTGCTTCTCATGCTGCTGCCTGTCGGCCTGGCCATTTTTCTGCGGGCCGTTTTCCTCTCCCACGCCACACTGGACTATCAAAATTTCCTCTCCCAGTGGGTAGAGCACTTCCGTCAGGGCGGTCCTGCCGCGCTGAAGGACCCGGTGGGCAATTACAATGTTCCTTATTTATATATGTTGGCCCTTCTCCCCGCCCTTCCCTTCTCCGACCTTTACGGCATCAAGCTTTTTTCCATCCTCTTTGATGTGCTCCTGGCCTGGGGCGGACTGCGGCTGGCAAAATGCCTGACGGCGGACAAAAAAGCTCCTCTCCTGGCCTTTTCCGTCCTGCTTCTGCTGCCCACGGTGATCCTCAACGGCGCGTGCTGGGGACAGTGCGACAGCGTATGGGCCGCCCTCTGCCTGCTGGCCCTGGCCGCCGCCCTGGAGGATAGTCCCTGGCGCTCTCTGGCCCTGCTGGGGCTGGCCTTTGCCTTCAAGCTCCAGGCCATCTTCATTCTCCCCCTCTGGCTGCCCCTGTGGCTGCGGGGGCGGGCGAAGCTCCGGCACCTCTTCGCCTTTCCCGCCGCTTTCGGCCTCAGCATGGTCCCCGCCCTTTTGGTGGGAAAGCCGGTTTGGGATATTCTGAGGGTCTATATCGGCCAGACCACTGACAGCGTGGGCTGGGGAACGCTGAACTATAACTCTCCTTCCGTCTTTTCCCTCATTCCCTATGGCGTCCGGCTCCCCTCCTCTGCCTCCAAGCTCGCCATCCTCCTGGCCTTTCTTTTTATGGCCGCCGTCCTGGCCCTGCTCCTCTTCTCCAAAAAAGCTCCCTCCAACGCCGCCTTTGTCCTGGCGGGAGCGGCCCTGAGCCTGGGCGTTCCCTTCTTCCTGCCCTATATGCACGAGCGCTACTTTTTCCTGGGCGGTGTGCTGCTGGCGGTGTACGCCTGCGCTGTCCCACGTCACGCCCCGGCTGCGGTAGCGGCAGAGCTGGCCTCCCTGGGCGGGTATCACGCCTATCTGATCGGGCGGTACTTTCTCTTCCTCACCTTCTTCGGAGTATCCTGGACACAGCTCCCTGAGGGACTGCTGATGGCGGCGGCCCTGTCCCTGACGGCAGGCGCGCTGGCCGGGGCGCTGAGGGAAAACAGCGTATAACAGTGAAAGGACCGCCGGGTTTCGGCGGTCCTTTCACCATTACGAAAGAGAGAGTATTGGAAAGGGGGCCAAGGCTCCCGTTTTCCCGTAGATCACTTGCTCAACAGACCGATAAAACCGGTCAGGATGGCAGCTACCTCAGCCCGGGGTGCAGGCTGCGCGGCAGCCAGAGCGCCGTTTTGCTCTACGACGAGCCCCTTATCGGCAGCCCATGCCATGGCGTCAGCGGCCCAGGAGCTGACCTGGTCCTTATCGCTGTACTTTTCCAGCGCGGATGCCTCAGCCCCGGTATCCAGACCCAAAGTCCCGGCAAAGCGGCAGAGGATGGTAATGAGCATCTCGCGGCTGATCGCCTCCTCGGGGAGGAACCGCCCCGCACCATTGCCCTGGACAATATTGTTCTCCGCGGCCCATGTCACAGCGTCGCTGTACCAGGTCTCGCCCACATCGTCGAACCGGACAGCCTTGTCGGTCTTGATCTCGCCGGAAAGGCGGTGGAGCACAGTGACCAGCATCCCACGGGTCATGTCGGCGTCGGGGTCGAATCTGCCATAACCGGCGCCCTTAAAGAGCCCCAGTGCGGTGACGGTATCCACGCCCTTCCTGGCCCAATAGTCGGCGGGAATGTCCGTAAAGACCTCAGCCGCGGGAAGCTCAGCGGGGATATACACCCTGGCTACCGTTTTTCCGCTGTCGCTCTTAGCGGTGATGGTGCTGCTCTCGCCGGGGATAGCGACCAGCTCCACCTGGCTTTTGTCCGGGCGGGTCGTGGTATTGGTCACGGTGCCGTCCTTCTTGGCTACCTCCACACTGGTGGTACCGTCGGTATACTCGACAGTCGTGGTGACATTGCCCTTTCCATCCGTAGTGACCGTAGTCTTACTGCCGTCCTTGTTGGTAACGGTCTCCGTCTTAGGCTTTTCGGTATCCTTCTTCGGCTTCGTCTTGCCCGACCCCGAGCTGCCGGAGGAGCTTCCGCCGGAGGACGGCTGCCTGGAAAGCTCTTCATACCGGGCCTCAGCCTCGGTCAGTGTCCCGTAGTTGATGACAAGCGCCTTCTGCGCCGTGGTCAGCGCGTCATACGCGGCCCGGGCGCTCTTGATGGCCTCTTCACTCTCGCTGCTCACCGTGCCGATGGCCTCGATGGCCTCTATGACGGCGGCGATCTTGTCAACGGCCTCAGGCGCTTGCTTCATGCCGATGACCACCTCTGTGATCCCCACGGGGATGGTCACGGTCCCGGCGGCGCTGTCAAACTCACAGCCTCCGCTCACATAGGCAATGTTATCCTTCAGGGCACTCAGTGCTAAAATAACGGGGGTCTCCGGTTCACCGGCAAGGGCAAAGGACACAGTTCCCTCCTCATTGCCCGTGAGCGTATAGCCCAGGGACAGGCCTCCGGCGCAGGGGAACCCGGCGATCTCTACCGTCTGCCCCGGAGCGGTGAACTCAGCGGTAAGGCCCTGGCCCGCGATCAGGGTGCCGTCGGCCTGCTCCACCAGAAACGCGTCCAGGATGGCCCGGGTATTGGCGGCCTGGTCGGGAACATAGGGACAAGCTCCGGTGCCGCCGGAAATATAGCCCTCCAGGCAGCTATCCAGCGTGCCCTTGTTGGCGAGGCCCCAGCTCCTCTCCCCGTCCAAAAGCGCATCTGCCCAATCCCGCTCCGCCTCATAAAGGCTGTCTCCGGTCTCCTCATAGAGTTCACCGGCCAGGTAGCTATACGCGCTCAGTCCCAGGATGGCTTGCTCACTGTCGGCCGCGGCGATCTTATGGACAACGCTCTTAACGGCGGGGAAGAAATCGCTTGCGGTATAGGCGTTCCCGGTTTTTTGCAGATACAGGGCAAAGGGCCAGGCGATCTGCTTGGCGTCGGCGGCGTTTTTCAAGACGGTCTCAGCATAGGCGGCAAAGTCCTCCGTATAGCCCAGCTGGACCATAGTCGCCAACAGTTCGACAGCGGCCTCGCCCCCGACCTTTTGTTCCCCGTCACCCTCTCCGGTATAGAGCTCTTTGCCGTCGGCGGCGATGAGCATATCCACGAAAGCGGCCTTATACGCATCGGTCAGGACTGCATAGGCCTCAGGAACCGCCCGGATATCCGCCAGCTGTTCCACCTTGCCCTTCCAATAGCCCGCCATATGCTCATAGTGCTCCTCAAAACCGCCCAGCTTCGCCAGTGCGGAGCCGTCGGGATAGTTATACTTCCCGCCGAACCGGTCTGCCAAAATGGCATACTCCCGCGTCACGCTCTCGCCGGGACGGACCACCTTGGCAGTCACAGCCTCCTCATTGAGGGGCGTCAAGTTCCCGCTGACGATGGGCAACAGCTTGATATCCTCGCTGTTGTTAACAGTTGTCATTCGGGAATAGGCCGCCTCAAAACGCTTGCCTTCAATGCTCACGTCGTCGGCAAAGCTTTCCACCCTGTGGTCCAGGCCGTTCTTGCTGTACTCACTCACCAGGCAGGGCAGCCAGCCCTCAGCCCGACTCCAGCGGATCGCGTCAGGGTCCAGATCCGTTACGCCAAACGTAACGGTGGCGTTTCGCACGTTACGCAACCGGTAGGTCCCGTCGATCCAGGCGACAGGAGCGTCGGCATCCCCCTCCCAGCCAAAGGCGCCGACCATCTCCGGGGCATAGGTATCGGCGTAGTCGCCCTCCACCGGTGTGGCCTCGGCGTCAGCAGTCGCCAGAGAAAGGAAATGGTGTGCGGTATATGCCTTAGTCTGATTGCCGCTCTCCAGGGCCGGCTCTGCATAGGCCAGCTCGGCCTCCAGCGCAGAGCGGACATCGCCGCTGATGTCCTCGCCCAACCAAGCCTTGGCCAGGTCGATCTGATCGGACAGCAGGGCCGTATAGTCGGCGTCGGGATCCCGGTCTGACCGGCTCAGGGCGGCCCCCGCCAGGGTTATCATATCAGGGCCGGTCTCGGTATGGCGGATCTCGCCCACCACTTCGACCTCGACCTCCGGCTCCACCGTAACGGTGAATTTCCAGAAGTGGCCGTCGCCGCTGGTCCCGGCATCTACCTCTTCTTCATATACGGGCGTCCCATCGCCATTGGCGTAGACCGAAACCGCCACCCTGGCCCAAACGCCGCCGGTGACAAAGGACAGGGTCTGGACCTCTTTCGCGGCGGGAATGCGCAGCCGCCAGCCCACATTGTCGTTTACGTAGTTTTCGCCGTAAAAGCCCCGCAGCATGTCGACATAGCTGCTTTCTCCCGCGGACTTGGTCTTGTTGACCCCGTCGCTCCAGGAAAATGTCGTTCCGCCGCTGCTCCAAAAATAATTCCATGTCTTGGTATCCGCCAAATAGCCGAACTCGATAATATCCACCGGCGCTCCGGTCCCATCGTCCTTGCGGTCCTGGGGGACAGGCGCGTCACTGGGAGGCAGGGTGGTCCCTCCCCGGCCCAGATAGATCCAGTCTGTCGTACCTTCTTCCGTCAGATCAAAATTCTTACTGTCCCAACCCACATATCCCGCACTGATCCGCGGCTCGTCTTTATCCGCCGCCAGGGCGGAGACCGGCAGCAGAAGCCCCGCCAAAAGGGAAACAGTCAGGACAAGGGACGTCGCCTTCGATAGCTTTTTCATGGTCTATCTCCTCCTTTCTTTCTCAAACGGTAGCTTTTACAAAGCGCTCCAGCATCGCGGCCACCTCGGCCCTGCTGGCGGTGCCGTAGGGATCCAGGCGCTTGCCGTCCTTGCCGCCAATAATTTCCTTTTCCACGGCCCAGCGCATGGGGATCTCCGCGAAAGACGCCACCTCTCCGGCGTCCTTGAACTCCTCCAGACTTCCCTTGGTCTCCGGCTTTTCGGCATACCGCCACAGCAGCATAGCCAGCTCCTGCCGGGTGATATCCTCGTTGGGATTCTGCCCATTGGAGACGTTCTTCTCCACCGCCCACGCGGCGCCCCTGGCGAACCACTCCTCCCCGTTGGCGGGGGTGGTATCCGCCCCATCCAGGCGTGCCATCACGGTAAGAAGCATTCCCCGGGTCATCTTCTCGGCAGGGGTGAACCGATTGCCTCCGGTGCCCTGGAAGAGCTGCCGGCTGCTCACGTAGTCCACAGCAGACGCCGCCCAGTCATCGGCGGGCACGTCGTCAAACCGGGTGGAGTTGTTTACCAGCTTCACAGTGGCGTCGCCGGTAACGGACAGGCGGACGCCCTCCTCTGTAACTATGGACTTCCGCACCACTTCCTCCGTGCCGTCCTCCCGCACGATCATAGCGACGGTCCCAGCGGGGAGATTCTTGGCGGGGATGGTGACAGTGGCGCTCTCCGTCCTCTTGGGCAGAGTGATCTTGGCGGAGACATCGCCGTCGGTCCGGGTGGTCGTCTCCACGACCACGCCCTTGCTGTCGGTGGTCTTGACGGTAACGCTGCCATCCTTGTTGATGGTGGTCTTCTCCTTGGGCTTAGTGGTCTTTCCCGCCGAACCCGACGACCCGGAGCTGGGACCGGTGGGCACCATCGGGCTGCTGTTGACGACCACGGTCATAACGCCATCCTTATAGACAATGGGCTCATAATTCCCGGCGGTCCTATTGGGCAGACGAGCGCCGGAAACGGTGACGGGATAGGTACCGCCCCGTTGCATATCGATCTTGGAGGTGTCCACCACCGGTTCCCTGACCAGCTTTTCCCCTTCGGCAAGACCGGTAACGACATAGTCGAACACCGGCTTCTCACCGCCCAACGGAGCGGACTGATCCGGAACGGAGATCTCCACCGTGGCCTTTTCAATGGTGACGGGGATCTCCTGCACGCCCCGGTAAAGCTTTTTCTCTCCGCTGGTCTGCTTGTATTCCACCACCGCCTTCAGGGTGTACTCACCCACGTCCTTCGGCGCGATACTCAGGGCACGGCTGCCCTTGTACCAGACGAGTTCCACCTCCGCCTTCAGCTCCTCAGTCAGGTCCTCGCCGGTCTCCTTGTCGGTGATGAGAAGCTCTTGCACATCGTATTCCGGGGCCTTGCCGTCATAGATCTTGCTCTCGGCGGTCACACCCTCTACCTTGACGGTCTCGTCCGCGCTCATGGCAGGGTCGTCGGGAGAGCCTTCAGGCACCCGCAGGGTGATGTTGGTAAACTCAGCAGTACCGGAATAGAAGTTGATATGGGGAATGCCGATATAGAAGTAGTCGGGATAGACCGCGTCCGCAGGCCAATCCTCCCGGATGTGCCCGTTGTAGTCGATCTCGTCGTCCGCCGTGGGGGGGATCATCCCCTGAAGCTCCTCCACGGTCTGATTGAAGTGGTAGGTCCAACCGGAGAGAGCGCCGGGGGCCTCCTCGTCCACATGGGGCTTGGTGTAGCTGTAGGTATGCTGTCCGGCGTAATAGAAGTTGCCTGTCACCTCCATAGTGTAGCTTTGGGGCGTACGGATCACCGCAAAGGTATACTCCTCGCCGGGGATGTATTTATCCAGCATGGCCGCGCCTTCCTCAGGCGTGCCGCCATTCTTGGAGGTATAGGAGAAGAATTTGCATCCTGAGGTATAGGCCGGCTGCTTATAGGCGTCCAGGAACAGCATGGAGATGTACCGGGAGCCGTCGACCTTTTTCACATCCTCGTTGTCGTAGACCTCGGACCAGGGCCTGGGACCGTTATTATCGGTATCGAAGGCCAGCTTCCGGTGGTAATGGATAAAAGTGTTGTTCTGGGGCCGGGGATTGCCGTAATCCACGATACCCAGGAAGTACATGCCGTTCTGGGTCGTGGCGTCGCCCGTCACCCAGGGACCGGAATCCAGCGAGCCGCTCTCCTTGAAGTAACCGTTGACCCGCTTGCCCTCATATTCTACGTACTCGTTGGGCTCCTCCCGGGTCCAGGGGCCCCAGGTGCCGTCCATCGCCACATCCTTGCCGTTCTCATCCAGATTCAGGCCGCCCACGTCAATATTTTTGACTGTCACCTCCAAACGGTAAGTAGAGGGCAGGGGCCTGGAGGAACCAATGACCGCGGCGTCGGTGTGCTTTTTCACCACCATGACCGCTTTGCCGTCGCCATTAATGATAAACTTACCGCCCTCCTCGGGGGCCGCGTCCGGATCATCTCCGGCGTTCCGGGCGTAGGACTCGATGGTCAGCCAATCGTCCTCACCAAAAGAATAGGACTTCCGGTAAGCGCCGAACTCCTCCAGCGCCATCTCCAAAGACGCGCCATTGTGATCATCTGCGTAGTGATACTGCTCAGCGTAGCCAAAGTCGCCCCAGAACTCGTCCTTCTGGACCTCGTAAGTATCCCGCACCCACTCTTCCGGCTCGGCCACAGCCTGGTCGAAGTTTTCCTCATACTTGACCACCCAGTCGATCCCGTAGGGGTCGACCCCGGCGTCCCATGTCTCCACGGCCTTTGCCGCCGGGACTGCCGCAAGCATTGCCGCCCCATTGACCAGCATGGTCAAGGCGAGGCCGGCAGCCAGCACGCTTTTTCTCTGCTTCATACTTGATGCCCTCCTTCTTATATATGTGGTGATGATTTTGATCTGGCTTGATCTCTATGGTTCTATTTTTATCATATTTTCACAAAAAATCCCACCCCACTTCGCGCTTTTTGTCCAATTTGTCATTGGTACCTTCTTGTTTTCCGTACCAATCATATATTGGTCGCACCCGCCCACGCCGCCTCAGCGTGACCGGGGCCACCTCTACTCCCTCCGGCACAAAGTAAAAGCGCGCCGCGGCTCCTTGCCGCGGCGCGCTTTTCGTTATTTTATTCGTTTACATCACTTGTCCCCAGCAGAAGTAACGGTAGAGCAGGACCATTTGAAGGGCGGCCAGCACCGCCACCGTGGCAGCGGTGCGCCTGGGCTTCCCCTCCAGCTCGTCGGCAGCAAAGAGGAAGCAGGGCAGCGCGCAGGAGAGATACCGCCCCGCGCTGAGGAGCCAGGACAGGCAGTAGTTCAAAATAAAGTAGACAAAGGCATATAGAGTAAGCATGCTGCGGTGCTTTTTCCAGCTCCGCCACAGCAGAAGGCCGAAGACGGGAAAAAGGATCAGCTCTGGGATCCACATCTCCCACCGGGTAAGGATCTTGGGCCAGGTGAGGGCGTTCTTCGCCAGGTAAGAGAGCACCTTAGGAAACCACATAAAGCCCTGGCTCCAATGCTCCTGCATGACGGTAAAGGCAAAGGGGGCGCCAGTAATATGGTAGTTAAGGGCAAAGTAGACAAGACTCCCCACCACCGGCAGACAGAGCAGCGGCAGACGTTGGGCCACATACCCAAGCCTCCCCTTCTCTCCTCGGGCGAAGGGCCTGACGTGGCAGCACAACTCCGCCGCCGCCGCGCCGATAAGAAGCACCCCCTGCATCCGGGTCATGGCGGCCAGGATGCCCCACAGGGCGTACCGGAGCCACTGGTGCTTCCGAATGTGATAAAGCCCCGCCGCCGTGGTGAGGAAAAAGAGGCTTTCGGTCATGACGCCGCCAAAGAAAAAGGCAAAGGGAAAGGCGCACAGCAACGCCAGGGTCCGCAGGGCCGTTTTCTCTCCATACTCCTCCGCCGCCAGCCGGTAGAGGTACATGCACCCCCCGGCAAAGCTCAGAGCGCTCACCGCCATTCCCGCCATGGCGGTATTGGGAATGAGCCACGCCATCGCCCGGGTGAGCCAGACATAGAGAGGAAAGAACACCAGAAACAGAGGTTTGCCGTCCTCAATGTACCCGCCATACCCCAGCTCCGTTAGCTTCACATAGTGCTGGGCGTCCCACCGCACCCAGAGCTGGGGCAGCTCCTGAAGCCCGACCCCCGCTTTTGAAAGCACATTATAAAGCAGCAGACTGCCCAGGACGAAAAGCAGGCGGAACAGCAGCGCGCCGGTAAAAACGGCAGCCAGCCGCTCCCCTCCCGGCGCCTCCCCCGTCCTCTGGGGCAACGGGTCTGAAAAGGGAGAACACAGCCCTGCCCCGGACTGGGCCAGCCAGCGCAAAAACAAGGCCCCCACAGCCAGGAGAAACAGTCCTGTGGCCACCCATTCCCATAACGATTCCATACAGCACCTCCCTGGAGCCTTCAGTATACCTCGCCGGGGGAAAATTGGCAAATTTTTCTCGGAAAATTCCCCCTGGGAGGTGTTGACAGTTCGGTAACAATATGTTACAATTCGGTTACAAAATTCATTTTGATTGTAACTCTTCTGAAAAGGAGCTTTTCCATGGCAGGTAAAACAGCGGATTTCCCCCTTGTTTACAAGGGCCACCCCCTTCGCCGTAAGGATAACCTCATTTATTACGGCAGCATGGCCGACAAATACATCATTGCCCTCCAGATCCTCGCCTCTCAGAAGGTCGGGGACATGGACGTAGCCAGTAAGGTCTCGGTACAGCTCCAGCTCACCGACCCCGACCTGAAAAGCCGTGACCGGGTGGTCAAGAAAAGTGAAAAAAGCAGCCTCTACGACGCCATGGACGTCGGCGCCATCTGGCTGGAAAGAGCGCTCTCCGGTAAGTAAGCCCCCCTCTACAAAAGAAGATAGATAGAAAGGGACGAGTTCCGATGCCTTCACTGAAGAAATATCTGCGCTTCGCGCTGATGACCGCTATCCTCTCCGCCCTGTGCGTGGTGGGCGCCTCCGCCGCCTGTGTGGGCGTGGGCACAGTCAATGCCGATGCCCTCCGCCTCCGCTCTGAGGCCAACACCGACGCCTCCATCCTGGCCACCGCCCTTCAGGGCGATACCCTGGTGGTGCTGGAAGAGGTGGACGAAAACTGGTACAAGGTGGACTACAAATCTGTGGAAGGCTTTATGTCCGCCGAGTTTGTGGACGTTGTCACCGAGGCGGATATGGACCTGGGCTACGGACTGGTCCAGAGCGAGGGTTCCACCCTTCGGGTCCGCTCTGGCCCCAGCACCGACTTTGAGCCTGTCACAGAGCTTTACGACCACACAGTGGTAAATCTCACCGGCATCGTCGACGGCTGGTACAAGATCTCTTACAAGGACATCACCGGCTACGTCTCCAGCGACTACATGGTCACATGTAAGGACGCTGTGGGGACTCGGGGCGACAGCGACGTCATCAACTCCCTTGGAATGCAGCTCGTGACCTTTGCCCAGCAGTTCCTGGGCTGTCCCTATGTGTGGGGCGGCAACGGTCCCAATGCTTTTGACTGCTCCGGCTTCACCAAGTATATCTACGCTCAGTTCGGCTACACCCTCAACCGCACCGCCAGCGACCAGCTCTACAACGGCACCAAGGTGGCCCGGGGCGAGTGGCAGCCGGGAGACCTGATCTTCTTTGATAACGGCAGGGTCTCCACCCCGGTGTCCCATGTGGGCATTTACGTGGGCGACGGACAGTTCATCCACGCCTCCACCAACTCTTACGTGGTCCAGTTCAACAGCCTCTACTCCGCCCATTACAGCAATACATATGAATGTGCCCGCCGCATCTTTTAAATGGTAAATAAGCAGAAAAGCCGCTCTCACGGAGAGCGGCTTTTCTCTTGCCGTGGGCGCAACCCCTGCCTCCCCACACTTCCTTATTCCGCGAAGAGCGGGGTAGACAGATAGCGGTCTCCAGTGTCCGGCAAAAGGGCCACAATGGTTTTGCCTGTGTTTTCGGGGCGTTTGGCAAGCTCTATGGCGGCATGGAGGGCGGCCCCGGAGGAGATGCCCACCAAAACCCCTTCCTTTCGGCTCATCAGCCGTCCCGCGGCAAAGGCATCCTCGCTCTCCACCGTGATGATCTCATCGTAGACCGAGGTATCCAGCACATCGGGAACAAAACCTGCGCCGATGCCCTGGAGCTCATGGGCCCCAGCCTTTCCCTGACTGAGGACGGGGGAGTCGGCAGGCTCCACAGCCACCACCTTCACGGCGGAAGACTTCTCCTTGAGGTACTTCCCTACCCCGGTAATGGTGCCGCCGGTGCCCACACCGGCAATAAAAATGTCCACCTTGCCGTCGGTGTCCGCCCAGATCTCCGGCCCGGTGGAGGCATAGTGGGCGGCGGGATTGGCTGGATTGACGAACTGGCCGGGAATAAAGCTGCCGGGAATATCCTTCGCCAGCTCCTCAGCCTTGGCAATGGCCCCCTTCATGCCCATGGCCCCCTCGGTGAGCACCAGCTCGGCCCCATAGGCCGCCATCAATTGTCTGCGCTCCACGCTCATGGTCTCGGGCATAACAATGATGATCCGATAGCCCCGGGCGGCGGCAACACCGGCAAGGCCGATGCCGGTGTTGCCGGAGGTCGGCTCAATAATGACGCTGCCGGGCTTTAGCTTCCCGCTTGCCTCGGCCTCGTCGATCATGGCCTTGGCAACGCGGTCCTTCACACTGCCGGCGGGGTTGAAATACTCCAGCTTGACCAGGAGCCTGGCCCGGAGGGCCTTTTCCTTTTCAATACGCGTCAGCTCCAACAGAGGCGTTTTGCCAATAAGCTGGTCGGCGGAGGTATAGATTCCAGACATAAGCAATTCCTTCTTTCACAAAATTCCAGGGAGAAGGCCGTGGGAGAACGTTTCGCTTCGTACCGCAGCCTCCTTACTTTGAGCCCTCCTCCATCTTCTGCAAACGGCGCTCCAAGTCCTGGAGCTGTTGCTGGACCGGGTCGTCGATCCCGATCTGGTCCACCTGGCCCACAAAGTCGGTCCGTACGCCGGAAATGCTGACGACCTGGGCGGGCGCCCCAACCACGGTGGCGTTTTCCGGCACCTCGGACAGAACGACTGAATTCGCGGCGACCCTGGAGTTGTCCCCCACGCAGAACGGGCCAAGTATTTTGGCTCCGCAGGCGATCAGCACATGGTTGCCAATGGTGGGATGGCGCTTTCCCTTGTCCTTTCCCGTGCCGCCCAGGGTAACGCCATGGTAGATCAGACAATCATCACCGATCTGGGTGGTTTCGCCGATGACGATACCCATACCGTGGTCGATGACCAGCCTTCGCCCGATCTGGGCGCCGGGGTGGATCTCTATGCCGGTCAAAAACCGGGCAAACTGGGAGTTGAGCCGGGCCAAAAAGTGAAGCCTGTGCCGCCAAAGCCAATGGCTTACCCGGTGAAACAGAACGGCATGGACGCCGGGGTAAAGTAAAAATATCTCCAAGCGGCTCCTGGCCGCCGGATCGCGCTCCTGATATGCTTGGAGCAATTCGCCTAAATGGGTCATACGGGATCTCCTTTTCCTGAGAATACTGCCACTATACCCCTATGGACCCTACTCCGTCAATAGGAATATAGGAATCGCTTTGAGACCGCTCTCCAAGAAAAGCCGGGGGACACTTCTTTGCGAAGTGTCCCCCCATTCGTTCTTTCTTATGGATAATGGCCAACCCTGCGGCGTTTACAGTGTATCCGCGCCGGGTCGATCCTCGGCCTTAGGCTCGTCGGCAAGCTTCTCCTCCACCTTGGGCGTCTCAGGCTCCAGGTCCTCCACGGCCAGCGGCTCCACCACCATGGCTACGTCGTCGTCGGTGATGTCGCCCTCCCGCTTCAGGTCCTCGATGCGGCTCTTGTTGTCCTCAATGTTCTTCTTGGCAGCGGTGATCTTCCCGCACAGGGCGGCATAGGCCGCCTCGGGAGCCATGCCCCGCTCCGCATAGTAGAGCTTGCCGATCTCGATGTAAGCCTTCTTGATGGCGTCCTCCTCGCCCACATTGCTGACATACAGCTTGGCGATCTCGCCCAACTGCTTGGACTTGGCGACCCCGGCCTGGGCCAGATCGACGGCCTTGTCCTTGAGATTATCAAAAAAAGCCATGGGACATCCCTCCTGTTTTTTACTGGTAAGTCCATTGTACCTTCTTTTCTCGTCCGGCGCAAGGGAAAAAGGGAAAAGTTTCAAAAGTCTTCATAATTTTTGCCGTGACGCATCTCCGCCTCGTTCCCAAACGGTGATCAGTCAAAAAAGGTAAGCTGGGTATCATAAGGCCCCTTGGCGGCACGGACGATGTGTTCCATCTGATAAAACAATCCCCTCTCCCCGCACCGCCGGGAAAAGGCTTCCCAAAGCTCCTTTGCCCTGAGGCTGACGCACCAATAGCGGTCTCCGTACTGTTTTTCATACTGTTCCCGCACACCGGGAAACTCCCGGTCAAGGCGCTGATAGTAATAGGCTCGCTGGCGGTCCCGGAGGGTCATGCCGAAGGCAGGATAGACAAATCTGGCCCCGGCTTCGGCGGCGGCGTCCACTACCAAGAGCACGTTCTCCACACTATCGGCCAAAAAAGGCAGCACCGGCATGAGCACCACTCCGGCAAATATCCCCTTCTGAGCAAGGCCCTCCAGGGCCTTCAGCCGTCGGGTGGAACTGGCCGCCCCCGGCTCCAGTTTGGCCGCCAGTGCGTCGTCGGTGGTGGTGATGGTGAGCTTGCAGATCACCGGTGCCTGGGCCTGGATATCGGCGTAGAGACCGGCGTCCCGGAGGATGAGGTCGGACTTGGTGCACACCGCCACCCCGCACTCGTAAGCATGGATGAGCATGAGGGCCTTCCGGGTCAGCTCCAGCTCCTTCTCCAAAGGGTTGTAGGGATCGGTCATGGACCCCATGGCAATAAAAGCGGGTCGGGTCTTCCGCCGCAGCTCGTCCCGGAGCAGCTCCAGAGCGTTCTCCTTCACCTTTACCCGGTCAAAATCGTCGTCTCGGTAGCACTCGCTGCGGCTGTCGCAGTAAATGCAACCGTGGGGGCAGCCCCGGTAAAGGTTCATGGTGTGGTCGGTGCCAAACCACTGGGTGGACTTATTCCGGGTAAGGATGTGTTTGGCAGGAACATAGTCCGTCATTGCAGTCCCACCAGGCTCTCCTGGACCTGGACCACACCGGTCTTCTCCCAGTCCATCCCATTGATGGAGCGGTAAAGGACAGGCTCATCCCGTCCGCTCACCCCCCGATTCTCTTCCTGGATATAATACTCATCACTCAACAAAGCGTAATAGAGACCGTCCACGACCCCCACCCGGCTCACGTTCCGCTTTATATACTTCACAGGCGGTTCTCCCCGCTGCGACATGTCACACACCGAGAGAAGGTTCAGCTCCTCATCCAGGAAAAATACCTTGCCCATATCCTCCTGTTCCCAGTTCGCGCCCTTTCCATAGCCGCCATAGGGGTCGAAACCGACCAGGTACCGCTCCCCTGTCCAGGCAAAGCCATAACAAAAGGTATTCCAGCCCAACCGCTCCTTCAGCCATTCGCTCTCCGCCTTCTGCCAATTCACTCCGTCGGAGGAGAGGAAAACTCCGCCGTTTCCATGTACCATAAAATCCTTGCCGCTGAAAGACAACAGCCTTGGATCATTCCCCCAGGGCGTGCTGTCATACCACTTCCAGCGGCCCCCGGTGTCGGGCGAGCGGTAGACAAGCTCCCGCTCGCCGTTGGCCAGCTCCACCACGGTCAAGTCGGCCACGCCATATTTGCTCGCAATGTCCCAGGCGTCGTTGTTTGTCCCCAAATAGGCGGGTAGATCGCGGCCCCCCACCACCATCAGATTCTCCTTCACCCAATCCAGGGAAGAGGTGGGGTAGGAAATGGCGATGTACCGGGCCGGGTCGTTTTTGTCGGTGACCTTTACCTCCACCGTGCCGTCGGGGTTATAGGCAGCCAGCACCTCCCGGGCCTGGATGCCCTGGGCCTGGATGGCCTCCCCCAGATGGGGCAGCTCCACCCAGTCAGAGGCAAAATCGCCCATGAGGCACACCTGGTAGGTGGGTTGCTCGTCCCGGATGTTCGTCGCATAATCCCAGGCATAGAATTCATCCAGCACGAACCGCCAGCGGTCCAGCTGGGCCACCGAGCGGATAGGCTTTTCCTCCGTACCGTGGAAAAATGGACCGCTTGCCCAGCCGCCACACTCCCCCACCAGGTCCTCGCTCAAGTCTGTATTATATATATCGGGCAGTCTCTCCCAGGTCTTGCCGTCGGTAGAGCGGTAAATTGCGGCCCCTTCCGCCTCGTTGAACACACCCGGGTCATTGATCGACATGCCGTCCCGATGGCCGTCAGAATTGGCCACCTGGGCGTAATAAGCCCCGTTATACCAGCCTACCGTATAGACCCGGCGGCCAAAGTCATGATCGCTCACCAGTTCAAAATTCTTATCCAGGATGTAGGCCTTGGAATAGCCCTCGCACCAGCCGCCGCCGCTCGAACCAAACATACCGTAGCGGCCCTCTCCGCCATGGCGGCTGGCCACAAAGCCGCTGTCCGTGGCGGCGATCTTATAACGCAGATAACTATAGCTCCCCGTTCCCTGATCGGCGGGACGCAGGGCGTCTGACAAAAGCCAGTTCTGCCCATCGGCAGAGCGGTAGAGGTGGTGCCCCGCTCCTTTCACCCAGAAATAGCCCCCCGTGCAGAATAGAGGCGTGGCCTCATTCCCCCAGGGGACGTTCTCCGCCCATTTCCAGCCGTTGCCGTCGTTGCAGGCCAGCCGACTCTCCGACCCGTAGTACCGTCCTATCCGAAAGTCCCAGCTTATCTCCCCCAGAGACATATTGCCGTCGGACACCACCGGCTCGATGGTCCGGAATTGGGTCTTCAGGTTCTCCAGGCACCAGTCCAGGGAGGAAATGGGATAGTTGATGGAGACCATGTGCCTCTCCTTGGCCCAAACGTCATAGGCCGCCAGGATCACCGTGTCGTTGGGGCCATACCAGGCCCGGAGCTTGCCAATACTCATCCACTTGTCCCGGGCCGCCTGGCCCATATGGGGCAGCAGCACCCCGGTGTCCGGGGAGGTGCGATCCATCAGATAGACTCCCCACTCCCCATCGGTGTTCTTGGCATACTCAAAGCGGTAGGGGCCAAGCTCACAGCTCAGGGCAAAGGTGGGGTCTTCGATCCACTCTCGCTCTATCTGCGGCCAGTTCCAGTGGATACCGTCGGCGGAGAAGCCGCCGTAGCTGGTTTGGAACGCCTCGCCGTCCCACCAGATGGAGTCCAGGTACCACCAGTCACGATTGCCCTCCTCAGCTGGGAGCCAGGTCACGCCGTCGGTAGAGTAGACAATGCGCTCTCCGGCATAGGTGCCGGTGAGAAGATTCCCGCCGGTTGATCCCGGCTGGGTGGGGTCATCGTTGCCATAGTCCTCCACATACCGGCTGCCCACCGTCACCGTACCGTTGGTGGCGAAGACGTGGATGGGGGTGACCACCGTCGGGTTTTTCAGGGCAGCAGCGATCTCCTGGGCGGAGTAGTCCCGGAACCAGGTATACTCTGCACTCCAAATGTCCCGTCCCTTTACCGAAAGGCCACCGTCATCGGCGGCGTTGGCCTCCACAGTGAGGACATAGGATAGCCCCGTGCGCCGCTGGGTCTCCCGCAGTCCGGGCAGCTCGGCGTAGCTGCCCCCCTGGTCGGCGGAGATGTAGAGCCGCGGCCCCTCATAGCTCACAAACTGGTCGTTCTCGTTGTACTCCCCCCGGCCCATGTCGGTATACCACACATACTCCGTCCCGCCGCTGGTCACCGCCGCCTGGGCGGAGACCGCTCCGGCACAGAGTGCCACGGCAAAAAGGGTCGTCAAAACCCATCGCTTCATCTTCTCCCCTCCTTACTTCCCCAGTTCCCGGAGGCACTCCCGGACCTGGACAATGTCGGTCTTTTCCCAGTTCACCCCATCGGCGGAGCGCCAGAGGGTATGGTCAGATTCTTTCTCCCCGGAAAAGTGGAAGGTCCCGTACCGCTCCCGCTCGTCCCAGCGCTTCTCGCTGACGTCGGCATAGCATACGCCGTCCCGAAAACCGATCCTCTCCACGCCCTTGCCAAAGTCGTGGGAGGAAACGATGTTCAGCTCCTCGTCCAGAAGGAACACCTTGGAGACCTCCCGGCTCACCCGCTTTTCGTCCCCACTCTGGCCGTTGTCCAGATAACAACAGGCCAGATAGTTTTTTCCCGTCCAGAGCAGACAGTATTCCGCCCTATCATACCCCTGGCTCAGCCGGAGGAAATCCCCCGCGGCCTCCCGCCAGGTCCTGCCGTCGGCGGAGCGCCACAGCTTCCCGTCGGCCAGGTCCAGGAGCATAAAGTCCTTCCCACTGAAGGGCAAAAGGCGAACGGAGTTGCTCCAGGGGACGTTCTCCAGGTACATATACGCCCAGTCCCCGCTGTTCCGGTAGGCCACTTCCTTCTCCCCATTGATCAGCGGCAGCAGAGCCACTTCGGTCCCAGCGCCCATTTGCTCCTCGCCGTACCAGAAGGAGGGAGAGCGGTTGCCCCACCAGCTCCCGTCCTCCCCGGCTCCCCTGGCCATAGCGTCCAGCTCCTGAGGGGTGTACGTAGCGGAATACTCCATGGATGAGGTGGACATATCCCGCACCGTCAGCCGGACATTCCCGTCGGCGGTGTAGGCCGCGCTCAGCTCCCCGGGGGTGATCCAGCGGCTTTTGATCTCCTCCTCCAGGTTCAGGCGGGCCATATCATTGGCGTTGCCCCGCATCAGGTAGACGTCAAAATACCCCTTACTGCGCTCATAGAGGATGAACCGCCAGCGGTCCAGCTGGGCCACAGAGCGCAGGGGCTTGGCCGGGTCCCCAGTGGGGAGATTCCCCTTCCGGCTGCCGCCCACAGGCGCAAGGAGAACGTCCGGGATATCATCGTTGTACTCGTCTACGCTCTTTTCAGGCAGGGCATTCAGCTCCACATATTCCCGGGGCAGAGCGGTCCAGTTCTTGCCGTCAGTGGAGCGGTAGATCGTATTTAAGGTGCTGTACCCGGACGCCCGGTGGTCCGACGTTCCCTCGTTCTTCACCACCTCGGCATAATAGGCTCCATCAGCATAGCCCACCCGCTCTACCAGGCGGCCAAAATCGTGGGAGGAGAGGACCTGAAAGTTCTCATCCATAAACCAGACCTGGGTGTTTTTGCTGTACCAGCTCCCGCCGCCGCTCCCCATGATGCCGTGGCGGCGCTCCCCGGCCTTCATCCCCACATAGTAGCTCTCCCCGGTCCAGAAGAAGGTATAGTTGGCATAGGCAAACTCCGTGCTCTGATCCATCCCCTCGGGGCGCAGGGTATCCACCTCCCGCCAAGAGAGGCCGTCGGGCGAGGCATAGAGCCGCTGGCGGCCCGTGGCGGTGTCCACCGCCATAAAGGTCTTTCCGTTGTAGGGCAGAAGCTCAAACACGCGAGAGAAGGGCGTTTCTACGCTCTTCCAGCCCGAGCCGTCGTTGCGGAGCAGTTCCCCCTCCTGCCGGTAGGCGTTGTTGTCCCGGTAGTGCTCGGCCACCTTGGCCAGGGAGACCGTCCCATCGCTGACCAGCGCCGCAGGCTGGGTCTTGTCCCGGAAGCACACGCTCAGGTTTTCCAGGCACCAGTCCAGGGAGGAGATGGGATAGCTCAGACTGTATTCAGCTCCGGCGGTGTTGGAAACGGTAAGCACCACTGTATCGTTGCTTCCCGCCACGGCGGTAAATTCATTCACACCGATGCCGTTGGCCCGGATGCCCTCCCCCATGTGGGGCAGGAGCACACCCACGTCGCGGGTATTGGCGTCCATCAGGTAGACCTCGTTATACCAGTTGTTGGGATCGTCATGCCAATAGTTAGGGTCGTCCTTGGGCTTGACCACCTCAAAGTGATACCGGCCCCAGTCGGCGGTGAGGACCAGGTCGGAGGAAACGGGAAGGAGTTCCACCGCCGTCCAGTGAACGCCGTCGGCAGAGGTGTACCCATTGGGATCAGATTTATCCTCTCGCAGACAGAAAAGGCCCCTGCCACTGTCCCACCAAGCGTCCATATAGTAAGAGATGTCAAGTCCCTCTGGATACTGGCAAAGGCTCCACGTATTCCCATCAGCGCTCCAGAGAAGCTGCCCCTCCATATTGTGCGCCCGCCAGGTGTAGACCCTGGGGTCCAGGTCCATGTCATCGTTTCGATAGTCATAGACCCACCGCCGCCCCACGGCCACCGTCCCGTTGTCCGCCAGGACCGTCACCGGGTTTAGCTCCGCCGTGGCGAAAAGGGCGGCAAGCTGGGCGGCGGAGAAGTCCCAACGCTGGGTGTAGGGAGATCCCGGCTCACCAAAGGTGCTTCTGGCCTCCACCCGCAGCCCATCAGGCTCCAGGGCAGTCACCCGTACGGCATAGTCAGTCCAGCCCTGGCGGGAGGACTCCTGAAATTCGGGAAATGAGGCATAGCTGACACCGCCGTCGGCGGAGAGAAACAGTTCTCCCCCGGAAAAGCCCGCCACCTGGCCATCCTCCCAGGTCTGCTGTCCATACTGGGTATACCAGAGATATTCCACTCCGCCGCTTGTCACCGCCGCATTGGCGGAGACCGCTCCGGCGCAGAGGATCAGCGCCAGCAAACTCGTCAAAAGCCACCGTTTTTTCATGGGGCGCTCCTTTCTCTCTGTGGGCGGAAGGGACGACATGGACGGGGCAGTCGGGGTTCAGTTCTCCCTTGACTTGAAGGCAAAAAAACGCTGGCCGAAATAGTTGAGGACGGTATAGAGGCCCATACCCACCAGCATAGCTACGTTCTCCTGTACCTTCTCCCCCGCCCCGGCCAGCACCCACCGCACAGCGGGCTTGGCGAGACCGTAGGCGATGAGCATACACGCCGCCACCGTCACGATGAACCGCCCCACCTGGGCCAGGGAGCGTTCCTTATTCTGGAAGGTAAAGTACTTGTTCAAAAAGTAGCTCACAATGCCCCCGCAGATATAGTTGGCGCACACCGAGGGCCAGTAGGGGCACCCGGCAAGGTTGTAGAGCAGAAACATGATCCCGGTGCCCACCAGGGTGTTGATGACGCCCACCAGTAAAAACTTGACGACTGAGGCGTCCAGCAGCTTATTTTTCATCGTCCAGCACCTCCCGGATGAGGAACCGGGGCCGGGACTTGGTCTCCATGTAAATTTTCCCGATATACTCCCCAATGACCCCCAGGGAGAGGAGGATCAGTCCGCCAATGGCCCACACCGAGCAGATGACACTAGCCCAGCCGATGATGGTCTCCCCCATGGCCCAGCGGATCACGGAGTAGATGAGCATGGCGATGCTCACCAGGAAAATGAAAAAGCCCAGGCCCGTGATCATTTTCAGAGGCTTGGTGGACAGGCTGGTAATGCCCTCCATGGCGAAGGAGATCATTTTTTTGAGGGGATACTTGCTCTCCCCGGCAAACCGCTCCCCCCGCTCATACTCCACCGTCCCCGTACGGTAGCCGATCATGGGCACGATGCCCCGGAGAAAGAGGTTGACCTCCCTGAACTCAGAAAGGCCCTCCAGCGCCCGCCGGGACATGAGACGGTAGTCGGCGTGGTTGAACACCGTCTCGGCCCCCATCCAGTTGATGAGCCGGTAAAAGCCCTCGGCGGTAAAGCGTTTGAAGAAGGTATCCTTTTTCCGGGAAGAGCGGACGCCATAGACGATATCGCACCCGGCATAATACTCCTCCACCATCCTATCCACCGCGTCCACATCGTCCTGGAGGTCGGCGTCCATGGAGATGGCCATATCGCAGCGGTCCCTGGCCGTCATCAGCCCTGCCAGCAGAGCGTTCTGGTGCCCCCGGTTCCGGGTCAGGTCCACCCCGGAAAACAGCGGATCGGCGGTGTGGAGGGAGGAGATGATCTCCCAGGTCTTATCCCTGGAGCCGTCGTTGACAAAGAGCACCTTGCTCTTCTCGCTGACCTTCCCGGCGGCCATAAGGCTTTTCATTTTTTCCCCCAGACGCTTGGAGGTCTCTGGGAGAACGGCCTCCTCGTTATAGCAGGGCACTACGATGTATAGAATATCACTCACGGGATACAGCTCCTCTTCGGTAGGGTATGGAGCAAGACTGCTCTGCAGCTATTATACTCTAATTTGACGAAAAAGGAAATGGAAAGGTTCCGCTTTTTCCAAAAAAAGAAAGGCTTCTCCACTTTGGAAAAGCCTTTTTACTGTGTCAATTTTTCCCGCAGGGCGGCCATGGCCTTTTTCTCGATACGGGAGACCTGGACCTGGCTCACCGCCAAAATTTGGGCGGTCTTATCCTGGGTCAGTCCCCGGAAATACCGCAGCTCGATGACCTGCCGTTCCCGGTCCGACAGGGCGTTCACTGCCTCCCGGAGGGCCATGCGCTCCAAAACGCCCTCCTCCATCCCATCGTCTCCCACGGTCTGCTCCAGGGTCAGCCCGTCTCCCAGCTCCATCTGGAGAGAGGACACTGGAGCGTTGGCGGTCTCGGCGGCGGCGATCTCCTCGATCTCCAGCCCGGTCTCCGCCGCCAGCTCGGAGAGGGTCGGCTCCCGTCCCAGCTCCGCCTGGAGCCTCCCCCGGGCCTTTTGGATACTCCCTCCCCGCTCCCGAAGCCCTCGGGAGACCTTCACCGCTCCGTCGTCCCGGAGAAAGCGGCGTATTTCCCCGGCGATCTTGGGCACGGCGTAGGTGGAGAACTGATAGCCCAGGGCGGGGTCGAAGCCCCGCACCGCCTTAACAAAGCCCAGACACCCCAATTGGTAGAGGTCCTCCGGGTCGGTGCCCCGGCCAAAGTAGCGGCGCACGATGCTCCACACCAGCCCCGAGTTCTCCTCCAGCAGCCGTTCACAGGCGTCGTTATCCCCCGCCCTGGCCGCCTCCAACAGTGCGGTGGCGTTCACGCCTGGAGCCGCCGGGCGATCCTCCGGCGCATGGTCACCGTGGTGCCCTTCCCCGGCCTGGAGCGGACCTTCAGGGTATCCATAAAGCTCTCCATAATGGTAAAGCCCATGCCGGAACGGTCATCGCCCCCGGTGGTGTAGAGGGGCTTTCTGGCCTTCTCCACGTCGTCGATGCCCACCCCCGCATCCTTGACCATGATCTCCAGGGTGTTGTCCGGGTAAAGACGCAGACGCAAGGTCACCGTGCCCAGCTTCTCCGGGTAGGCGTGGACAATGCAGTTGGTCACCGCCTCGCTCACCGCCGTCTTGATATCGTTGACCTCGTCCAGGGTAGGGTCCAACTGGGCGGCAAAGCAGGCCGCCGCCGTCCGGGCAAAGCCCTCGTTGGCGCTGCGGCTCAGAAAGACGAGCTTGGCTTCATTCACCGGCTTCATATATGTACCTCCTTATTCTTCGGCAAAGGGGAGGAGCTTGTCCACCCCCGCCGCTCTCAGCACCTTGGCCGCCTGGGGCGGGACGTTTTGAAGCGCCATGCTCCCCCCAAGCTCCCGCATCCGCTTCCAGGAGCGCAGCACCACGGCAATGCCCGATGAGTCCATAAAGCTGACCCCGCCCAGGTCCAGCGTCAGTTCCCGGGGCATGGCGGCGTCCACCTGACGGCCCAACTCGGCCATCAGCGTCCGGGCGGCGTGATGGTCGATCTCCCCGGAGACCCGGGCAGTGACCGCCCGCCCCTCCTCCAAACAACTGACCGGCATATCGGCCCCTCCTCCTTTGTTTCAGGCATAAAAAATCGCTGTATACCAAAATTTGGTATACAGCGATTATAGCTTGTCCCTATTACATTTTCTGTCACATTATGGATTCAAACTGGGTAAAGACCCACTTATCTCCCACCTTTTGATAGGGGAAGTCATAGGCCCGCTTTCCCTCCGGGTAGTTTTCATCCTCCCAGAGCAGCTCCACCTCCACGTGGACGGTGCAGAGGTTGCCGCCGCCCTCCTCGGGCCAGATCACCGTTTTTGTAACCGGCCCGGAGTTCACATCGGTACCCCTCGCTCCATCCATGGCGCACAGAACTCCGTCGATCTCCGCATAGTGCTCTCCGTCGATGGGGAGCAGACGGTCCACCACTTCATCGGAGAACAAGCCCTTCAAATAGCCCCGCAAGGCATCCATGGTCGAAAATCGCTCGTCCGCCACTGGTTGGTACTGCTGCCCATTCTTCTCTCTGGACGGTGCAGCGTAGTCCAGCGGCAAAGTGTTCAGGTCAAACCACCCATACGCCTCATTCGCCGCCTGATAGGCCGCGAGGACTTCCTCATCGGTGGGGTGGACAGGCTCAGGGGTCTGGCTAGGGGGTGCCGTGGGCGTTGGCGCTTCACTCGGCCCCACCGTCGGCTCCGGGTTTTCACTGGGCGCAGGGGTATCCGTGACCGCAGGCGGCTCGCTTCCCTCCGGCTTGGGCGTGGGGGCCAGGGGCAGGGCGCAGAGGCTTTCCGTCGGCTCTGGGGGCAAAGCCGAGCTTTCTATGGGCGGCGTCGCCTCCGGCACGGGGGTCTCAAGGACGGGGGCCGTTGGCTCCGCGCTTGCCTTAGGGGCCGTCACCCTGGGGGTAGGGACGGGCGTAGGAGCCGGGGTAGCGGCAGGCTCCTGGGTATGTAGAGCGGTAGGCTCCGCCGTCGCCACAGGGGTAGGGGCAGCGGTGGGCTTTATCGTTTGGGTAGCACTTACCGCGGCGGTGGGAACCGCAGTGACCGGCAGCGCGCTCTCCCGGGCGCCCTGCCGCTCACAGGCCGACAGCGCCACGCAGAGCGCGGCGGCAAAAATAATACACTTCTTTTTCATGGGCGTCGCCCCTCCTTCGGGCGTTCTCCCTTTCCTCTGTCCCCTATCATAGCCGCTCCTGGCCAAAAGCGCAACAACAATTTTATGACAAAATGGACACAAATAGTTACAGCCCCGCCGTTCCAAGTCATGGCAGGCTTGGAGCGGCGGGACTGTTAGTGGCTATGATATTATCCCAGGGAGGCGGCGGACTCCTCCAGCTTGGCAATGAGGCTCCGCAGGGTCTCGGCCCGCTCCCGCTGCCCCTGGACCACCTGCTCGGGAGCCTTGGAGACGAAGGCCGGGTTGTTGAGCCGGGCCTCCAGGCCCGCCAGCTCGTTCTTCCTCTGGCTCAGTTCCTTTTCGATGCGCTTTTTCTCCTCGGCCAGGTCCACCAGCTCGGCCAGGGGCATAAACACCCGGGCGGCGGGGGTGATGACCTCCACCATGCCCTGCTTGCGCATCTCGTCGCTGCCGGCGGCCTGGGCGACGCCCACCACCGTCACATCGCTGGCATAGGCTACGCGCTTGAGCAGAGGCGCGCCCTGGGTGAAGACCCCCTCCTCCGCGGTGGCGATGGTGAGATGGGCCTTTTTGGACGGCGGTACGTTCAGCTCGGAGCGCTTGCCCCGGACGGCGCGGGTAGCCTCGATGAGCAGGTCGATGGCCTTCTCCTCATTGGGGAAGCGCAGCTCTTCGTTCTCCTGGGGCCACTTCTGGAGCATGAGGAACTCGCCCTCGGCGTGGGGCAGGGCCTGGTAAATTTCCTCGGTAATAAAGGGCATAAAGGGATGGAGGAGCTTGAGCATCTCGGTGAGGACATAGCACAGCACCTGCTGGGCCTGCTCCTTGGCGGTGTCGTCCTCCCCCTGGAGGCGGGCCTTGGTAAACTCGATATACCAGTCACAGTAGTCGTCCCAGATGAAATCGTAAATTTTCTGTGCCGCCACACCCAGCTCATATTTGTCCATGTTCTCCGTCATTTCCGGGATCAGGGCATTGAGCTTGGAGAGGATCCACTTGTCCTCGTTTTCCAGCTTTTCAGGCAGCTCCACGTGGTCGATGGTCAGGTTCATCAGTACAAAGCGGCTGGCGTTCCAGATCTTGTTGGCAAAGTTCCGCATGGCCTCGCACCGCTCGGGGAGGAAGCGCATATCGTTGCCAGGAGAGTTGCCGGTAACAAGGTTGAAGCGCAGAGCGTCGGCGCCGTACTGCTCGGCCACCACCAGGGGGTCCACGCCGTTGCCCAGGGACTTAGACATCTTGCGGCCCTTGTCGTCCCGGACAAGGCCGTGGATGAGCACGGTGTGGAAGGGACTCTTGCCGGTGTGCTCGCAGCCGGAGAAGATCATCCGGGCCACCCAGAAGAAGATGATGTCGTAGCCCGTGACCAGCACATCGGTGGGATAGAAATACTTCAGGTCCTCGGTCTCCTCGGGCCAGCCCAGGGTGGAGAAGGGCCACAGGGCCGAGGAGAACCAGGTATCCAGCACGTCCTCCTCCTGGACGATATTCCTGGAGTGGCAGTGGCAGCACTCGGTAGGGTCGGTCTCGGAGACCGTCATCTTCCCGCAGTCCTGACACGTCCAGGCGGGAATTTGATGCCCCCACCAGAGCTGGCGGGAGATGCACCAGTCATGGACGTTCTCCATCCAGTTGATATAGGTCTTGGCGAAGCGGTCAGGGACGAATTTCGTCTCCCCCTCCTTCACCACCCGCAGGGCCTCCTTTGCCAGCGGCTCCATCTTCACAAACCACTGGGCGGAGATGAGCGGCTCCACATCGCTGTGGCAGCGGGAGCAGGTGCCCACGTTGTGCTGGTGAGGCTCCACCTTTACAAGATAGCCCCCCTCCTCCAGATCGGCGATGATGGCCTTCCGAGCCTCGTAGCGGTCCATGCCGGAATATCTGCCATAGCCCTCCACCACCTTGCCATTGTCGTCCAGTACCCGGATGGTCTCCAGGCTGTGGCGCAGGCCCACCTCAAAGTCGTTGGGGTCGTGGGCGGGGGTCATCTTCACGCAGCCGGTGCCGAACTCCACGTCCACGTACTCGTCGGCCACGATGGGCATCTCCCGGCCCACCAGGGGCAGGATGCACTTCTTGCCCACGATGTCCTTGTACCGCTCGTCGCTGGGATTCACCGCCACGCCGGTGTCGCCCAGCATGGTCTCGGGCCGGGTGGTGGCTACGATGACCCACTTGTCCTTCTCCCCGGCGATGGGGTAGCGGATATGCCAGAGATTGCCCGGCTTGTCCTGGTACTCCACCTCCACGTCGGAAAGGGCAGTGACGCAGTGAGGACACCAGTTGATGATGCGGGAGCCCTTATAGATAAGGCCCTTATTGTAAAGGCTGACGAACACGTGGCGGACAGCCTTGGAAAGCCCCTCATCCAGCGTGAAGCGGGAGCGCTCCCAGTCGCAGGACACACCCAGCTTCTTTTGCTGCTCCACGATACGGCTGCCGTACCTGGCCTTCCAGTCCCACACCCGCTCCAGGAACTTCTCCCGGCCCAGGTCATAGCGGCTCAGCCCCTCGTTCTTCCGCAGCTCCTCCTCCACCTTGGCCTGAGTGGCGATACCGGCGTGGTCGCAGCCGGGCACCCACAAAGCGGCGTAGCCCTCCATCCGCTTAAAGCGGATGAGGATATCCTGGAGGGTGCAGTCCATGGCGTGGCCCATGTGGAGCTGGCCCGTCACGTTGGGCGGCGGCATGGAGATGGTGAATGCCTTTTTGTCCGGGTCCCGGTGCCCCCGGAAGCAGCCGTGCTCCTCCCAGGCGGCGTAGACCTGCTCTTCCACCTCTTTTGGCTCATAAGCCTTGGGCAGTTCTTTTGCCATATCTTAGTTCCTCCTAATCCTGATATATCAATGGATCTCTTTGATCTCTTTTTTTAGCCTTTCCTCCAAGAAGCTCTTTAAGGCCATGGCGTCGCCCTCGACCAGCCCCCGCTCCGGGAGCAGCATGGCGTGACGCTTGTCCACAAATAGAAAATACCGTTCCTTATAGTAGTAGGCTCCAGTGACCGCTGAATAGGGGTAAGCGCTCTCCCCTTTCTCGCTCCGGCCCCGGACGCTCTTCTCCTCCAATTCCACGGTAAAGGCTCCCTCACCCGCCACCATCATCCGCTTAGACCGCCATGCGGCGCCCTGATGATAGAAGATCGCGACGGCAGCAAAAAACACTCCCGCGGCAAAAATGATACCTCCCGTCACCCAGCTTTGATGGAAGAGCAAGAGCGCACCCATCGCCAGATAGGCAAGGCCCAGCAAAGCCATCACCATGCGGGTGATCAGTACCTTTTTCCGGCGGTAGGTCTTGGCCGCCACCCGGCTGAGGGCGTTCATATCCTCCAGGGTATAGTCGAATCGAAACCGAAACATCTTTTCCCTCCTGATAAAAAACGCCCCGAAGCCTTTCGGCCTCAGGGCGAAAATATCCGCGGTACCACCTGAATTGGTTCTCGTTGTCCCTTAACGCGGGATACGGCGGGGCTTACTTTGTTCGGCTCCACGGCTCCGGGGCGACCTTCCGCGGCGGGGTCAGGGAGCCTCGCACCGTCCGGCTCCTCTCTTGGCTTCCCCCGGGGCGTACTCCTCCCCTTCACTGCCTTTCAACTTTTTGTAGTATACGCAATTTCCCGGAAAAAGTCAAGCCCACCCGCTCCAGTCCGGGTTCAGCTTTACCATATGGACGTGGTCCTCCCATTTGCCGTTGATCTGCAAATATCGGGGGGACAGCCCCTCGTTTTGGAACCCACACTTCTCCGCCACCCGGAGGGAGGGGAGATTCCGGGGCATGATATTGGCCTCGATGCGGTGAAGGCCCACCTCAAAGCCCCAGGCCGTCACCAGACCAATGGCCCCGGTCATATAGCCCCGGTTCAGATAGTCCTTATCCAGCTTATAGCCCAGAAAACAGGAGCAGAAGGAACCCCAGATCGCCCCGGTGAGGGCCACCCGGCCAATGAGCTTTCCCGGCTCGGCGTTGGGGGCAATGTAAAAGGCCCACCCCTCCCCCTTTCTCGCCATGGCGGCGTCCCGGCGGAGGGCGCGCCGCTGATAGGCCAGGGTGTAAAAGCTCTCCTCCCGGATGGGGTCAAAGGGGGCAAGAAAATCCCGGTTACGGAGATAATAGTCCAGCACGGCTTTCGCCAAAGGGGGCTTGGCGGGAAGCAGGGTCAGGCGCTCGTCGGAAAGGGTCATACCGCCGTCTCCTTTTTCCCTTTTCGCAAAAAGGCAAATTTCGTCTCCGAGCACACCACCGCCACAAAAATGAGGGCAAAGCCCGCCAGCAGCTTGGGCGTCACCTTGTCGCCGTAGAAGATGACGGAAAAGAGCACTCCGAACACCGACTCCAGGGACAGGATGATGGAGGCCGAGGCCGGGTCGGACCACACCTGGCCGATATTCTGGAAGGAGAGGGCCACGGTGGTGCACATGACGATGAAGTAGGTCATCTGGATGATGAAGTCGGCGCTCACGATGTCGGCGGTGGGGGGCGTCTGGAAGAGGAAGCCGCAGACCCAGGCGTACAGCCCGGCAAAGGCAAACTGGAACACGGTCAAAAGGGTGATGTCCCGCTCCGGGGACACCTTGGCCACCGCCACGATGTGGGAGGCGTAGAACACCGCTCCCAACAGGGTAAGGGTATCCCCCATTCCGATGGAGAAGCCCCCGTTCAGGGATACCAGCCCCACCCCCGCCACACAGAGCACCGCCGCGGAGATATTATAGCGGTCAGGCCGCTTCCCCATCACCGCCCAACAGAAAAAGGGCACCAGCACGCAATAGACCGCCGTCAGAAAGGCGTTGTTGGAGGGGGTGGTCCGCTGGATGCCGAAGGTCTGGGCGGTATAGGCGGCAAAGAGGAAGCCGCCGATGACCGCTCCCCGCCAGAGGTAGTCGGGGGTAAACAGCTTCCACTTCTTCCAACTCACCACCGCCAGCAGAGCGGCGCCGCCGGTAAAGCGGATGGCCAGGAGAAAAAAGGGTTCTATCACGTCCACCGCGCCCTTCATCATAAAGAAGGACGATCCCCAGATCATTGCGGCGGCAAAGAGCATGGGTTTGGCCAAACGGCGCATCAGGGCTTCATTCAAAGTTGTCACGGACCTTTCTCTGTGGTATACTATCAAAAAAGCGTTCTCTCTACTGAAACGCTGCAGTGATTTCTAATATCGGAGGTGAGACGGTGGAAAAGCTGACGCGGGCGTTCTATGACCGGGATACTCTGACGGTGGCCCGGGAGTTGCTGGGCAAGCGTCTGGTGCGGGTCATTGATGGGCGCCCCCTCACCCTCCGCATCACCGAGACCGAGGCGTATATCGGACGGCTGGACAAGGCTTGTCACGCTTATGGCTATAAGCGGACGGCCAGGACCGAGACCCTCTTCGCCCCGCCGGGAACGGCCTATATCTATCTCATCTATGGGATGTACCACTGTCTCAACTTTGTCACCGAGGCCGCCGGCGAGCCTGCCGCCGTCCTGCTCCGGGCAGGAGAACCTGTCTCCCCCGCCGACGCCGACGCTATGGCCCAGAGCCGCTTTGGCTGCAGCGCGGAGGAGATGTCCCCCTACCAGCGGAAGAACTTTCTCAACGGGCCGGGGAAGCTGTGCAAAGCCCTGAAGCTCACCAAGGCCCAGAACGGCCTTTCCCTGCTGGGGGACGAGCTGTATATCCTGGACAGCGGCGACACGCCGGAGAACATCCACATTGGCAAGCGTATCGGCATCGACTACGCCGAAGAGGCGGTAGACTTTCCCTGGAGGTTTTGGCTATGATGCTTTTTCTCGATCTGGACGGCACCCTCATCGACTCCAATGGAGTCTGGCTGGAGGTGGACCACCGTTTCCTCTCCAAGCGGGGGCTGGCAGTCACCCCGGAGTATTCCTACACCGTAGGCCATTCCATTGCCCCGGTGGCCGCCCGTTTCACCGCCGAGTATTACCACCTGGACGAAAGGCCGGAGGACATCATGGCCGAGTGGCTGGACATGGCCCGGGACGCTTACGCCCATACCATCCCTCTGAAGCCGGGGGCGTTGGAGCTGGTGAAGCGGGCCGACGCCCAGGGTCAGAAGCTGTCCCTTCTCAGCTCCGGGGTGCCCGAGCTGAGTATGCTGGCCATCCGCCGCCTAGGGCTGGACACGTACATAAAGGATTACTTCTTCGCCCACGACGTGGGCCTGGAAAAGCGGGACCCCAGGGTCTATACTCTGGCGGCGGAGCGGTTCGGCGTTCCCCCCACCGACTGCGTACTCATCGAGGACGCCCCGGACAACTGCGCCGCCGCTTCCAGCGTGGGCTTCACCGTCGTCGGGGTCTATGACGACTTCTACGCCCTCCGATGGGAGGACGTGGTGAAAAACAGCAAACGGACTGTTCGGAGTTTGGAAGAGCTCTTGTAATTGAGGTTATTGATCCGCCGCTGTCATTCCCTGTTCCGTCGTTCGGAGAGGGCAGAGCGTTTCGCTCTGCCCTCTCCTTCTATTTCAGCTTCTCCATGTACTTCTCCGCGGAGCGGAGCATGAGCTTCTTGGTGCCTACGTTGTCAAAGGCCACCTCGATCAGGGCGTCGTTGCCCATGGGGGTCAGGGTGAGGATCATGCCCTTGCCGAAAGCCTTGTGCACCACCATCTCCCCCTGGTGGAAATCGGGCAAAGGCGGAGCCTTGGGGGCCGTGATCTTTCTTGGCGGCCTGGGACGGGGCACGGAGGGTGTGGAAAAGCTCCGTCCACTGCCTCCGCTCCTGGGATAGCCGCCAAAGCCGCCGCCCTCCTCCCGGGAATAACCGCCGTACCCTCCACGCCCCCGGCCACCATAGCCGCTGGAGCCAAAGCGGTCAAAGCCCTCGCCATAGGTATCCTCATCGTCGAAGTAGCCGCCTCCGCCGCTCCAGGAGGGCCTTCCCTCCACCTGCCACTGGCCGGACATCCCGGTCATGCCGCTGCGTTCCAAGCGCTCCTCGGGGATCTCCCCCAAGAAGCGGGAGGGACGGTTGGCCGAGGTATGACCATAGAGCATCCGCTGGTTGGCGCAGGTCATGTAGAGGGTCTGCTTGGCCCGGGTCATAGCAACGTAGCACAGCCGCCGCTCCTCCTCCATCTCCTCACTGTCGCCGATGGAGCGCATACCGGGAAAGATGCCCTCCTCCATCCCCACCACAAAGACCACCGGGAACTCCAGTCCCTTGGCCGAGTGCATGGTCATCATCACCACACTCTCGTCTCCGGCGTCATGGGAATCCAGGTCGGTATAGAGGGCGATCTCGTCCAGGAAGCCGCCCAAAGACGGCTCCTGGGCGTTACTCATATAGCTCTGGATGGAGGAACCAAGCTCCCGGACATTCTCCAGCCGGGTGCGGTCTTCCAGCTTGTCGCTCTGCTCCAGGGCGATGGCGTAGCCGGTGTCGGCACACACCGCGTCATAGAGGTCGTCCAGCTCCATATCCCCCATCTGCTCCCGGAGCTTCTCCATCATCTCTACGAACTGCCCCAGCTTCCCCGCCGCCTTGCTGAGTTCCGGGTAGTCCCCGGCGGCGCTGATGACCGCCCACAAAGAGCGCCCCGTCCGGGCGGCGATGGCCTGGGCTTTCTCAATGGTAGTGGCGCCGATGCCCCGGGGCGGATTGTTGATGATCCGCCCCAGCCGCAGATCGTCGCCGGGGTTATGGAGCACGCAGAGGTAGGAGAGCATGTCCTTGACCTCCGCCCGGTCAAAGAACCGAATGCCGCCGATGATCTTATAGGGGATACCGTTGCGCTTCATCGCCATTTCCAGCTCCCGGGACTGGGCGTTCATACGGTAGAGGATGGCAAAATCCTTCCAGTGCTTCCCCTGGGAATAGCCGGTCAAAATTTGGGCCGCCACATACTGGGCCTCGTCGTCCTGGTTCATGGCGGTGTAGCGCTGGCGCTTGTCCCCCGCCCCATGGTCGGTCCAGAGTTCCTTTCCCTTGCGCCCCAGGTTGTTGCGGATAACGCTGTTGGCCGCCTCCAGGATATTCTGGGTGGAGCGGTAATTCTGCTCCAGGCGGATGGTGCGGCAGCCGGAGTACTGGCTCTCAAAGGAGAGGATATTTTCGATGGTAGCCCCCCGGAAGCGGTAGATGGACTGGTCGTCGTCGCCCACCACGCAGAAATTCTTGTAGCCTCCCGCCAAGAGGGAGGCCAGCTTATATTGCAGATTGTTGGTGTCCTGGTACTCGTCCACCAGCACGTAGCGGAACTTCCTCTGATAGTAGACGCGCACATCCTCATGCTGCTGCAAAAGCAGCACTGTGCGGAGAATGAGGTCGTCAAAATCCAGAGCGTTGGCGGCCTTCAGCCGCCGCTCATATTCCAGATAGACCTTGCCCACCTGCTGCATCCGGTAGTCCCCGGAGCTTTTATGCTCCTCGGCAAAGGCGGGGGCTAGCTTCATATCGTCCTTGGCCCTGGAGATATAGCCTAAAACGCTCTTGGGCGGTAGGGCCTTTTCATCCATGTTCAGATCCCGCATGCTCTCCTTCACCACCCGCTCGGAGTCGGCGGAGTCGTAGATGGTGAAGGAGGTGGAATAGCCCAGCCGCTCGATATCCCGGCGGAGGATGCGGGCACAGCAGGAGTGGAAGGTGGACGCCCACACGTCGTTGGCCGACGGCCCCAGCATCCGCTCCAGCCGCTCCTTCAGCTCCCCGGCGGCCTTATTGGTAAAGGTAATGGCCAAAATGGACCAGGGGGCGGCGGGATCGAGACGGCACAGCCGCTCGGCCCGTTCCTTTCCCTCGGCGTTGGGCGCGGCTGCGTAGCCCTCCAGAAAGGCCAGGTCATCGGCGGTGACAAAGTCGGAGACCTCGTCGCTGTCCGAACCCCGGCCATATTTCATCAAATTCGCCACCCGGTTGATGAGAACGGTGGTCTTGCCGCTGCCCGCCCCCGCCAGCAGCAGCAGCGGCCCCTCGGTAGCCATTACCGCCCACCGCTGCTGGGGATTCAGGTGGCTGAACTCCCCCTCGATGACCGTCCGCCGGGCCTTGCAAAATCTGGTACGTTCTATGCTATCCAACATCGGTTTCTCTCCGTTTTCTATGTTTCTCCCCCGCCTTAAAACTGAAACAGGGTGATTTGGCTGGTCTCCGGCAGATCGTCAAAGGCTCCGGCGGCCTTGAGCTGCTCAATGTGGGTCTTGGACACCTTGGGACAGGCGTCGGAGAACTCCTCGATGGAGATGAACTCCCTCCCCTTCCTCTGCTCCACGATGTTCTCCGCCGCCGACTCGCCCAGGCCGGGGACGGCGGTAAAGGGGGGCAGCAGGGCGTCGTCGCCGTCCAGCGTAAAGACGGTGGCGGCGGAGCGGTAAACGTCCAGCGGGTGGAAGGTCAGCCCCCGGAGATAGAACTCATAGACCACCTCCAGGGTGGTGTAGGTGTCCTTCTCCACGTCGGTGGCAGTCTTCTCCTCGATCTTGTCCCCAATCTCTTTGAGCTTGGCCTTCACCAGGTCCATCCCCCGGCACATGATGGTGGCGTCAAAGGCCTTTGCCCGGATGGAGAAGAAAGCGGCATAGAAGGCCAGGGGCCGGTGTACCTTGAACCAGGCGATGCGGAAGGCCATCATCACGTAGGCCACGGCGTGGGCCTTGGGAAACAGATAGCCGATCTTGGCAAGGGAGCCGATGTACCAGTCGGGGACGCCGTGGCTGCGCATGGCGTCCTCCCACCCCGGCTCAAAGCCGCTTTTCTTCACCTTTCCCTTTCGGACCGCCTCCATGATCTTAAAGGCCATCTTGGGTTCCAGTCCACACTGCATGAGGTAGAGCATGATGTCGTCACGGCAGCCCACGGTGGAATCGACGGTGGCTACCTTGTTAACGATGAGGTCCCGGGCGTTGCCCAGCCACACGTCGGTGCCGTGGGAGAAGCCGGAAAGCCGCACCAGGGTGTTAAACTGCACCGGCATGGTGTCCATGAGCATACCGCGGGTAAACTTGGTGTTGAACTCGGGGATGGCCACTGCCCCCGTGGGCCCCAGAATGGGATCGTTGACAAAGCCCAGCTTCTCCGAGGTGGTAAACAGGCTCATGGTGTCCGGGTCGTCCAGGTCAATATCGGTGCGGGCGTTCACCCCGGTCAGGTCCTCCAGCATGCGGATCATGGTAGGGTCATCGTGGCCCAGCATGTCCAGCTTCAGGAGGTTGGACTCCATGGAGTGGTATT
>ERZ779633.98-NODE-98-length-37111-cov-10.375054_pt1 | contig 37111 bp, 32 predicted proteins | sample MGYA00514195_ERZ779633 | MGnify/ENA primary metagenome ERZ779633 (study PRJEB29562, sample SAMEA4376707) | mouse gut metagenome | isolation source: Cecum | study: EMG produced TPA metagenomics assembly of the A DSS colitis mouse model was used to assess the...
AAAAGCTTCAGCTCAACGACGCCTCCCTCTCCTTTGAGCCGGAATCCTCCGCCGCGCTGGGCTTCGGCTTCCGCTGCGGCTTTTTGGGGATGCTCCATATGGAGATCATTCAGGAGCGGCTGGAGCGGGAATTTGATCTGGACCTCATCACCACCCTGCCCAGCGTCATTTACCGCATCACCAAGACTGACGGCAGCGTGGTCATGGTGGACAATCCCCATAACTACCCCGACGTAGGTTCCATCCAGCTTGCCGAGGAGCCTTACGCAAAGGTGTCCATTATCTCTCCGCCGGATTACGTAGGCAACATTATGCCTCTGTGCCAAGACCGCCGGGGAGAGTTTAAGGACATGCAGTATCTGGACACCAATCTGGTGGAGATACACTACTCCATGCCCCTGGGAGAGATCATCTACGACTTTTTCGACACCCTGAAGGCCCGTACCAAGGGCTACGCCAGCCTGGACTATGAGCTGAGCGAGTACCGCCCCAGCGACCTGGTAAAGGTGGACCTGCTTTTGAACGGCGATCAGGTGGACGCCCTGAGCCTCATTGCCCACCGGGAAAAGGCGTATCCCAGGGCCAGACGGCTGTGCGAAAAGCTGAAGGAAAACATCCCCCGCCAGCTTTTCGAAGTGCCCATTCAGGCCGCCATCGGCGGCAAGGTCATCGCCCGGGAGACCATCAAGGCCATGCGGAAGGACGTGCTGGCCAAGTGCTACGGCGGCGACATCACCCGGAAAAAGAAGCTGCTGGAAAAGCAGAAGGAAGGCAAAAAGAAAATGCGCTCCCTGGGCACGGTGCAAATACCAACGGAAGCCTTCATGGCGGTACTCAAGCTGGATGAGGAAAATTAAATTTCCGCAAGAAACAATGATCCCCGCCGGAAACTTCCCGGCGGGGATCATCTTTCCTCAAATTCTTTTCCGGTAATAAGGTAGTCGATAGAAACGTGAAAATATTCCGACATCCGAACCAACATGGCCAGGGTCGGTTCCCGCCGTCCATTTTCATAATGAGACAGAGCCTCCCTGGTAATGTTTAAATCCATGGCTACTTTTTGTTGGTAGAGATTTTTTGCTTTTCTAATATTCCGCAAACCGATCATGCCTGACATGCCAACACCTCTTGACATGAGCGTAACATTTTGTTACACTCATGATGTTACGTTATGTAACATCTATATAAGAGAGGAGAATGTATATGTCAGAGGTCGAGAAAACTACCTCCGCAGTTTCCGGCGCATCCACAGAAACCGCAGCCGCCCCTCAGGCCACGGCGGTAAAAGAAAAATTTTGCCGTCACTGCGGGGAGCGCATCCCGGAAGACGCGGTGATCTGCACCCACTGTGGCCGGCAGGTGGAGGATTTCAAAAAGTCCGGCGACGCCCAGCCCAGCATTGTCATCACCAACACAAACACCAATGCCAATACGAACACCAACACCATTGCGGCGGGGGCGCTGAAAAAAGAAAAGAATAAGTGGGTCGCCCTTTTGCTGTGCTTCTTCCTGGGCTGTTTGGGGGGACACAAGTTCTATGAGGGCAAGATAGGAATGGGGATCCTGTACCTCTTTACTTTGGGGCTGTTTGGCATCGGCGTTTTCATTGATTTTATTGTTTTGCTCTTTAAACCCAATCCCTATTATGTCTAAAAAAGAACGAGCGTCATTCATATGAATGACGCTCGTTCTTTTTTATCAGCATAAGTCTCACAGACCCTTGGCGACTTCCTCCAGATAGTTCACCCTCAAATGCTCCACGCCCCCGGCGTCCACAGCGGCGGCAACGGCAGGGTCAATTGGCAGCCTTGCCAGCACGGGGATGGAATGGCGGGAGGCCACATCATCGATGTGGCTGTCGCCAAAGATGGCGTGACGCTTGCCGCAATCGGGGCAGGCAAAATAGCTGTAATTCTCGATGAGGCCCAGAATGGGCACCTGCATCATCTCCGCCATTTTTACCGCCTTCTCCACGATCATGCTCACCAGCTCCTGGGGAGAAGTGACCACGATGATGCCGTCCACCGGGAGAGACTGGAATACGGTGAGGGGCACGTCCCCCGTTCCCGGTGGCATATCCACAAACATGTAGTCCACGTCCCCCCACTGCACGTCGGACCAGAACTGCTTTACGGTCCCCGCAATAAGGCTGCCCCGCCAGACCACCGGGTCGGTCTCGTCCTCCACCAGCAGGTTAAGGGACATCATCTTCACGCCCCCCGCGCTCTCCACGGGGTAGATGCCCTCGTCATCGCCCACCGCCCGCTGGTGTACGCCAAAGGCCTTAGGAATAGACGGACCGGTGACGTCGGCGTCCAAAATAGCCGCTTGTTTGCCGCTTTTCTGCACGGCGGCGGCCAGGCAGGAGGTGACAAGGCTCTTGCCCACCCCGCCCTTGCCGGACATGACGGCAATGACCTTTTTCACATTGGAATTGGGATTGGCCTTGGCCTTCAGGTCAAACTCAGCGGTGCGCTCGGCACAGCTTTCGCCGCAGGTGGAGCAATCGTGGGTACACTCGGACATAAAAACATCTCCTTTGTTGTATAAAGGCGCCCCCTTGGGGCCTTGTCTCATTTGTAGTGATAGCTCCCGCCGCCGATAAACTCCCGCAGAAGGGAAGCCTTGGGTACCAGCGCTGGGTCCAGTGTCTCAAAATAGTCGAAGGCGGCGGCAAGCTCCCGCAGCTCGGCGGAGCGGGGGTTGTCCCGGGGCACCGCTGCCAGGAAGTCCCCAGCATAGTTCTTCATCACTGGCACCTCATAAGGTAGGGAGGAATCGATAATGACGTCAGCAGTCTCCTTATAAGGGGAAATGTAGAGCTTTTCCCCCCGGCGGACATTGGCCCAGATGCTCAGGGTGTCGGCGATGGAATAGCCCCGGAAATTGAGGTCCCGCACCGCCCGGCGGACGATGCGCATCCATGTGCCCTTAAAGCGGACGGCCCCGTCCTCCATGATGTTGGAGCGGGCGGAGACATAGAGCTTGGTGGCCTCAGGGTGGGGTCCGGCAATGCCGGGCCCCAGGGCATGGATGCCCTCAAAGATACAAATCTCGTTCTTGCCCAGCCGCAGGGGGCGGCCCCGGCTCTCATCCCGCCGCTGGTTGGGAAAGTCAAAGTGGGGGACGATGACCTCTTCCCCCTGGGAGAGCTTGGTAAAGGTCTCGTCCAGGAGGGCCATATCCAGACAAAGAGGGGATTCCAGGTCGAAATCCCCCTCGGGGGTCCGGGGGGCAGTGGCAGGGTCCCGGGTAATGAAGTAGTTGTCCAGGGCCACCGCGTGACACTCTACCCCACGCCGCTCCAGCTCCTCCTCCACCTTCAGGGCGGTGGTGGTCTTCCCCGACCCGGAGGGGCCGGAGAGGAGGACAATGGGGCTTTGAGAAATGCGCTCTAAAATGGTATTGGCGGCGTGGACCACCCTGCTGTGATAGCGCTCATCGCACTGTGAAATAAAAGCAGCGGGGTCCTCGCGGAGATTGGAATTGATCTCTTGCAGTTGATAGGCCATGGCTTGCCTCCTATTTTGTTTGGGTGAGAAATTCGCTTAGCGCGGCCTTTTCTTTCCGCAGCTTATCAATGTCCCGCAGGTATTCCTGGGGATATTTGGGGTTTGCCAGCCGCTCGATCTTTCCCGTGACCGCTTCCACCAGCTTGGTCACTCCGCCGCCCCCCAAGGCCAGAATGGTGTGTAGCTCCTCCATCATGGCAATATTATAGAGGCTGGCATAGCCCGGCTTGGTCCAGCCCACATTTTCAAAGGAGCCGGACATATACTTCTGCCGATAGAGATAATAGGGCGCATAGCCCGCCGAGCGGAGGGAAGCCCAGGCGTCGTCCAGCATTTTTTCCACGGCGGCGTCCGAGGGCAGTTCGTCAGGGCTTTCCATCAATTTTGCCCCTTTTTTCAAGGCCAATGTATGGACGGTGATATTTTCCGGCTCCAGGGCCATCACCTCCCGAAGGGACTTGGCAAAGCCCTCCGGGGTGTCCCCCGGCAGTCCGGCGATCAGGTCCATATTGACGGCAAATCCCCCGGCCTCCCGCACCTGGGCGTAGGCGCGGCGAATATCTGCCCCCGTGTGGGGCCGCCCCATCCGCTCCAAAACTCCATTGTCCATGGACTGGGGATTTACCGAGACCCGGCCCACCCCATGTCGGGAAAGCACCGCCAGCTTTTCAGGGGTAATGGTATCGGGCCGCCCCGCCTCCACGGTGAACTCGGTGCAGCGGTCCAGGGAAATATGCTCCTCCAGCGCGGAGAGCACCCTGTCCAGCTCCTCCGCCGACAGGGTGGTTGGGGTACCGCCGCCTATGTAGACAGTACGGACGCTCCGCCCGGTCTCCCGGAGCAGCACCCCCACCGTCTTGATCTCCTGGCAAAGTCCTTCCACGAAGGGGCCTACCAAGCTCAGACATTGCCCCACCGCCGCCGAAATAAAGGAACAGTAAACACACCGGCTGGGGCAAAAAGGGATACCAATATACAGGGAGACCTCGTCCGGGCGTAGGCTCTCCTTGGCTTTGACGCTCTCCCCGGCGCAATCCACCGCCAGCTGAGCGCGGAGGGGGGAGACATGGTAGGTCTTCTCCAGCTCCTTTTTCGCCTCCTTGGGGGACGCTCCGTTCCAAAGGGCGCGGGTGGGCAGCTTGGTGGGCCGCACCCCGGTGAGGCTCCCCCAGGGCAGGTCGTGACCCAGCAGGGCGGACCCCGCCTTGTAAAAGGCTTGTTTGACCGCCCGCTGGACAGTATGGTAGACCTCCTCGGGAGTTTTGTCCAGCTCCTCGCTGGGAAAGCGCACCACCCCGTTATACCAGCCGTTTTGCCGAAAGACCAGAGCGCTCATGTTGGTGAGCGTCTTCCCCCGGTGGAGGGTAAAGATGACGGCGTTTTTTTCCTCCCCCAGAGAAGCGGGAATAGGGGCGTCTGGATACTCAGGCCGCTCGTTGGGAAAAAGGGTGAGCAGCATCTGCTCGGCGGCGTAGTGGTAGCGCCCGGTATCCCAGTCCACATTGTCGGACGTCAGCCAGAGCTTCACAGACCCATCGCCTCCCGGAGATAGGGATTGCTCCCCTTTTCCCGGCTGAGGGTGGACGGCCCCTCGTGGCCGGGGAGAATATTATAGTTCTCCTCCAGCTCCCCCAGCCGCTTCAGGGAGGCCATGATCTCGCCGTAGTCCCCGCCGGGAAAGTCGGTACGTCCGCAGGAGCCGGCAAAGAGGGTGTCCCCGGTAAAAAGAACGTCCTGGTCATCCGGGGTCCCGCCGTCTTTGACAGTCAGGGGGTCCCGGCATAGCAGACAGACCGACCCCTTGGTGTGTCCGGGGGTGTGGAGCACCTCTATATTTAAGTTCCCCAGCTTCACCACATCTCCATCTTTCCAAGGAGTCAGCGGACCCAAAGCGGCGGTGGGCATAAGCGGGTCTTTGTTCTCGGCGTCGGCGGGGTGGAGGTAGACGGGCACATTGGGAAAGGCCCGCCGCAGGGCGGGAACACCCCCCACGTGGTCATAGTGGCCGTGGGTGAGGAAAATGGCCCGCAGCTCCCAGCCATTGTCCGTGCAGAAGCGAAGCAGGTCTTTGGAAATATCGTCTCCCGGATCGATGGCCGCCAACGCCCCGCTGGGTTCATCAATGAGCAGATAGCAATTGACGTATACGGAGGGGATAAAAATACGGGAAATTTTCATTTTGTTATCACCTCATAAGATAAGTGCAGGTGCGGCCATGCCCAACAGAAACGCGTTTGCCGCTTTTCGGTCTGAAAACACATGAATTTCCCGGCCTTGACGGTATTGCTTTAGCAGCTCCAATATCCGGGGGCGTTGGTCACGGGCAAAATCCAATATCCACTGCCGGAACTCCGGGTCAAACCCGGTCTCCGTCCAGGGCATATCCTCCCGCTCTTTTCCCACCCGCTCTTGCGCCCCGGCAAGGCAGACCTCCAGGGGGTAGTCCAGGAAAAAAACAGCGTCGCAAGCCTTCAGCCGGGGTTCCAGGGTGCGCAGATAGTTGCCGTCAATGATCCAACGGGACTGCCCGAGCCATTGGGCCAGACCCGCGTCAAATTCTTTCCGCGTAATGTTGGTCCTATCCGGCTTGTGCCAGAGCATATCCAAATAACGCAGAGGCAGGCCGGTCTTGTCCCGCAGCGCCCGGGCAAAGGTACTCTTTCCCGCGCCGGGGCAGCCGACGACCAAAACCCGTTCCATTTTATATTACGTCGGTATCCAAAATGATGGTCACCGGGCCGTCGTTTTGGGAGTAGACCTGCATGTCCGCGCCAAACTCCCCGTGTTCCACGTGGAAGCCCCGCTCCCTGCACTTTTCCATGAACCGCTCATAAAGGGGAATGGCGGTGTCGGGACGGGCGGCCCCGGTAAAGCCGGGGCGGCGGGAGCGGCAGTCGGCAAAGAGGGTAAATTGGCTGACGACCAGCAGCGACCCGCCCACCTGCTCCAGGTTCAGGTTCATCTTTTCATTCTCGTCTTCGAAAATACGCAGGTTGCACACCTTTTCCGCCAGGTGGTCGCATTCCTTCTCGGTGTCGGCCACGGCCACCCCCAGCAGCACCAGAAAGCCCCCGTCGGTCTTGCCTACCGTAACGCCGCCAATGTCCACCCTGGCGTTTTTGACTCTGGTCACTACCGCCCGCATACGCCCGCCTCCTATTCTACGCAGCAGATATTTCCACTGTTCTTTATTGTACCCGACCCATGGGGAAATTTCAAGGGGCGGAGAAAAGGCCGGGAATGACTTGTGTTTTCTCCCGGATTCGAGTATAATCAAGAAAAGTTCCGCCGTGATTTTACCGAAAGAGGGTTTTTTTATGAAGCTGGGCATTGTGGGGCTGCCCAACGTGGGCAAGTCCACTCTGTTTAACGCCATCACCAACGCCGGCGCCGAGAGCGCCAACTATCCGTTCTGCACCATCGACCCCAACGTGGGGGTGGTGGCGGTGCCCGACAGCCGTCTGGACTGGCTCAGCGAGTTCTACTCCCCCAAGAAAACCACCCCTGCCGTCATTGAGTTTGTGGACATTGCTGGCTTGGTGAAGGGGGCCAGCAAGGGCGCGGGCCTGGGCAACAAGTTCCTGGCTAACATCCGGGAGTGCTCCGCCATCGTCCATGTGGTGCGTTGCTTCGACGACGAGAACATTATGCACGTAGTAGAGAACACCAGCCTCAACGTCCCGGTGGACCCGGTGGGGGACATCGCCGCCATTGACATCGAGCTTATCATGGCCGACATCGAGATGGTGGAGCGGCGGATCAAGAAGGCCGAGACCGCCGCCAAGGGGGACAAGAAGTTCCTTCAGGAGGCTGAGCTGTTTACCCGGCTCCGGGATTGGCTCAACGACGGCAACTCCGCCCGGTCTTTTGACTGCGATGAGGATGAGAGGGCGGTCATCGCCACCGCTGAGTTGCTTTCCCTCAAGCCCATCATTTATGCCGCCAACCTGGATGAAGACGGCTTCGCCGACTATCAAAATGTGCCTTATTACAAGCAGGTGGCCGAGCTGGCCCAGCGGGAGGAGGCCCAGGTCATCCCGGTATGCGCCAAGTTAGAGGCCGAGATCGCCGAGCTGCCCGCCGAGGACAAGGCGGCCTTTTTGGAGGACCTGGGCATTCCCGAGTCCGGCCTGGACCGGCTTATCAAGGCCAGCTACACCCTGCTGGGGCTGATCTCCTTCCTCACTGGAGGAGAGGACGAATGCCGCGCCTGGACCATCACCAAGGGCACCAAGGCCCCCCAGGCTGCGGGCAAGATACACACCGACTTTGAGCGGGGCTTTATCCGGGCGGAGGTCATCGCCTTCGACGACCTGGTAATGTGCGGCTCCATGGCCGCGGCCAAGGAAAAGGGGCTGGTCCGCAGCGAGGGTAAAGACTATGTAATGAAAGACGGGGATATCGTCCTATTTAGATTTAACGTATAAGAGCGTCTAAAGCAAGCGCCCGGTGGTTGACCACCGGGCGCTTTTATTTATTGTCTGCTATATGACCACTTTCACTTTTTCAGGTAGTTCCACACCAGCACGGCGGCCTCGGCACGGGTGGAGGTGCGGGTGGGGGCGTAGTTGCCTACTCCGTCCCCGGAGACGATCCCCAGAGCCTGGGCCAGGGCGGCATAGCCCAGGTCGGCTTCAGGAATTGACGCCGCATCGGTGAAGTCACAACGGAAGATGCCGGGAAGCCGGGCCACATCGCCGTAGCCCAAACTATTCAGAAGCATTTTCACCATCCCTGCACGGGTGACGGCCTCGTCCTCCGCCCGCTCGGCCTGGGTGAGAAGTCCCTGGCGGTAGGCATAGTCGTAAAGCCAGTCCCAGCCGTCTTCCCCGTCCCGCTCGGTGACGGTGTAACCGTCCATACTGGCCAGCAGCTTTAGATAATCCAGCTGGGTGAGGGTCTTGTCCGGCTCGGCCTTGCCCCCCAGCCAGCCCACGTTGAACCGGGCCAGCTCGTCCAAAATGTCCTTGGCCCAATGCCCGGTGAGATCGTCATAGGTCATCTTCTCGGCCTCTTCACGCTTTTCCCGGACCACTTCCCCGGTCTTGGCGTCCACCCCGGAGCACCAGCCGTCCTGGGCGCCGAGGGCGTAGCCCGTCTTCAGGGCGTTATAGTAGGCGTAGCCCGCGTTCCGCAGCAGTTCAAACTTTTCGTTCATATCCAGAGCAATGGGGACAGCCAGATAGGCCAGCTCCACCGGGTAGCTTTCGCACCAGGCGTCCACGGCGGCGGCCAGGGAAATAAGCCCGTCGGCGCTGTCAAAGACTACTTCATCGTCAAACCGCTTGGAAAAGCTGACAATATAGCCGTCGGCGTCCACCTGGGCGGAGATGCTGTTTCCGGGGAAGAAGTACCCGTTTTCCTTCTGGGCAAAGGTAAAGCTCCACCCGATGGCCTTTTCGGCGGCGTCGGGGGCGTTATATGCCTCGGTCTTGGCAAACTGCTCCCCCCACAGCTTGGTGAGGAAGGCGGAGGCTTTGGCCTGGGCGTTCTTTGCGGAAATCGTCTTGAGGGGCTTTTCCTCCTTGTCGCTGTCAATGATCTGCAGTTCATATCGTCCGGGGCCATAGCCGGACATGCTCTTTAGCTCCCCGGTCTTGGCGTCCACCGCCACGTTACGGCGGTATATCCCCTCTTCGGTGTTTTTCGCATAGGACACCCGGGCGGTGACGCTGCTGTCGTCCCGATCCACGGTGTAGCTGGCCGTGCCCAGGGTGTAATCCTTCAGCCCCAGCTCACCCCAGGCCCTGATCTTTTGATCCAGGGCGTCCTTGTCCAGCACGCCCTCCAGCTTGGCCACTCCCTCCAGCTCGGTAGGGGTGAGGGTGGGCGCTGCCTCCGGGGCGGCAGCGTCTCCGGCAGAAGCCATAAATTTGTTGCTCACTCCGCCTCCGGCCTCGTAGTCCCGGCGCAGCTTGTCCCGCAGCTCGGTAAGGTTCACCAGCTCTCCGGTGGCGGCGTCTACATAGAACTCATCGGTGGAATTGGGCAGATAGCGGAGCACCGCTTTTTTCTCGCTGCCGTCCTTGCCGTCCCAGTCCAGGACATATTCCAGGCGCATAGAGAGGGTAGACTTCAACTGCTCCCGGGCCTTCTCCGCGGTGGTGGAGGTGGCGGCGGGGCCGGGGTCCCCGGCGTAGTCGGACACATCCCCCCGCCAGAACCGGGTGATCTCTCCGTCGGAGAGCCGCACCCGGACTGACACCGACATGGGGGAGGCAAGGCCATTGAGCTTCACATCCCCCTGGAAGGTGTAGCTGGTGGCGGAGAGGGATTCGGAGCTATTTTCCTCGAGGACCACCGCTTCGTTGTCGGCCAGGACCCTATCCAAAAACGCCTGTGCATAGCCCTTGGCCTGAAGCATAGTCATGGGCGGGAACTTACGCCCCCGGTCCCCCTGAGAAGCATAGACCGGCTCAAGGGAGCCTTTTTCCCAGCGGTTAAGGGAGACCACCTTGCCCTCGTCGGTGGCGGTGATCCGAAGCTGCTCGTCGTCGCTGTCCCAGCTCAGGCTCCAGCGGGTGCCCAAAGCAGTCTCGTCCGGCTCGCCGTAAAATTCCGTATACTCGTCGGAAATGTCAAGAATGGCCTTGACCGCCAACGTTACCTTGGCAAGCCGCGCGTCGGCGGCCTCCACGGCCAGGGCGGGAGCGGCCAGAGACAGCGTCAAGGCCCCGGCGGTCAGGGCGGCGGCAAATTTTTTCAGCTTCATGTCTGCTACCTCCTCTTTGGGCCAGCGGCCCTATTTGTCCGTTTAGACGGCGGAAACTTGAAAAAGTTTCCGCCCCCGGCAAAATTTTTTTAAAATTTAAAATTTCCCCTTTACAAATTAGAACATCTGTTGTATATTATAGGAAACAGATGTTCTATGAAACAAATTTTCGACAGCCGCGCTTTTACAGTACGGTTTATTGGACAGTAGATTTGATATCCTTGGGATAACAAATCAAAGGAGGAACCACCATGGATACTACCTATTATCGCTTTGAAACCAGAAAGGTCAAGGTCAGCGGCGGCGCCGACCTGCTGACCATCGTCCCCACGCCCGTGGCCGCCCCCGCCGGAGAGGTGCTGGATTTTGACCGATGCCGCAGAAGGCTGGAAACCAAGACGGCCTGGCAGGGACTTGCCAAGGCGGCGGCGGAGGTCAGCTTTCCCGCCGCCGGAGCCGATGAGGACACAGCATATGAAGCCGCGGCCCCGGCAGAGAAGGCTCCTGAGGGGGTCTCCACGGAGTCCCGGCCTCTTTCGGGAAAGAAAGGCCATCGGTCCGCCCCGGCGAGAAAGCCCTCTCCGGCAGCCAAACTCCACAGCGCTGTCCAGACCGTCCGAACGAGCCGGGCAGGGAGCTGGTTGGAGCTGTGCGCCTCGGTGGCCATGATCCTGGTCTGCGTGTGTGCGGGCTGGGCTTTTTTGGCCTTGGTCTGACCGGCCTTTAAATGTAAATATCCCGCAGAAACCAAAGCCCCGGCGTCCTATGGACGCCGGGGCTTTGGCCGATCTTAACAGAATGTTGTTTTCACCGCTATGATTGCCGTTTGTATTTTTTCTGTGTGGCGATGCCGCCCCGGATGTGCCGCTGGGCGGTGTTTTCGTCCAGCACCTGGCGCACCTGTAGGTAGAGGGGACGGTTAAAGGTAGGTAGCCGATCCTGTAAGTCCTTGTGCACCGTGCTTTTGGAAACTCCAAACTTGGCCGCCGCGGACCGGACGGTGGCCCGATTCTCTATAATGTACTGAGCGAGCCGGACCGCCCGCTCCTCCATATTTCCCTTCACAGGCAACACTCCCCAATGCGTTCGTCCTGGGAAAGATATATGAGCGGAGGAGGGCAAATATGAGCGTTTCTATTCCTCTGCCAGGGCCAGAAAGGCCGCCCCGGCACAGCGGGCAAAGGCCCTGGCCCCGGCCAGGGCCTCCTGGAGGGTGTTGCCGTGACTGCCCACCTCCACCAGCAGAGAGCCGGGAGCCAGGTCCTGATTGTAGACCGACTGCCGCAGGGTCATGGGCCGGGCCAGGGTGGGATAGAGGGTGTCCAGATTTTTTTGAAGCTTGGCCGCCAGGGTCAGGTTCTTTTCCCAATTGGGATGGCCCTCCCCACTGCCTACCACCAGCATGACCTGGGCGGTCTTGACGCCATCAATGTCTGTGACCACCTTATAGACCGTACCGTCGCCGCCAACAAGGGCGTCCCGGTGGACGTCCAGCACCAGTTTAACGGTGGGGTACCGCTCCAGATATTCCTTTACACCGGCCCCGGACCGGGAGTAGGCCCCGGCATACTTTGGGTAGTCATAGAGACTTCGATCATGGATCACGTTCAGTCCCATTTCGGTAAAGACCCGCTCCATTTCATCTCCCACCCGAAGCATATTTTGCCCCTCGTCCAGGGTGCGGGAATTGTCGCTGGGAAGGTATGTATCCCCACCGTCGGGGGTATATGCCTCAGTAGCATGGGTGTGGAGGATCAAAATTTGCGGTCCCTCCTGGGCCGGGGAGAGGGAAATATCCGGCTTGGCTCTGACCGCCTTGGAAAGGTCCGCCTTTAAATTTGTTCGGTTGTAGAGGTACAGCCCGCCCCCGGTAACGTACCCCTCGTCGGTGGCAGGCACCAGCGTCCGCTCTACAATATCCCCGGTCCCGGCGTGTTGGGGCAGCCGCTCTTCCGTCACATCGTCGTGGTCGGGGGCGGGCTGGGCCATAGGAAGGGGTGATGTCTGGGCCGGCTCTTCCTTTTTTCCGCCCGGATTGGCCTCCAGCAGCGCGGATTGTCCCACCGCCAGCCGCTGCCAGAAGGGAAGTCCGCCCTCGGAGTCGCCCAGTTCCGCGCGAAGCACGGCGGTCACAAATCTCTCGCTGCTGCTCAGCCGCCGCAGCTCTCCCGCCACCGCCCCCGCTCCGGCGCTGAGCAGCAGCGCCCACAGAGCCAAGGTGGCCAGACACACCGCCACCCCCCGGCGAAAGAGCCGCCCCCAGCTTATTTTTCCCATTGCTTGTCCCTCCCGGCTTTTTGCCCATGATCGACAAGAGCAAACACGCGCCAAAGGGCACGCTTGTCAATTATGGGCATTGTCATAGAGCAGTTTATGCCCTTGCCAGGGGAAAATAGACCAAGTTACTCGATCAATCCCTCCAGGTCCTCCAGGTCCAGTCCCGGCTGAAGAGCCAGACTGACGCCGTAACCGATGACCTTAGACATATCCTCCACCCGCTGGTCAATGTCTCTGGGTGTGACCATCAGGCTTGCGCCGGGGAGCTTTGCCAACTCCTCCGAGTCCATTTCCCGCCCCGTCTCCTCCAACAGGTCGGCGCAAAGGGTAGCCCCGTCCACCACTGTGGGCACCCCCACGGCGATAACGGGGACCCCCATACTTTCCTCATTCAGGGCAAAGCGGTGATTGCCCACGCCGGAGCCGGGAGCAATGCCGGCGTCACAGACCTGTACTGTGGCGCAAAGCCTCTCCACCCGGCGGGCGGCCAGAGCGTCCACTGCAATGATGGCGGCGGGGCGGGTCTGGGCGCAGACTGCCTGGGCGATCTCCCCGCTCTCAATGCCGGTGGTGCCCAGCACTCCCGCCGCCAGGGCGGAGACCGGGCGAAAGGAGCTGAAATGCTCCGGGGCCATGTCAATAAGGTGCCGGGTCACAAGGGTCCGATCCGTGGCTTTTGGTCCGACAGCGTCGGGAGTAATGGCCCGGTTCCCCAGTCCGACCACCATCACCGCTTGGTCCCCCTCGGGCAGCAGCGGCTTCAAGATCCCCGCCAGGGCGGCCACCGCCCGGGGAAAAGCCCCCTCCTCCCGGCGGCCCAGGCCGTTAAGGTCCAGGGTGTGGTAGACCCCGATGGGCTTGCCCAGGGCCTCCGCCCCGGCGGAGTTCGTCACCCGGACGGTGGTAAGACGAAAGCCCCGCTCCCAGGTCTCCGAGCTTTCCACCCCTTCCAATTCTACCGCATTGCCCAGCAGCTCCCGCGCCTCCAGGGCCAGGTCGGTCCTCCGTGTCAGCATATTCGCTCCTCCTTACCCCAAGATATTGTGTTGAAATATTACTTCACAGGCTATTTTTTGCGGGAAAGTCCCGACTATACGAAAAAATCAGAAAATCTCAAAATAATTCTTGCATTTTGGGGCCGCTTCTGCTAAAATAGGTATCTACACGGGCGTGGTATGCCCGAATTTCACTCGGAGGAGGTGTTTGGTTTGCCGAACATTAAGTCTGCCAAGAAGCGTGTTCTGGTGAACAAGGCCAAGGCTTTGCAGAACAAAGCGGCCCGGTCCGCTCTCAAGACCAACCTGAAGAAGTTCGAGGTCGCGGTGGCGGATGGCAACCGCAGCGAGGCCGAGGGCGCTTATAAGGTGGCCGTCAAGGCGGTGGATAAGGCCGTCCTGCACGGGATCCTGCACAAGAACAATGCCGCCCACAAGAAGAGCGGCATGACCCTGAAGCTCAATAAGCTGGCGTAATTGCCAATCGGGTCCCTTCAAACCGCCTGCTTCCGCAGGCGGTTTTTTCTTACATGTTCCCGGCGGGAATTTCCCCCATGTACCGCGGGCTGTCCCATTTTGGCAAGCCCCGGCGTGAAAGGAGGCGTTGGCATGGACCGGCTCAGGCGAAATCCCTTTTTAGGCTTTGTCCTTGAAGTGGCGGAGCTGTACTTCAATAAGCGGGTGGCCCGTTCCGCCGCGGAGCTGGCTTATTTCCTCATTTTGACCTTTTTCCCCGCCATTATTTGTATCAACGCCGTCATCGGCACCCTCCACCTAAACGTGATTTCCCTGCTGGACCAGGCCGCAGAGATCATTCCCTACGACGCCATGACCATTATCAAGGACTACGTTAACTACATCACCGGCAACCAGTCCATAACTTTGCTGGCGGCGGGGGGGACCATGCTTCTCTTTTCCGCGTCGGCAGCCATGCGCTCGCTGATGAATGTGATGAGCGATATATACGGGCAGAGAAGCTACAGCGGTATTTGGCAGATCGTAGCCAGCGTAGTCTTTTCCGTGCTCTTTCTTCTGGCAATTTATCTTTCGGTGGTGGTGGTCCTCACCGGGAACTGGCTGTTTCGCCTGCTGGACGACCTGCTCCATCATATCCCCGCCCTGTCTTGGGTGCGGCTTCCGTGGGAGTGGCAGTGGATGCGCTTTTTGATTCTTTTTTGCTTTCTTCTTATGGTAGTTATGCTCATTTATAAGGCTACCGCCCCCCGTGGCCGTCCCCGTCCCCCGGTGCTTACCGGGGCCTTTTTATCCACCACCGCCCTGGTGCTCTCCTCCATCCTCTTTTCCTACTTTATCGGACTCTCCTCCCGCTATTCTCTGGTCTACGGGTCACTGACGTCGGTGGTCATCCTCCTCATTTGGCTCTATCTCTGCGGCACCATCGTCATTTTGGGCAGCTGCGTGAACTGCGTCTGGTATGGCCGTAAAAAACAGGCCCAAAGGGACAGGCATTAAGCATATTGCACAAATTGACAAGCCACAAATTGTGCAAACCTTATAAGTCCTGCCATTGACTTTCCTCGCTCCCCCTGCTAAAATGTGGCTCGACCCTGAGGGACGCCTCGGGGGATCCCATTGTGAAAGGAGGAGTCGTCATGATCAAAGAGATCCAGATCAAGGACCAGGCTCAAGTACAGAAGATCAACCGACTGGCCAGCAGCGCGCCTTATGACGTGTGGCTCCATTCCGAGACTGTGATGCTTGACGCCCGCTCTTTGCTGGGGCTGTATGCCCTTATCGGCAAGAAAGTCCGCGTGGTGGCCGAAGATAACGTTGATCCCCATCAGTTTGGGAAGCTGGTAGACCGCATGGAGTAAGCTTCGGCGGTCACACACAAAGGAAGTGAGCGGTGGGAGAGTTCCCGCCGCTTTTCTTTTTTATTTTTTGGGGGAACTTTTTTGGTCCCTTGCCGTCTAAGGAAAAAGTATGATAAAATGATCATACCTCCGGGGCCGCCCAAGGCCGCCCCAAAGACAAAGAAAAGGAGCAAATGACATGAGATTCAAACGCCTTTCCGCCGCCGCCCTGGCCCTGGTCATGGCCGCCAGCCTTCCCGCCGCCTTTGCCGCGCCCGCCGACGGCGCCCGCGGCCCCCTGCAGGTCGTCCCTATCTCCGCCCAGCTTCCTGAGCCGGTAGACCTGCCCCTTCCCGCTTCCTACCAGTCCCAGCTCTTCCTCAACGGTGAAGCCCTGGACGCCTCCGCCATTCCCGGCGTAGCGCCGAACCTGGTGCCCATGCGTCTGCTCTGCGAGGCTGACGGCGGCATGGCCCAGTGGTACGAGGAAGACAACCAGGCGTTCTTCTACCTGGCCAACCAACGGATCATTATCAGCTTTGCCGACAACTCGGTGGAGCTGGAATTTGAGCCGGTGGAGGGGGTCAAGGCCACTTTGGTGGACGGTGTCACCTTCCTCCCCGCCTCCTTTATTAACACCCTGGAGGGGGTAGAGGTCAATGAAAACCCGGAGCTGGATGTAGACCGCATTGACGTGAAGACCCCCAACGGCACCCCCCTGATGAAGCTGGCAAATCAGCTGTTGGAGACCGCCGCGCTTGGCAGAGGGATGCAGTCCTCCCCCGCTGAGCTGGAGGAGGTCTATGGCGAAGCCATGGGCTTCAAGGCTGAGTATATGACCGAGGGCGTGGCCTTTCTGCCCATGATGACCTCCCCCGACACCCTGGTGCTGGGTAAGGCGGCCCAAGGCAAGGTGGACGCACTGAAGGAGTTCTTTGACGCCTACCGCAAGAGCCAGGAGGACACCTTCTCCTGGTATCTGAGCCAGAATCTGCCCAAGGTGCAGAACGCCAAGTTTGTCACCGAGGGAGACTGGTTCATGTTCCTCATTGCCGAGAATGCCGACGAGGCGGTGGAGCTGTTCCACGCCCAGGCCGCGGAGCTGGAGTAAGTTCCCGCGCGCCTTGCCTTTACTTACAAAGGACCGCCCCTGCCGGTCATCGGCAGGGGCGGTCCTTTGTCGTTTCTTATGGGCGGGCAGCTGGTAACCGCCCCGCTCAATACCGTCGGTCTAAAGTCTCGATGATGGCGGCGATGGTCCCCTCCTCGCAGGCGGGCAGAAGAGCGGCCCCCCAATCCTTCACCTCTTGGGCACAGTTGGCCGGGGCGAAGGGGATGGCGGAGACGGAGAGCATGGGCAGGTCGTTCTGGTTGTCCCCCACGCAGTAAATGTTTTCCCGGGCAATGCCCAGCCGCTGGGCCAGGGCCAGCACGGTACTGCCCTTGGTACAGCCCTTGGCGGTGACCTCCAGCATATGGGGGTTGGAGAAGATGGCCTCGTAGCGGTCGGGCCACCTGGAAAGGATATCCGCCTGGGCGGGGAGCAGAATTTCATGCTCGTGCTGCAAGATCACCTTGTGCCAAGGCTGGGGCATTTGGGCAATGGGGCACTCCACTGGCGTCACCCCCGCCCGCTGGATGTGGTACCAGGTCCAGTAGTTGGGGTTGAAGATATAGACCTCCTCGCCGTGGTAGGCCTCGGCGCTCAGCTCCGGGCGGAGGGCAAACAGCTCTTCCATGTCGGCCCCGGCGGTATCGGGCATGGTGAACTCCGCCAGCAGCTCCTCTTTTTCAAAATCGTAGAGCTGAGCGCCATTGGCCAGAATCACCGGGGCGTTCACCGGGGTCAGTTGGAGCAGGGGGGCAAAGGTCCTGTGGGCCCGCCCGGTAGAGATGGTGAAACGACCGCCCTGGGCTTCAAAGTAGGCGAGAGCCTCTAAATTGGCGGGAGCGACCACCCCGGCGGCGCTGTAAAAAGTGTCGTCAAAGTCGCTGGCCAGCAGTACGCCGTCAAATTTTCCCAAAGGCGGGCCCTCCTTCTGTCGTGTTATTTCAGGTCATTTCCCTCCAGCCACTTCCGAACAGCGCTCACCTGACTCAGGGCAAAGACGCCCACCACGGCAATCACAGTGCTGGGGAGCATATAGAACAGATTATAGAGTGCGGAGTAGAAGAAGGGCGTGGTCATGGTCAGCCCCAAAAACTCCTCGGGCATCCACTCGGCGTATACGGTCACGCCGCTGAGGTAGTGAATAACAAAGCGGGCCACACAGCCGATGAGGGCGGCCAGCCAGGCCAAATTGGCCTTCCGCTTCAACACCCCGGCAAAGCCCACGAAGGCATAGGCCACCGAGTAGTCAAAGACAATAGACACCCAGCTGATGACAAAGCCCTCGCCCAGGAAGTATTTCAATGTACCGAAGACCAGTCCGGCTCCCACGCCCCAGCCCCAGCCCCAACGGATGGCAAACAGGATCAGGGGGATCATAGTGGCGTTGATGGAGCCTCCGCTGGGACCTACGTCCAGTTTGACATAGCTCAGCACCGCCGCGATGGCGACACAGAGCGCTCCCTCGCAGAGCATCCGCACTTTTTCGTTTCGCATCTTTTTTGCCTCTCTTTCAAAAAAGTACCGCAAGCGCAAACCGGGACAGCGCATTGCGGTACGAAAAAGAGACGAAACTCTCGAATCGCTTCCTACGCCGGCATTACCCGGATCAGGTTCAAGGGACCGGGGATGGCGTTACATCCCTGCATCTCAGCCGGACTTGCATCCAGCGCCCCTGTATTCAGTTTGCTCTGCGGTCTGCAAAATATTGTATACCCCTGTGAAAGTTTTGTCAAGAAGCCCGCCCGGAGGAGTTCTCCGGGCGGGCTTCTTTCGCTACATTGCCAAAGGACGTTACCGTCGCTTTTTACTTCTTGGTCTCGGCGCCGTCCTTCTTTTTCTTCTGGGTCATATAGTAGTAAGCTCCGCCCGCGACAGCGGCCACCACCACAATAATGGCGATAACGATCCCGATAACTCCGCCGTTACCGCTGTTCTCGGCCTCAGGGGCCGCGGTAGGCTCGGGAGTAGGCTCCGCAGTGGGGGCGGGGGTGGTCTCAGGCACGGCCATGGTGGCCACAGCCACCTCCTGGGGTGAGGTAAAGGCGGAGGCGGTACCGGTGCCGTCGGCGCCGGACTTCTCAGGGGCCTTGTCCGACTTCTTCAGGAAGTCGCCCAGGTCGGGAGTGCCGTCCTCGTTGCGCGTCACGCCCTTGAACTCCAGGGAGACGAAGGCGTCGGCGCCGATCTTCTTGCCGGAGGAGTTCTGACTCGCCGCGCCGTCCCAGTAGTAGTTGGAGGAGCCGGTGTACTTCCGGGTGTCCTGACTGCCCTTGGGCTTGAAGTTCTCCTCCACGCCGAAGCCGTCCTTGATGGTCTTGTCCTTGAAGGACAGGATGCCGGTGGCCTCAAAGGCGGTGTCGTTGGCGTTGTTGGTGTAGAGGGCCACGTTATAGTTTTCGTTGTTGTAAGTCGTGACGTTCTCCACCTTCAGGTTGGGGCAGGAGTTGCAGTCGATGCCCTTGGCCTTGTTGAAGAAGACGAAGGAGTTGATGAGCTTGTGGTCCACCGCCACGCTGGAGCCGCCCATCTTGAAGCCGTTGCCGTTACCGGCATTGGTGCCGTCCTCCAGGTAGCCGTTGCTGTAGGCGATACTGTTCTTGATGACCACCGCGCCGATGGGCCGCCCGGCGTTGGCGTAGAGGTCAAAGCCGTCGTCGGCGTTATTGTAGGCCACACAGCCGTCAAAGACGTTGCCCTCACCGGCGGTCTGCTTACAGGCAAAGCCGTCGGCGTCCTCATAGCCGTCGTCGGCGTTGCCGTAGGAGGTGCAGTTGAGGATCAGGTTGTAGGACGGCCACTCGGCGATCACGGTGTCGGCGTTGCCCAGGCGGCGGATCTGAATGCCCGTGTTGCCGTTGTGGTAGGCGTTGACCTGGTCCAGAACGTTATGGTTGCCGGAGATGGCAAAGCCGGGGTTGCCGTCGCCGGAGTTGGTGACGTCAAAGCCGCCGAAGTACCACCAGTCGCCGCCGTGGGAGAAGGTGCTGCCGCCCCGGAGGTCCAGCACGGGTCGGGCCTTGGCCTCGGGGTCGATGAGCATACGGATGGGCTTTTCCTCGGTACCGTTCATGCCCCGGAGGATCTCCAGCCTGTCGCTGAGGTAGTAGACGCCCTCGGTGAGGTAGATGGTCTGGCCGGGGTGGACGCTCTTCACGGCGGTGTAGATGTCCAGAGGACTGTCCTTACTGCCGGTGTTGTTGTACTTACCCACGGGCAGGGGAGCCACATACAGCTCCTCGGCGTCGATGAACTTGGTATCGTAGTAGATGAAGACGCGGGTCTTCATCGGCTCAGTGCTGGCCAGCCTGGTATATTCATCATAGCCCTGGTCCTTGCTGGGGGTAAAGGTCACGTCGGCATAGTTGCGGTCAGGGTGGAGGGTAACGGGCACATTGGTGCGGTTGATCCCGTCCACCGGGAACTTGCCAATGCTCTCACCGTTGAGAGAGACCTCGGCGGTGCCCTTCACGTTACTCTTCACCATCAGGGTATATTCAGGGGTGGTGGAGGCGGAGCCGGAGGTGAGGGAATTGGAGGGGATGGTCAGCTCAGGCGTGATCTCCTCTACGGGCCGCTCCTCGGCGGGCTTGTCGTTGGCGGGGCTGATGGTGGAGAACTTAGCGTTGGACACGGTGATGCGGGCGTTACGGGCGGCGAAGAAGCCCACATAGACGTTGTCGGTGTCCAGATGGCTCAGCGCCTTAGGCTCATAGTTCTTCTGCTGGCCGATGATGTTGCCGGACTTATCGTAGTAGGTCAGGAAATAGCCGGTGTTGTTGCGCTGGATCTCCATGACAAAATCGGTGATGTCGGCGATGGTGCCGTCGGGCTTGTTGGTGTAGTTGCCCACGATGTTGTAGGTACCGCCGCCGGCGCTCTCCTCATCATTGGGGCCGGTAAGGTCCAGAGGATAAGTGATGCCGGGGGCGTATTCCTTCACGAACTTTTCCACATCCTTATAGTTGGAAGGGGTCAGGCCCAGCTTCGCCAGGGTGCCGATGCCCAGGCGCATAGAGTACTTGGTGCCGTCGGCGGCGGTAGCGGGCAGGATCTTGCCGGTGTCGTATTTATACTCCACCTTGGAGGCCATCACCATGTACTGGTTGGACCAGTGGGAGCCGGTCTCCCCGGTCTCGGGCACGCTGTCCCGGACCAGCATGCCGAAGCCCTCCTGGCCGTTGGAATAGGTCCATTTATCCACATGGACGTTGGCCCGGAGGGTAAAGTTCTTGTTCTCGGGCACGGCGGTATAGTAGTAGGCAATGCCGTCGTCGGCGCCGGGCTGGATCTTGCCCTTGCCGCCCTCGGAATAGATGGTGACCTTGCCGTTATTGAGGTCGCCGGTAAAGCCGTTGTTGTCCTCGTTGGTGGACGGGCCAAAGCGAGCAAAGTTCCACACCTGCTTGGCGTCCTGGGTCACCTTAACGGTGACCGCGTCGCACTGGGGGCCGACCTCCTCGCCCCGGACGGCGGCTACGGTGATGACCGCGTCGCTGCCCACGGCCAAACCGCTCACCTCGCACTCGGTGGCAGCGGCGGTGGCGGCGGCGTTGCCGCCCACAAAGACGGTATAGCCGGTGGCCTCGGGCACGGCGGCCCAAACCACGCTCACCTTACCGCCGCCGGCGCTGGTGGCGGAGGAAATGCTGGGCTTTGCCAGGGGGAGAACAAAGGCCACGGGAGCGGAAGGCGTCCCGGCCTTGTCGGCCTCGCCGGAGCGGGAGGCCACGATCTGGAAGGTAAAGGTGTCGCTCTTCTCCGGCATGATGGTGACCGAGTTGCCCTGGGCGGCGGGAGAGGATGCCACCACCGCGCCGGTGGAGTCCACCATGGAGACGGTGACCTTGTCGGCCCCGTCGTAGCCCAGTTTGGCGTCAAAGGTCACGTTGATGGCGCCTTCGTTGACGGCGGCGCCGGTAATGACGGGAGCGGCCACGTCGGCCCAGGCGGTACGGTCAGCCCGGGCGCCGGTGGTGGTGTGGGCCACGCTGACAGCGTGGATACGGACGCCCCGGTTCAGGTTGTCGTCCTCAGTGATGGTGGAGACCACCTGATAGCTGCCCGCCGTCAGGCCGGAGTAAGTCAGGTTGGTGGTGGCGGTACCGGTGACGATGGACACGCCCTCCTTGTTGGGCACCACAGCGCCGGTGCCGGTATTCACCAGCCCCACGGCGGAGGAGTTGCTGCCGCCGGTGGAGGCGGCGGTGACGGTCACGTCGGCGGTGCCGGTGACGGTGAACTCAATGGCGCCCTTCTGGTCCTTGTCCACCTCCACGCAGTAAACGCCGCCCTTGGTATCCTGGTAACGCTGTGTCACCTTGCCGATAATCTTCATAAACCCGTCGGCATAGGTGGTGCCCTCGGGAATAATGGCTTTGTCGGTGGTGGCCTCCGCCCCCAGATTCACGTCGCCAGGGCCAAAGTTATAATTGACGGTAACGCTCTCGCCGCCAGCAGCGGCCCCGTCGCCAGCCTCGGTGATGGTGACGCCGTGGATGCGGACGCCCCGGTTCATACTCTCATCGTCGGTAATGGTGGAGACCACCTGGTAGGTGCCCGCGGCCAGGCCGGAGTAGGTCAGGGTGGCGGCGGCGGTGCCGGTGACAACGCCCACGCCCTCCTTGTTGGCGACCACAGAGCCGTCTGCCATATTGATAAGCCCCACGGTGGAGGAGTTGCTGCCGCCGGTGGAGGCGGCGGACACGGTCACGTCGGCAGTGGCGCGGGTGGTAAACTCAAGGGCACCCTTCTGGTCCTTGTCCACCTCCACGCAGTAAACGCCGCCCTTGGTGTCCTGGTAACGCTGTGTCACCTTGCCGATGACCCGGATGTATCCGCCGGCAAAGGTGGTGCCCTCGGGGATAATGGCCTTGTCGGTGGTGGCCTCCGCCCCCAGATTCACGTCGCTGGGCGCGAAGGTGTAGGTCGTCCCCGCCGCGCTGGCCGGGAGCGCCCCGACACAAGCCAGGGAAATCGCCATCACCAGTGACAGCACGCCGGCGGTCAGTCGGTGCAGCAGCTTCTTTCTCATAGTGCGTCCCTCCAAAAATATTGATTCTCTGCCTGGAAAATTCGACATTCTGCTACATATCAGTGTACCACACCCCCCGCACAGGCGCAAGAGAAAAAACAAGGACCGCAGTGATTTTTTGGCCCGCCCTTTTAAAAGATCCCCCTGAGGCGGGCATAGCCCGTCTCAGGGGGACTGTATGCTTAAAGCCACTGGCTTATGCCCTTGGGCAGGCATTCTCCCGCTCCGGCAGGGATGTCTTTTTCCTTTTCCAAAAAGCGGAGGCCGCCCACCAAAAAAGGAGGAAGCACAGCCCGCCGGAAAGGTCGATAAGCGCATCGGAAAGCTTGCCGTCCCGGCCAGGGACAAAGGTCTGGTGGAATTCATCCAGCCCCGCCAGCAGAGCGCAAGCCCCTGCGGCGAAAACCGTTCTGCGTCCGGGCCAGAAACCTGCCCGCCACAGCCCATACAGGAGCAGGGCGGTGAGAATAAAGTAGATGCCCATATGGGCGGCCTTTCGCAGAAAAAAGGTCAGCAGCAAAAAGGCGTCCCAATCGCTCTCAAAAATTTCCCCCAGCTCCCCCAGCAGGCCAATGGAACGGCGGGCCACCTCGCCGCTCAGGCGCCCGGACTCCTCCCCGGTCTGGGCGGAAAAGGCAAAGATCACGGCATACCAGGCCGCCGCCGGAAGAAAGCTCAGCGCCTTGGCCCGCCGGGTCTGGGCCGGGGTCTTCAGTTTGGATATATCCATAGGCCGCGCCCTCCAGGAAAATGGGCAAGAGATATCTCAGAGCACCTGGTCCAGATTGGCCAGCACCTGTGCCCACTCGGCCCGGGTGAGGGTCTTATCCAGCATCAGGTTACCGCTCTGGTCGCCCTTAAAGAGGACGGCGGTGACGCCCTTTTTGGCACAGTACGCGTCCATGATGGTCTTCACATCCCCCCGGAGGGCGGTGCTGTCGGCAAAGGTGGCCGCCGTGCCGGTGTAAAGCCCCTGTTGGGAAGCCCAGGCCACGGCGGGGGCGTACCACGCGTCGGAAACGGGCGCGGCAGCCGCGGTAACGGTAACGCCGTGGATGCGGACGCCCCGGTTCATGTTGGGGTCGTCGGTGACGGTGGAGACCACCCGGTAGGTCCCGGCGCCCAGCTGGTAGGTGAGGTCGGTGGGAGCGGTATCGGTAACGGTGGAAATGCCCTCCGCGTTGGGTACGGTGGCTCCGGTGGCGACGTTGAGCAGCCCCACGGCGGAGGTGTTGCCCTTGCCGGTGGAGGAGGCGGAGATCACCGCCTCGGCGGTGGAGGCCACGGTGAATTCAATGGCCCCCTTCTGATCCTTGTCCAGCTCGGCGCAGAAGGCCGCGCCCCGGCCTTCATGCCAGCGTTGGACCACCTTTCCGGTGGTCTTCAGATAGCCTCCGGCGTAAGCGGTCCCCTCGGGGATGACCGCCCGGTCATCGGAGGTGCCCAGGGAAATGTCGGCGGGGTCAAAGCTATAGGTCTCGCTCCCGCCCGCCGTGACGGCGGGGGACCCCTCCATATTGTAGAGGGTCTGGTAGATGGAGGCAATGGTCAGCTCCCTGTTCGGCTCAAAGCCCAGGTTGGTACCCTTCATGGCTCCCTTCGCCAACACGGTCTTGACGGCGGGATAGAACCAGTCGCTCTCTGTAACGTCCGCGGGCATCGTCACCTCCACAGCAGGGGTGTCAGGGGAGGCCGAGGGGGCCGGAGTGGCCGTGGAGGGAGCGGTATCCACCTTGGGCGCCGTCACCGTTCCGGCGGGATGGACAATGGCAGAGGCAGCCTTCATGGGTCCGGCATAGGCTCTCACCATCTCCTCGGCCTTGGCGTTGCTCTCGTCCAGCTTATAATCGCCTGAGGGAATATAGCTCAGCTTGGGGTCGATATCGAAGTTGGCATAACGGTTTTTGGAGGCCACGGTCTGGGTCTTGTCCTTCACCACGGTGCCCTGGCGATCCCCGGAGCAGCCGGTAAACTTGTCGTTAAAGCTCTTGATAGGCCCGCCCGCGCCATTGCCGCCGTCCTTCTTTTCAATGCGCATAGGGTTTTTGGAGCTGATGAAGGAGTTGTACTCAGAGAAAATGTAGCAGTTGGCCCGGGTGTTCATGCAATAGCTGCTCTGGTTCTCATAAATGCTATTGTAAATGTGCATATTGGCCTGACGGCCCAGAGGCCCCCGGGACTCGCACTTATAATAGTGGTTGTGGTGCCAGGTGACATTGTACTGCATATTGTTATCCGCGCCGCCGATCAGATGGGTCTTGTGGTAGCTCTCAAAGTAGTTGTAGCTCAGGGTCATGTACTGGCCCCGTTTAAAGTCCACGGCGCCGTCGCCCTCGGCCTTATCCACCGCGGCGGGGTTGGCGATCTTGGGACCATAGAACGAGCAATTGTGCACCCAGGTCCGCTCCACCGGAGCGGTGAGCTTGTCGCCCTCCTGGACACCCTCAATGTTGACACAATCCTCGGGCACGTTGCGGAAGGTGATGTTGCGCACCTCAAAGCTCTTGCCCACACCCTGGTTATAGTCGCTGGTCTGGCAGGAGAAGCTGACGCCCCAGCCGTTGATGACGGCGTCATTGCCCACGCCCTCAATGGTGAGATCCTTAGCCCCCGCCATGGAGATCATTCCGCCGTTATCGCCGTTCTGCTTCTCGGCGTCGGTGCTCATTTTCTTCTCGCTCACGCCCTTAGGGGCCTTCACATCGCCCACGATACGCACCACCAGGGGGGTGCCGGCCTTGGCCAGCTTGTTCAGCACCCCGGTCTTGCGGCCCAAAATGTTGCCCAGGCCGGTATAGGTGGCTCCGCCCACGGTGAGCTTTACGGTATCCTTGTTTTCATCGGTGACATAGATCACCTTGGCCTTTTCCTTCAGGGTGCCGTCGTCGTTGTAGGCGCCCACGCCGTCGGTGTAGTTATAGTGGGCATAGCCCGAGCGGTCATATTCCAGCACCTGGATACCGCTGACGGTTGTGTCGGTATCGCCCACGGTGATCTTCAGGGTATACTCTCCCGCCTTTAGACCGGGGATGTCGATGCGCACGCCGCTTTTTCCGTTGCGGACCAGGTATTCCAGGTCCTCCCCGGCAAGCTCGCCGTCCATGGCGCCAGTCCAGCTCACGGCGGCAATTTGGTTTTTAGACACGCCGGGCAGTTCGGCATAAATGCTCTCAAACCAGCCGCCCACAGTGGGTCCGGCGGCAAGGGCGGCAGGCAGAAGGCTGGCCGCCAAGGCAAGAGCGCAGGTAAGGGAGAGTAATTTTCTCACAGTCTTTTTCATTTGTACGTTTCCTCCTTATTTGCCCAGGGACTTGACGAGGCTGCGGTAAAGGAATGTGATGATCTCCCCCCGGCTGCACACCCGGTCAGGGGAGAAGGTCCCCACCCCGGTACCGTTGGTGATGCCCTTTTCCACGGCCCAGGCCACAGCTTTAGCGTAGGAGCTGTTGCCGGAAACGTCGGTAAAGTTGGCGGCGGCAGCATCGGGGCTTCCGGCAAACCGCCACAGGTAGGTGCACACCATGGCCCGGGTGCAGGGCATGTCAGGCTCTCCCTGATTCTCCGTTATTTTCTGCTCCGCCGCCCAAGCGGTGGACTTAGAGTAGAAGTAGATATCCCTCACGGCGCCCGCAGGCTCGGGAGAGCCGGCAGCCCGCCACAGGAAGGTCAGGATCTCAGCGTCGGTGCAGGTCTGGGCGGGGGAGAAGGTAGTGGCGCTGGTGCCGGTGGTCACCTTGTTGTCCACCGCCCAGGTCACGGCCTGGGCGCAGTACATGTCGGCAGGCACGTCGGCAAAGCCAGTGCCGCTGGGGACGGCGGGGGCCGCTCCGGCGGTGGAAATGGTCAGGTCCTTGCCCTCAAAGGGCTTCCAGCCGCCCAGGAAGGCTTCCGCGGTGATGGGCGTTCCATCCGCCAACTTGGGCTGGGTAAACTGAGTGGCCCAGGCCACCCGCTTGGCGGAGTTGTCCGCTCCGGCGGTCAGCTCATGGGTATTGTACTCGCCGCAGAGGGCGGACTGGCCGCTGAGGGTGTTGAGCCAGCCGTCGGGATGGATGAGGGAGGTCCCGTCGGAGGCGGTGCCGATAACGGTCTCACAGAAGACGGCCTCGCCGGTGTTGGCAGTCCAGGGACGGCCAAAATAACCGGGCTTGGAGACCTGCTCAGAGGCGGTGTCCACGCCGGGGGTAGTGGAGGTCACGTTGCAGTTGTACATCAGGAAGCCCCGGCCCGAGGTGTGCTGGGGGGCGGTGATGTAGCCCCGGTCATTGCTGTTTTCGCTGGTGTTGAATACCAGGTCGCACTTGGCGAAGACGGCGGTCATCCCTCCGTAGATGTAGTCGGTGCTGCCCACCACCTGACAGCCATAGAAGGCGGCGGTGGTCCCGGCGCCGCCATAGAGGGTGTCCTGACGGCCAATAAATTTGCAGTTTTCAAAGTAGATGTTCTCGCAGTTGTTGGCAATGGCCAAGGCCCCAGCCCGCTCCACATAGGTCTTGTCCTGGACGGAGGTGTCTCCGGCAGTCTTCAGCTCAGAACGGGGGGTCTTGCCCTCCTTGGCGCCGCCGTTGTTGACGATCACGTCCTCCAGAGACTTGGGGGAGACATACTGGTTGAAGGAATTTTCAAAGATGATGCCTTTGGCCTCAAAGCCGCTGGCGGAGATGACCACGGAGGAGTTCCAATAGCTGCCCTTGGTGGTGCCCGCGCCGGGATTGGTAAAGGATTCCCGGCCATTTTCCTTGTTCACCGCCAACAGCTCGGCGTTATATTTGCAGTCCTCGCCCATGGAGTAGTAGTTGTAGCCGTGACCGTAATACCAGGTGATACGCACGGCGTTGGGATCAATGTCTACGCCCTTACCCGTGATGGCGGTGGAGGGGGTAGCGGAGGCGTTGACCAGGCTGACGTTGGGGGTGTCCACCACCAGCATCTCCTCATAGTTGCCCGGCTGGATGGAGACGGTGACCCGCTCCCCGCTGGGCCGTTCCATTCGCCGGATGGCGGAAACCGCGTCGCCCACGGTGGTATAGTCGCAGCCGCTCTTACCCACGGTGAGGTTGGCCTTGTAGGCCACAGGGGCGGTATCGGGCTTTTCAAAGCCCACGCTCTTGCTCACGTCGGTCCCGTTCACCACCAGGTCGGAGGTGAGCTTCTGGACGTAGCCGTTCTTCAGCCCGGTGACTTCCACGCTGTACCTGCCGTCCCGGAGGGCGATGCCGTCCATCCCGGTGAAGGTGTAGACGTAGCCCTCCTCGTCCAGGTTGGTGAAGGTGTAGGTGGCGTGGGCCACGTCGGCGTCTACCATGTCGGCGCGGGTGCCCACCACAGGGGAGATGGCCACCGTGTGCTTGGCCTTGGCGGCAAAAATGACGTCGGCGGAGGAATCGGCAGAGTAGCTCCCCGTGGCGGGGCTGGTAAGAGCATAGTCATTGACCCCGTCGGCGGTCACGGCATAGCTCACGCCCTTTTCCAGCACGGCGGTGTACTTGCCGCCCTCCACGGTGAGGGTGGGTACGTAAACGGTGTCGGCGGCAAGCTTCAACTCCAGCTTGCCCAGGGCCTCGGCGTCCAGGCCGGTAACGCTGCCCTTCACGGTGACCAGCTCCACCGCCTGGACGGTGACGTCAAAGGTCTTGGCAGCCTCCACCATCACCCTGCTCTCGCCGGAGACCACGTAACCGTTGGCATTTAGAAGAGACACGTCGTAAGTAAAGGGGGCCTGAACCTGTATAGTGTACTTGCCGTGGTCGACAGGGGCGGAGGTCACCGCACCGTTTTCCGTGTTGGTAAAGGCCACGCTGTGGCCGCTGAGACCCGCCACCTCATTGACCGTGCCGGAGACGGTGACGGTCTGGGCGCCCTCCCGGTAAATACGGGCGATGACCAGCTTCTCATCGGTGGAGTAAAACTTATAATTCCCGGTCTCCCTGGGATAGAACTTTAGCTCCTGGGCCTTTGCCCCGCTGGCCAGAAATTTCTCGCTGGCCTCCACCCCGGAGGGTCCTTCAAAGTTGATGGTGGAGTCGCCGCCGTTGGAGCCGACTACCACGGTGACGGCATCCCCGGCGTTGAGGCTCAGGGACACATAGACGTCGGGATTGCTGCCCGAGTTGGAGTAGATGTACCCGGTGTATTCCGTACCGTCGGCTCCCTTCAGGCTCTTGGCGTCCCGGCGGGTGAGGGCGGTATTGGTGGTGCGCAGACGGTGGGTGGTGGGCTTACCGCCGTCGCTGAAGGAAAGCTGCCCATCCCGGCTGGTAAAGCTGGCGATGGTGTTGCCCTCGCTGCCGGGCGCTACCGTGGCGGGATACCAGCTGTTGATCTCCTCTACGGTGAGTTTATTGTTGTACTTGCCGGAGTCCAGCTGCTGGGCGCCGAAGTCCCAGACGTCGATCTTGCCGCCTTCGGCGGAGGCGGGCAGGGTAAGCAGGGAAAAGAGCATCGCCAGCGACAGCAGCGCCGGGATGAACCTGGGGGAGCGGGGATTTCTCATGGTACATTCCTCCAATTTGTATGATTCGCCGGGTCTTGTCCCAAAAATGCCGATACTTATAGACAGTATAGCAGAAATTGGCGGGCTTTACAACCGCAAATCCCCCGATCAACACCCCCGCGCGCCCTTCTTTTTTCACCTATGCCCGGCAAGCATGGGTAAAAATCAAAAATCGGTATTTGCAAAATCCAGACAAGTGCTCTATAATAACCCGGAACCTAAACCAGGAACAGGAGGCGCCGCCCGAAATGAGCGTACAGATCATCGAAAATCAAACCTTTGACCAGGAGCGCGCCCTATACGGGAGCCATGACCTTACCGTCCGCCGCTGCGCCTTCAGCGGCCCCGCCGACGGTGAGAGCGCCTTTAAGGAGTGCAGCCGTATTGCGGCGGAGGAGTGCTTTTTTAACCTCCGCTACCCTCTCTGGCACGTCCACGGCCTCACCGTCCGCCATTCAGAGATGACCGAGCTGTGCCGGGCCGCCCTGTGGTACTCCGACCACATCGCCATTGAGGACACCCGGCTCCATGGCATCAAGGCCCTGCGGGAGTGTGACCACGCCCAGCTTACCCGCTGCGACATTATCTCCCCCGAATTTGGCTGGTCTTCCCGGGACGTGAAGCTTTCCGATTGCGACGCCAGGAGCGAATATTTCTTCCTCCGTGGGGAGGACCTGCGCTTTGACAACGTCCGTTTTCAGGGGAAGTACTCCTTCCAGTACATAAAGAACTCTGTTTTTGACCACTGTAACTTTGACACCAAGGACGCCTTCTGGCACAGCGAAAACGTCACCGTCCGGGACAGCGTCCTGAAGGGTGAATACCTGGCCTGGTACTCCCAGGGGCTAAAGCTGATCCGCTGCAAGATCATTGGCACCCAACCCCTGTGCTACTGCAAGGGCCTGGAGCTGGTGGACTGCGAGATGGTGGACGCCGACCTCTGCTTTGAAAAGTCGGAGGTGGAGGCCACCGTCACCACCCCCATCGTCAGCGTAAAGAACCCCCGTTCCGGCGTCATTTCCGCCCCGGCAGTGGGGGAGTTTATTATGGACGACCCGGAGGCCCAGGGCAAGCTCCTTCTCCCCGGTGGAGAGTTGCAACGGGCATAGGACCGGGCTAAAGCCAAAAGCACAAAAAGCGATCCCCGCCGAATGCTCGGCGGGGATCGCTTTTTATCCTGTTACTGCTCCGGGGCAATATCCTCCCGGACAACATCGCCGGGGGCCGCGCCGCTCTCTGGGGAGGTGGCGGCAAAGGGGTCCGCGTCCACAATGGGGGTAGGATCATCCTCGCCGTTGCGAAGCTCCTCTAAATAGCGGCTGGCCAGAGGCACCGCCAGCCCCACCGCCAGCACCGTGCAGGCAAGGCCGGTCAGGCGGCGGAAAAATTTGTTCTTCACGCTCAGTCCCGCCAGCGCCCCGGCGGAGAGAAGGCATATCTTCATCGCCGCCATATCCTCCGCGTCCATTTTCCCCACAGTACGCATCTCGGCGTCGGCCAGCTTCTCTATATTGAACTCCATAAGGCTCGCTCCTTTCGTAACGCCCCCTTGGGGGCAGGGAAACGGGACAAGGCCCGCCGTCAGTTATACCGCCGCAGCACAGCGGCTACCTTCCCCAACAGCGAACAGCCCTCACCGTCGATGGGCTGATAGTCCGGGTTCTCAGGCAACAGCCAAAGGTGGCCCTTTTCCATAGAATAGGTCTTCACCGTGGCCTCGTCCTCAAAAAGAGCCACTACGATGTCCCCGTTGCGGAAATTCTCCTGCCGGTGAACGATGACCAAGTCGCCGGGCAGTATCCCGGCATAGAGCATGGACTCTCCCCGGACCTTCAGGGCAAAGTATTCCCCGGTCCGCCCGCCGGTATCAAAGGCCAGATACTCCTCCACGTTCTCTTCCGCCAGAATGGGGCTTCCGGCGGCCACGCTGCCCACCAGGGGCACCCGGTCCGCCACGCCGTCCAGCTCCTCAGCCACCGCCTCCCGGGGCAGGGAGATGGCCCGGGTCTTGCCGCCGTCCTTCTGGATGTAGCCCTCCGCCTCCAGCTTTTTCATATGGAAGTGTACGGTAGAGGGACTTTTCAGGTTCACCGCGGCGCTGATCTCCCGTACCGAGGGGGGATATCCGTGGTCCTTGGTAAAGGAAAGGATAAATTCGTAGATCTCCGCCTGCTTGCCGGTCAATGGCGCGGCCATAGGGATCCCTCCTACCTGTTTTATATAGTGTGTCCTTTTCTGTCGCCCTTATCATAACACACCTCTCTGCCCTTGTCAAACATTTGTTCCAAAATTTTTAGATTGTTCACAAAATATGCTTGATTTTCTAAAAACTGGATCTTATACTTTTGAGCAAATACGCGTTCCCTGAAAGGAGGACTGATCGTTTGCTTCACTTATTCGCGACCCACCTGGAGGGCTACAAAAAAATCGCCGTCCGCTCCCCCTTCGTCATGGTGCTGGAGGCCACATGCCAGCTTCTTCTGCCTCTGGTCATGGCGGAGGTGGTGGACAGCGCCATCCCCAGCGGCCAGGTCAGCGAGATCTTCCGGCTGGGCGTTATCATGCTGGTCCTGGCCGGGGCGTCCATGCTCTTCGGCGTTTTGGGCGCCAAGTATGCCACCACCGCCAGCCAGGGCTTCGGGGCCAATCTCCGCCAGGCCATGTTCGACAAAATACAGACCTTCTCCTTTGCCGACATTGACCGCTTTTCCTCCGCCTCCCTCATCACCCGCATCACCAACGACGTCAACACCCTGACCATGATGCTGGCTATGAGCCTGCGTATGCTCATCCGCGCCCCGGTGATGCTCATCGTCTCCACCGTTATTGCCATCCGCCTCAACGCCCGGCTGGCGGTCATCCTACTCGTTATCATCCCCCTCATGGTGGTGGCCGTTGGCGTTATCATGAAGGTGTGCTCCCGGCTGTTCGGCATCGTCCAGCAAAAGATCGACGCCGTCAACGCCAAGCTCCAGGAAAACCTGGTGGGTATCCGGGTGGTAAAAGCCTTTGTCCGGGAGGACTATGAAAAGAAAAAGTTCGGCGTCGTCACCGACGAGCTGCGGGACGCCTTTCTCAACGTGGGCATGAAGATCGTAGCCATCATGCCGGTAATGATGCTGTGCATGAACGCCGCCACCGTCCTGGTCTTCTGGAACGGCGGCAAAATGGTCATGGTGGGGGAGTTCCTTCTGGGCGACCTGCAAGCCTTTATTGACTACATCGCTCAAATTTTAATGAGCGTAATGATGGTCTCCATGTCCCTGCTCCAGCTCTCCCGTGCCCAGGCCTGCGTCAAACGTATCAACGAGGTCCTCTCCGCCCAAAGCGATATTCAGGATAAGCCGGACGCGGAAAGCGCCTCCCTCCCGGAGGCCAGGGGCCGGGTGGAGTTCCAAAACGTTTGCTTTAAATATGTCTCCTCGGGCAGCGGCGACGACGTCCTGAAGGACATCAGCTTTACCGTGGAGCCGGGGCAGTTTGTGGCCATCGTGGGCGGCACAGGCACGGGCAAATCCTCCCTTGTTAACCTCATCCCCCGGTTCTACGACGTCACCGGCGGCGCGGTGCTCTTGGACGGGATGGACGTCCGGGACTACCCGGTGGAGGCCCTGCGGGAACGCATTGGCATGGTGCTGCAAAACAACGTACTCTTCTCCGGCACCATCCGGGAAAACCTCCTCTGGGGCGACCCCAATGCCACCGAGGAGGAAATGGTCCAGGCCGCTAAGGACGCCCAGGCTTACGACTTTATTATGGCCCTCCCCGACGGCTTCGACACCAGGCTGGACCAGGGCGGCGTCAACGTCTCCGGCGGGCAGAAGCAGCGGCTGTGCATCGCCCGGGCCATGCTGAGAAAACCCGCCGTCCTTATTCTGGACGACTCCACCTCCGCCGTGGATTCCGCCACCGAGGCCGCCATCCGGGAGTCCTTCGCCAAAAACCTGGCCGGGACCACCGTCATTATCATTGCCCAGAGAATTTCCTCGGTGCAGTACGCCGATGAAATTTTGATCCTGGACGACGACCACATTGCGGGCCGGGGCACCCACACCGAGCTGCTGGCAAGCAACCCGGTCTATCAGGAAATTTACCAGTCGCAGCAGGAAGGGGTGATGGAATAATGCCGGGACCCAGAAATCCCCGCGGGGGATACCAAAAGCCCAAGGACATGGGCAAGACCATCCGCCGTCTGCTGGGCTACCTCACCGCCTCCCCCTGGCCCCTGGTGCTGGTGGCAGTGTGTCTGCTTGCCTCGGTGGCCGCCAATCTGGGCGGATCGTATATGATGCGGGGCATCATCAACGACTTCATCTGGTCGGGCTGCACCGACTTTGCCGGCCTGGGCCGGGCCATCCTTCTGCTGGTGGGGGTCTACCTCGTCGGCTGCCTTGCCAGCTATGGCCGCTCGGCCATCATGGTCCAGCTGGCCCAGCGGGGGGTGAACCGGCTCCGCAAGGACCTTTTTTCCGCCCTCCAAAAGCTCCCCCTGAGCTATTTTGACGCCCACACCCACGGCGAGCTGATGAGCCGCTTTACCAACGACGCCGACAATGTGCAAATGGCCCTGGAGCAGAGCGTGGTCTCCATGTTCTCCAGTCTGCTCATGTTCGTAGGGCTGGTGGGGCTGATGCTCTTTATCAACTGGAGGCTGTTCTTTGTCACCGCCCTTGTCCTGGCGGCCACCGCTCTCCTCTTCAAGCAGATCGGCAGCCGCTCCCGGAAATTCTACCAGGCCCAGCAGGGGTCCTTGGGCGCGGTGAACGGCTCTATCCAGGAGACCATCGAGGGGCTGAAGGTGGTCAAAGCCTTTACCCACGAAGCTGCCGCCAAGGAGGACTTCCGCAAGCTCAACGAGACCTACCGGGACGCCGCCCAAAAGGCCAACTTTTACTCCGGCATCATGGGTCCGGTGACGGGCAACCTGATGAACGTGAGCTACGCCCTCACCGCCGCCTTCGGAGGGCTTCTGTCCATTGTGCAGAACTTTGACCTGGGCGGACTGGTCATTTACCTTCGCTTTTCCAAGCAGGTGGGCCAGCCCCTGGAGGAGGTCTCCATGCAGATGACCACCCTACTCTCCGCCCTGGCGGGCGCGGAGCGCATCTTTGACGTGATGGATACCCGTCCCGAGCCTGACGATGGCCGGGTGGTGCTGGTCCCCGCCCACAAGGACGCCGACGGAAAGCTCCACGAGCGCGCCGCTGGCAGCGACAAGGAGACCCTTTGGGCCTGGAAGACCCCCAAGACCGGAATGCCCTGCACCCTGGTCAAGGTCACCGAGCAGCCCGACGGCAGCTTTGCCGAGGGCCCGGATCCTTCGCTGTGGGCATGGCGGTATCAAAAACCCGACGGCAGCTACCGCTATAGCCTGATCCGAGGCGCGGTAAACGACAGCGGGGAGGAGTATATCCTCACCGAGCTAAAGGGGGCGGTGCGGTTTATCCACGTGGACTTCTCCTACGTCCCCGGCAAGCAAATTCTCCATGACGTGTCGGTGTACGCCAACCCAGGCCAGAAGATCGCCTTTGTCGGCTCCACCGGCGCGGGCAAGACCACCATCACCAACCTTATCAACCGCTTTTATGAAATTCAGGACGGCTCCATCACCTTTGACGGCCTGGACGTGCGCGCCATCGCCAAGGACTCTCTGCGCCAGGCTCTGGGCGCGGTGCTCCAGGACACCCACCTCTTTACCGGGACGGTGATGGACAATATCCGCTATGGGCGGCTGGACGCTACCGATGAAGAGTGCATCGCCGCCGCCAAAACGGCGGGCGCCCATTCCTTTATCCGCCGCCTCCCCGACGGCTATAACACCCTGGTGACGGGGGACGGAGCCAATCTGAGCCAGGGCCAGCGGCAGCTGCTCGCCATTGCCCGCGCCGCCGTGGCCGACCCGCCGGTGATGATCCTGGATGAGGCCACCTCCTCCATCGACACCCGCACCGAGGCCCAGATACAAAAGGGCATGGACGCGCTGATGGAGGGGAGGACGGTCTTTGTCATTGCCCACCGGCTCTCCACCGTCCGCAACTCCGACTGCATTGTGGTCATCGAGCACGGACACATCGAGGAAAAGGGCAGCCACGCCCAGCTTTTGGCCGAGCAGGGGCGGTACTACCAGCTCTATACCGGGCAGTTCCAGCTGGACTGAAAAATGTTTGGGTCCCCACGGCGTTTGCCGCGGGGACCCATTCTTTTTCCTTGCTTTCCCATTTTCTTCGTGGTATGATTTATATGATTTCAGGCCAAACCAAAACTTTAAGGAGATGATCCCCATGAACGCTGATTTCATCAAGGGTAAGACCGTCATTATCACCGGCGGCGGCAGGGCTGTCCTCAGCGACGGCAAAAGCTGCGGCTCCATTGGCTACGGCATTGCCACCGCTTTTGCCAAGGAGGGCGCCAATATCGTCATCACCGGGCGCAACGTCCAGAAGCTCCAGGACGCCAAGGAGGAGCTGGAACGGCTCTACGGCGTGAAGGTCCTCCCCGTACAGGCCGACGTGGCCGCCGGCCAGGACAACGAGGCCGTGGTCAATCACGTGGTGGAGGAGACCATCAAGGCCTTTGGCCGCATCGACGTGCTTATCAACAACGCCCAGGCTTCCGCCTCCGGCGTGCCCCTGGCCACCCACACCACCGAGAATTTTGACCTGGCCGTCTACTCCGGGCTGTACGCCGCCTTCTATTATATGAAGGCTTGCTATCCCCATCTGAAGGAGACCAAGGGCACCGTGGTCAACTTTGCCTCTGGCGCGGGCCTCTTCGGCAACTACGGCCAGTGCTCCTACGCCGCCGCCAAGGAGGGCATCCGGGGCCTGACCCGTGTGGCCGCCACCGAGTGGGGCCCTGACGGCATCAATGTCAACGTGGTCTGCCCCATCGCCTGGACCTCCCAGCTGGAAAACTTTGAGAAGGCGTATCCCGACGCCTTTAAGGCCAACGTGAAGATGCCTCCCATGGGCCACTACGGCGACCCCGAGACCGAGATTGGACGGGTCTGCCTCCAGCTGGCCAACCCCGACTTTAAGTATCTTACCGGCGAGACCCTCACCCTGGAGGGCGGTATGGGTCTGCGTCCGTAATAAAAACTCACCGATCCCAGGCTGGGCGGGTGAACGCCCGCCCAGCTTTTTTATTTCAGGGCCAAGCCCAGCTGGAGACCGCAGATAAAGGCGGCCTCCATGTCTACAGTACGGACAAGCTCCAGATTGTCACACAGATTGTCCAATTCCTTTGTTAATGTACCCTGCGCCTCCAGCCGTTCCCGGTTCAGGCCCGCCATTTTCTCGCCTTCTTCCCGTTCGGTCTTCCGGGCCAGATCATAACAGCCCTCCAGCCGGTATTTACTGGCGTAGTCCCATAGGACTTGGATCAATTCGTCCATGGTTGTTCCCTCCAATTCCCGAAAGTTAGCTTCGCCGTTTTCTTCATTATATGTGAAACTCACTTTCATGTCAAGGGGTAATTTTATGCAAATCTTTTCTGACCGCCTAAAAGGGCTGCGAAAGGCGCAGAAGCGTTCTCAAAAAGAGTTGGCAGAGCTTTTGGGTGTCACCGTGCGGTCATACCAGTATTATGAAGGCGGCTCCTATGAGCCAAGCTATGACAGGCTGGTTTTGCTGGCAAAGCATCTGAAGGTCTCCACGGACTATCTTTTGGGTCTCAAAAATTGATCTTGTTTCCCGCCAGCAATGGCGGGGAGGTCTTTTGGAGGCATTCTTTGGGGCAAAGAATGCCCCCAAACCCCCGAAGAAACCCCGAAGGGGGATTTCGATTTCCCCCTCGGACTCTCCCTTGAAACGACCAAAGGGCAGGGGCTGCGGCCCCTACCCTTTGGAAACCCACCCAAGCCGTTCTCCTGAGGCAAGAAGACCCCTCGGCCTTACTTTGTAACGGCCGAGGGGTTTGTCGTGCCCGGCCACCGCTACGAAGTGCGGGGGCCGGGCCAATCGCTTATAGGAGGACGACCTGGGGAGGGTTCCAAGGAGAGGGGGACCGCAGTCCCCCTCTCCTTGGTCGGTGAGAGTGGGGGTCCAGGGGGAGAGAGAGTCGAAACTCTCTCCCCCTGGGGTCTTTTCTGGGGGCCTGGGGGGCGTCTTTTCCACCCGGAAAAGATGGCCCCCAGAGTTCTTTACATCGCAGATGTAAATTGTAGGG
>ERZ779633.99-NODE-99-length-36978-cov-9.591907_pt1 | contig 36978 bp, 25 predicted proteins | sample MGYA00514195_ERZ779633 | MGnify/ENA primary metagenome ERZ779633 (study PRJEB29562, sample SAMEA4376707) | mouse gut metagenome | isolation source: Cecum | study: EMG produced TPA metagenomics assembly of the A DSS colitis mouse model was used to assess the microbial...
AAATGGCTAATATCAAAAAGAGCGCATCGGAACTGATCGGGCATACACCGCTTTTGGAGGTGACCCACTTTGAGGAGAAAAACGGCGTGACGGACGTAACGATTCTCGTGAAGCTGGAGTATTTCAATCCGGCGGGATCGGTGAAAGACCGCATTGCCCTGCATATGATTGAGGTGGCGGAGAGGGAAGGAAAGTTAAAGCCCGGCGGCACGATCATTGAGCCCACCAGCGGCAACACGGGCATCGGGCTGGCGGCTGTGGCGGCGGCCAAGGGATATCGGGCGGTGTTGACGCTGCCGGAGACCATGAGTGTGGAGCGGCGCAAGCTCCTGCAGGCATACGGTGCGGAGCTGGTGCTGACGGACGGCGCACAGGGTATGAAGGGAGCCATCGCCAAGGCGGAGGAGCTGCAGGCGCAGACGCCCGGGTCGATCATTCTCGGGCAGTTTGAGAATCCCGCCAACCCGGCGATTCACAAGGCGACAACGGGTCCGGAGATCTGGGAGGACACGGACGGAAAGGTGGATATTTTCGTGGCGGGCGTTGGTACCGGCGGTACGATCACGGGCGTCGGCTCCTATTTAAAGGAAAAGAACCCTTCCGTGAAAGTGGTGGCGGTGGAGCCGGAGAGCAGCCCGGTTCTCTCGGGCGGACAGCCGGGGGCGCACAAGATTCAGGGAATCGGCGCGGGCTTTGTGCCGCAGACGCTGGACACGGGTATTTATGATGAGATCATAAAGGTTTCCAACGAGGACGCCTTTGCGGCGGGCAGGGCGATCGCCACGCAGGAGGGCGTGCTTGTGGGCATTTCCTCCGGGGCGGCGCTCCACGCTGCTGCGGAGCTTGCAAAGCGGCCGGAGAATAAGGGGAAGGTGATCGTGGCGCTTCTGCCCGATTCGGGGGATCGGTATCTGTCCACGCCGCTGTTCGGTTAAAGTTCAGCATGTTGTTCAGCCCGCGCCATTCGCAAAATCGCGTCTTCGACGCTCCCCGCTGCTGCGCAGGCGCGGATTGAGCAAAGCGCAATCGGCTCATAAACGGGCGCTCCCTCAGCGCATCTTCTTTCGTTCAAACTCGTGCAAGCACGGTTTGCCCGAAAGACTCGCTCTGGCTGAACTGGAACCTTGACATTTCGCGGGATTCATACTATAGTGAGCAAGGATAAAAGCGGGAGGAGAATACGGAAATGATCGAGGTGCGGGACTTATGCAAGACCTTTGAAACCGACGACGGGAAAGTGGAGGCTCTGCAGCATATTACACTGTCCATTGAGGCGGGCGATATTTACGGCATTATCGGTATGTCCGGGGCGGGCAAGAGTACGCTTGTGCGGTGTCTGAATTTCCTGGAGCGGCCCACGTCCGGCACGGTGGAGATCGAGGGTAAGGATCTGGGCGCGATGACGGAGCGGCAGCTTCGGGAAACGCGCAGGGAAATTTCCATGATTTTCCAGCATTTTAACCTGCTGATGCAGAAGAACGTGATTGACAATATCTGCTTTCCGCTGGTGATCGGCGGCATGAAGAAAAAGGATGCCAAGGAGCGGGCGCGGGAGCTTCTGGAGATCGTAGAGCTCTCGGATAAGGCGCAGGCCTATCCGTCCCAACTCTCGGGCGGGCAGAAGCAGCGGGTGGCGATCGCAAGGGCATTGGCGGCTAACCCGAAGATACTGCTCTGCGACGAGGCGACAAGCGCTCTGGATCCGCGGACGACGCAGTCCATTTTACAGCTTTTAAAGGATATCAATAAAAAATACGGCATTACCATCGTGATCATTACCCATGAAATGTCAGTGGTTCGGGAAATCTGCTCCCATGTGGCGATCATCGGTGAGGGGCATCTGGTGGAGCAGGGGCGCGTTTCGGACATTTTCGCCCACCCGAAGACGGCGGAGGCGAAGGAGCTGATTCTGAAAGGCAGTGGCACGGACCGGCGCACACTGGAGAACAGACAGAAGGAACTGATGAAAGGGAAATGCTGTGTCCGCATTGTATTTTCAGTCAATTCGTCTTTCGAGCCGGTGATCGCGAACATGGTGTTAAAGTTCGGACAGCCCATCAATATTTTGCGGGCCGATACGAAGAACGTGGAGGGAATCGCCAGAGGCGAGATGATCTTGAGTCTGCCGGACGACCGTAAGGTGCAGGAGGAGATGAAGGCTTACCTCGCAGAGAGAGGGCTTGCCGTGGAGGAGGTGAACGGCTATGTGGACTAGTGACCTGACGCTGATGATGCTGGAAGGTGTGCGGGATACCTTGTTTATGACATTGCTGTCAACTTTTTTCGGCTATGTGCTGGGACTTCCCTGGGGCATTGTCCTTGCCGTGACGGATAAGGCGGGCATCCGGCCAAATGCCGTGGTCTATAGGATACTGGATGTGGCGGCAAATATTTTGCGGAGTATTCCGTTTTTGATTCTGTTGATTCTGGTGCTGCCCCTGACGAGGGCGATTGTTGGAAAAAGTACGGGAGCGGCAGCCACGATCGTGCCGCTGACCATTGCGGCTGCGCCCTTTATCGGCCGTATGATAGAATCTTCTATTAAAGAAGTGGATCACGGTGTGGTGGAGGCGGCGCAGAGTATGGGCGCAGGTACGCTTACGATCATATGGAAGATACTGCTGGTGGAGGCGAGGACGTCGATTCTGGTGGGCGTGACCATTGCCATCGGCACGATTCTCGGCTACTCCGCGATGGCGGGCGTGGTCGGCGGCGGCGGACTTGGCGATATCGCCATGCGCTACGGCTATTACCGTTACGAGACGCTGATTATGATTGTCTCGGTGGTGCTTCTGGTGGTGCTGGTGCAGATTTTCCAGACGCTGGGGATGCGGCTGTCTGTGAAGCTGGATAAGAGGAAGTAATAGAGGAGGAGAAGATTATGAAAAAGAAAATTGTGGTAACGATTGTGACCGCGGCTCTGGCGCTTGGTACACTGACGGGCTGCGGCAGCAAGAAGGACGATGGCACGATCATGGTGGCGGCTTCCGCGACACCTCATGCGGAGATTCTGGAGCAGGTGAAGCCGATTCTGGCGGAGCAGGGCTACACGTTGGAGGTGACGGTATTCAACGACTATGTACAGCCCAATCAGGTGGTGGAGAGCGGCGAGTTTGACGCCAACTATTTCCAGCATATTCCCTATCTGGATTCCTTTAACGAGGAGCAGGGGACGCATCTGGTCAATGCGGGCGGCATTCATTACGAGCCTTTCGGCATTTATCCCGGCACCAAGAGCGATCTTTCCGAGATCGCGGAGGGGGACATCATTGCGGTTCCCAACGATACCACCAACGAGGCGAGGGCGCTTCTGCTTCTGCAGGACAACGGCATTCTGACTTTGAAGGCGGGCGTAGGCCTGGAGGCGACCGTGCGCGATATCGAGGATAACCCTAACAATGTGGAGATTCAGGAGCTGGAGGCAGCGCAGGTGCCCCGTGTCAAGGATGAGGTGGCGTTTATGGTTTTAAACGGCAACTACGCGATGGAAGCAGGCTTCTCTGTGGCGAAGGACGCTGTGGCGTATGAACAGTCCGATTCCGAGGCGGCGCAGACCTATGTGAACGTGATTGCGGTGAAGGAAGGCAATGAGAACAACGAGGGGATCAAGGCGCTGGTGGCGGCGCTTAAGTCCGACGCAGTGAAGGAGTACATCAACAATACATATGATGGCGGCGTGATACCCTTCACAGAGTGAGAAGTACTTCTAAAGACGTCCCGCCATAGGACGGGACGCCAAGAAGTACTAAGTCTCACTCGGGAGAATGCCTGAAAAACGGCATTCTCCTTATATTATGGGAGAGGCACTTTCCGATTGGAGGGTGCCTTTTTTCGCGCATAAGCAGAGTCAGAAAACGGCAAAGACAGACTGCGTGCTTGCATGCGAGGCTGTCTGAGGCGGTTTATGACGAGCAACGCGAACGAGAAATGCGAAGCATTTCGAGTCTGCTTATGCTATAATTGAGGGAAGAAAGGAAAGATGACCAATGTCCCTGCAATTTTATTTCGGCGCCTCGGGTGCCGGCAAAAGCCGGAAACTGCACGATTATATCATAGAGGAATCCCGGCGCCATCCGGAGAAGAATTATCTCTTGATCGTGCCGGATCAGTTTACCATGCAGACCCAGATGGACCTGGTGGTGGAGCATCCGCGCCATGCGATTATGAATATCGACGTGTTGAGCTTCGGAAGGCTGACCCATCGGATCATTGAGGAAGTAGGAGGGGAGGAACTGCCGGTTTTGGACGATACGGGAAAGAGTCTGGTGCTGCGCAAGGTGGCCGGGCAGGAGCGGGAGAACCTGACGGTTCTTGGCAGTCATCTGCACAAGATCGGTTATATCCATGAGGTAAAGTCGGCGCTCTCCGAGTTTATGCAGTACGGCGTCGGGGAGAAGGAGCTGGAGACGCTGATTGACTATGCGAAGGAGCGGGGGGCGCTCTACTATAAGCTGAGAGATCTGCGCCATTTGTACCGGGCCTTCGGGGAATACATACGTGGCCGCTTCATCACCACGGAGGGAACGCTGGACAGACTGCGGGCGGCCCTGCCGGAATCGGAAATTGTGAGGGGAAGCGTCATTGCCTTCGACGGCTTTACCGGGTTTACGCCGATTCAGAATCGGGTGATTCAGGATTTATTGAGATTGACTGATAGAGTCATTATTACCCTCACCGTGGATGAGAGGGAAAAACCTTACCGTGTGGAGGGGGAGCAGAAGCTCTTTTATCTGTCGCAGAAAACCGTGTCGGTTTTGAAAAGACTGGCCGCGGAGGCGGGTGTTTCGGAGGAGGCGGCGGTTTGGTGTACGGAAAAAGTGGACGGCCGTCCGCCGCGTTTTGCGGAGAATCAGGAGCTTGCCCATCTGGAGAGGAACCTGTTCCGATATCCGCCTTGTGCCTATGAGGGGGCGGCGGAAAAGATACGTCTGATCGAGGCGTCCACGCCCATGGAGGAGCTGCGGCAGACCTGCATTGCGATACGCAGGCGGCTTTTGGAATCGGAGGAACTGTGCTACCGCGATATTGCCGTGGTGACGGGCAATATGGGGGTGTATGGGAAGGAGGCGCAGGAGGTTTTCGACCGCTTTGACATTCCCATTTACATTGACCAGACAAGGGGCATACTGGGCAATCCCTTCACCTCATATGTGCGCAGCGCCCTGCAGATTTTGCTGCAGGATTTCAGCTTTGACGCGGTCTTTCACTATCTGCGCACGGGGCTTGCGGACTTTACGGCGGAGGAAGTGGACAGGCTGGAAAATTACGTCCGCCGTTTCGGAATCAGGGGCCGGAAACGTTGGAGCGAGGCCTTTACTTATAGGGAGGAGGAGCCGGAGGGCGAGGAAGCGTCTCTCTCGTCGCTCGCCGCCTGCAATGACATGCGTGAGCGGCTGATGGAGCAGCTTGCGCCCTTTCTTGTGCCGCTCAAGACGGCGGGGGATATGGTGCGCGCGCTCTATGATTTCCTTGTGGCGAACGAGGTACAGCGGAAGCTTTCGGATTTCGAGAAAGCCTTTCAGGAGAGGGGAGAGCTGGCCAGAGCCAAAGAGTACGGCCAGATTTATCCCTTGGTGATCGATCTTCTGGATCAGATCGAGGGGCTGCTCGCGGCGGAGGAACTGACGATCAAAGAGTTTGCGGATATTCTGGACGCGGGGCTTGCGGAGATCACGGTGGGAACGATTCCCCAGAATGTAGACCGTATTTTGTTGGGAGATATCGAGAGAACCCGTTTAAAGCAGGTAAAGGTGCTCTTTTTCCTGGGGGTGAACGACGGGAATATTCCGAAGGGCTCCGGGGGCGGGATTATTTCCGATCTTGACCGTGAATTTTTGCGGGAGTCAGATATCGAGCTTGCACCCTCTCCCAGAGAGCAGATGTACATCCAGCGGCTCTATCTGTATCTGAATATGACGAAGCCGTCGGAGGCGCTTACCCTGTCCTATGCCAGAGTGGGGGAGGACGGCAGGTCGCTGCGCCCCGCCTATCTGGTGGAGCTTCTGCAGGGGCTGTTTCCCGGGCTTGCCCTGGAGACGCCGGAGCGGGAGGCGGTGGAGGAGCAGCTTCTGTGCGGTGCGGACGGCGTGAGCTTTTTCACGGATATGCTGCGGGAGTACGCGGCCGGGCGGCTGGATGAGGAGGAGCGCAGGACATTTCTCACGTTTTACCGCTGTTACGAAAAGAGTCCGCAGTACAGCGGGCAGGTCGGGAAGCTGGTGGAGACCGCTTTTGCAAGACATGAGGACAGACCGCTTTCCCGGGCGGCGGCCGTGGCCCTCTACGGCGCGTCCCTGCTAAACAGCGTCAGCCGTCTGGAAAAATATGCCGCCTGCGCTTACGCCCATTTTCTGCAGTACGGGCTTCGTCTGCATGAGCGTGGCGAGTACAGCTTCGAGGCGGCGGACATGGGAAATTTATTTCACAGTGTATTGGAGGGATTTTCCGGCCGCCTGAGAGAAAAGGGTTATACCTGGTTCGACTTCCCGGAGGAGGAGGGCCGAAAGCTTGTGGCGGAGACGCTTGCCGCCTGCGCGGCGTCCTACGGGGAGACGATCCTTTACAGCAATGCGAGAAACAGGCATTTGCTTGTGAGGATGGAGCGGATTTTGAACCGCACGGTGCGTACTCTGCAGACACAGCTTTGCAAGGGCCGGTTTTTGCCGGAGGCGTTCGAGGTTTCCTTCGACGTGCTGGAAAATCTGGATTCCCTGAATATTGCTCTTAGTGAAAAGGAAAAGCTGCGTCTGCGGGGCAGGATTGACCGGGTGGATATCGGGGAAACCGACGACCGCGTGTATGTGAAGGTCATTGATTATAAGTCCGGGGACAGGCGGTTTGACCTGGCGGCCCTCTATTACGGCCTGCAATTACAGCTGGTGGTCTATATGAACGCGGCGGTGGAGCTTGTGCAGAAGAAATATCCCGATAAGGAGGCGGTGCCGGCGGCCATGCTTTACTATCGGGTGGCGGATCCGATGGTGGAGGGCGAGGAGCTTTCACCGGAGGAAATCAACGGGCGTATTTTGCGGGAATTAAAGATGACAGGAATGGTTAATGAGAATGACGAGGCTGTCAGAATGCTGGACGGAGAGTTTACGGATAAGTCCGATATTCTGCCGTTGGAGCGGAAAAAGGACGGCAGTTTCTCCGCTGTCTCCAGTGTCATGTCGGAGGAGGACATGCGGACGGTTTCGGATTATGTAAACCGTAAAATACAGAAGCTGGGCAGGGAGATTCTGGATGGAACCATATCTGTCAATCCCTGTGAGCTGGGCGCGGAGAAAGCCTGTACCTACTGTGTGTACAAGCATGTCTGCGGATTTGAAGCGGGGGCGGCGGGATATCGGCCGCGGAAGCTCACAAAATTAAAGGCGGAGGAGGCGCTGGAGAAGATGCGGGAGGAGACGGAGTCGGCAGCAGCAGACCCGCCGCATGACAGGGAAAAGACCGCGGACGAATGAGACACGGCGGGCAGGGATGATAGCCTGTGCAGCGGGAAAGGACAGCGGACGGGCAGGGACAACCGGGAAGGAAACGGGGCGTGGTATGGGAATTACATTTACAGACACACAGAGACAGGTGATAGAGACAAGGGGCTGTAATCTTCTGGTCTCCGCGGCGGCGGGATCCGGGAAGACGGCGGTTTTGGTGGAGCGGATTGTGGAGACGGTGTGCGGCGGGGAGAATCCGGTGGATGTGGACAGGCTGCTGGTGGTGACTTTCACCAACGCGGCGGCGGCCCAGATGCGGGAGCGGGTCAGCCGCGCCCTCAGTGACAGGCTTGCCCTTGATCCGGGCAACGAGCATTTACAGCGGCAGACCACTCTGCTTTATAATGCCCAGATCACGACCATAGACAGCTTCTGCCTTTTTGTTCTGCGCAACCAGTTTCATACCATCGGATTGGATCCCGGCTTTCGGATCGCGGAGGAGGGGGAGTTAAAGCTCCTTCGCGCGGATGTACTGGGGGCGGTGATCGAGGACGCTTACGGGAGGGAAGAACCGGAATTCCTGCACTGTATGGAATATTTCAGCGTCGGAAACAGGGACGAGGCGGTGGAGAAGGAGGTCATAAAGCTCTATGATTTTGCCATGAGTATGCCCTTCCCGGAGGCGTGGCTTGCGCAGCGGAAGGGGGATTACCAGGTAACGGGCGACCCGTTGGCCTTCCCGTGGGCGGTGCTCTTTATGGAACATGTGCGACTCGTGCTGGCGGGGTGTGTGGAAAAGCTGGAAGCGGCGCTTGGTCTGTGCGAGGAGCCCGACGGGCCGTACTTTTACGGGGAACTGCTGGAAAAAGAGCGGGAGATGGCGGCGGGGCTGCTTAGGCTGTGCGGCGGGAACTGCGCAGGCGCGGAGAACGGGAGCGGATTGGCGGATGCGCAGGGATCGGGTGTCGGGCAGACGGAAACGACGGAAGCGGGCGCGTCGGGCGGCGGCCAAACGGAAACGGCAGATTACGACGCCCTCTGCGGCGCATTCGGCGCGGTGGCGTTCGGGCGGCTTCCCTCCAAGCGGGACGCCTCTGTCTCACCGGCAAAGCGGGAGGCGGCAAAGGCGCTCAGGGACAGTGTGAAGGAGGCGCTCTCCGAGCTGCGGACGCAATTTTTTGGTGGATCGTCCATGCAGGTGAGCAGACAGATGGAAGGCTGTCAGGAGGCGGTGTCGGCGCTGGTGGATCTGACGCTTTCCTTTAAGGCGGCTTTCGACGAAGCGAAGCGGGAGAAAAACATTCTGGATTTTGATGATATCGAGCACCTGGCCCTGCAGATTTTACTGCGCGGGGAAGGGGACGGCTATGTGCCCACGGAGACCGCGCTCGCGTACAGGAGCCGGTTTCATGAAATTTTGATTGACGAGTATCAGGACAGCAATCTGGTGCAGGAGTATCTGCTCGCCGCCATCAGCGGGGAGTCCGAGGGACGGTACAATCGGTTTATGGTGGGGGATGTGAAGCAGAGCATCTATAAGTTCCGCCTGGCGAGACCGGAGCTGTTTCTGGAGAAGCAGGAGGCCTACGGCGGTACGGAGGAACATGCACGGCGGATTGACCTGCATCAGAATTTCAGGAGCCGCAGGGAGGTGATCGACAGTGTGAACGCTGTCTTTGCGCGGATGATGGGAAAGGAAATGGGCGGCATTGTCTATGACGAGAAGGCAGCGCTGCATCCGGGAGCCGTCTATCCCGTGCGGGAGGGCGGGCTTTCGGAGGACGCGTCGAACGTGACACAGCTTCTGCTGTTCCGGGAGGAGAAGGCGTCCGCTGATTCCTCCGCGCAGGACGGTACGGCGGCGCAGGCGGCCGGGCAAGAGCATGGCCTTGGCGCGGGGGGGCGGACGGCTCCCGAAAAGCGGGTGGCGAATGAGGAATCTGCGGGGGCGATTTCAGCGAAGGAACAGGAAGCCTACGGTGTGGCGGCGCAGATCAAGACGCTCCTTCGGGAGTTTCAGGTGACGGACAAGGAGACGGGGGCGCTGCGCAGGGCGGCCTTTCGGGATATTGTGATTCTGCTGCGCACGTTGTCCGGCTGGGACGAGGTATTTAAGCGGGTGTTGGAGGAGGAGGGGATTCCCGTCCACGTGACTTCCCGCACCGGGTATTTTGCGGCCGCGGAGGTGCAGGAGCTTCTGCATTTCCTGCGGGTTTTGGACAATCCGCTGCAGGACATTCCCCTCTACGGCGTGCTGCACACCTGTCTGGGCGGATTTGCGGAGGAGGAGATCGCGCTTGTGCGGGCGGCCTTCCCGAAGAAGAAATACCTGTACGACGCGCTTGCCGCCTGTGTCGGACGAGAAATGACCGAACGGGTCAGCGCACCTTTACAGGGAGAAGGACAGGCAGCGGGCGCAGAGCAGGCGACAAGCGAACAGGCAGCCGATACGGAGCAGGAAGGCAGAGCAGAGGCAGCAGGTGTGGGGCATGTGGCAGATAGGGAACATGCTGCGGATAGGAACCGTGCGCCGGACACAGCGGGCGCAGAGCAGATCGACGAGGCTCTGCGTGTAAAAATCAAGGCTTTTCTTGACAAAATTTCCGTATACAGGGAAATGTCCGTCTATCTATCCGTCCACGAGCTTCTGCAGGTCATTCTGCGGGAGACGGGCTATCTGCACTATGTGGCGGCAAGGCCTGAGGGCAGCAGACGGCGGGCCAACGTGGAAATGCTGCTGGTGAAGGCGGCGGACTATGAGAAGACGAGCTATTTCGGTCTCTATCATTTTCTGCGGTACATGGAGCAGATGGAAAAATACGAGGTGGATTACGGCGAAGCCGCCATGCAGGACGAGAACGCGGATGTGGTGCGTATTATGAGCATCCACAAGAGCAAAGGCCTGGAGTTCCCAATCTGTTTCGTGTCGGGATTGGGAGCGGCGTTTCGCAAAAAGGAGGGCAGCGGGATTCTGGCGGTGGATGTGGACGCGGGGATCGGCGTTGACTATGTGGATCCGGAGAGAAGGGTGAAGGGAAAGAATCTGCGAAAAAATGCCGTCGCGCTGAAACTGCGGCGGGACAGTATGGCGGAGGAACTGCGCATCCTGTATGTGGCCATGACGAGAGCGGAGGAGAAACTGATTCTAACCGGTATGGTCAAGAACCCGGAAAAGACGGCGGCGGCCTTACTTCCGCTGCGGCGGCGGGAATGCAGCCTGCTTCCCTATGACGTCCTGATGGAGCAGGACAGCTTTCTGTCGCTTGTGCTCTGCGCCCTCTCCGGCAATCGGTGTCTTGACGGACTCTATGAGGCCTGCGGGGCGGAAGTGGAACCGGATGCCCCGGAATATGCCGCGGAGCCGACGTTTGCGGTAAAATTGAATGACTGGGGTCATGTGGTGGAGGAGAAGATCGAGGAGACGGTTCTGGAAATGGAGGCGAAGAAGAAGCTCCTTTTCGGAGATTTGGCAAAGATGGCGGACGAAAGTCTTATGACAGAGCTGTCGCGAAGGTTTTCCTACGAATATCCGCACGGAAATCTGCGGGAACTTTATACCAAGACGACCGTGTCGGAATTGAAGATGGCGGGTATGCAGGAAACCGACGAGGCTGCGGCAAAGCTCTTCGAGGAGAAACCGGCGGTTCCCTATCTGCCCAAATTCCTGAGAGCTGACGAGACCGTCAGCGGTTCTATGCGGGGAAGCGCCTTCCATAAGGTGATGGAGCTGTTTGATTTCCGTGAGCTGACCAGCAAGATCAATGCAGACCCGCAGGCGGCGGAAGCGCTTCTCGTGGAGCAGATGGAGCGAATGCGGCAGACGGGCAGACTTTCGCCGGATTACAGCGGCGCGGTGTCCGTGCCGAAGCTTGTGGGCTTCTTGACGGGCCGGGCGGCGCTTCGCATGGCCGAGGCGGCCCGTGCAGGAAAGCTTTTCAAGGAGCAGCCTTTTGTGATGGGGGTTCCGGCCAGTCGTCTGGGGAGCAGTTTCCCGAAGGAGGAGACGGTGCTGATTCAGGGTATTATCGACGTGTTTTTTGAGGAGGAGGACGGCTTTGTGGTGCTGGACTACAAGACGGACGCCGTGTCCGCGGCAGCGGAGCTTGTGAAACGCTATCAGGCGCAGCTTGCCTACTACAGCGAGGCTCTTGCACAAATCTACGGATATGAGCCGGGGGTGAGCGGAAAGCCCGTGAAAGAGCGGGTGATCTATTCCTTTAAGCTGGGGGAGGAAATTTCGGTTTGAGAAGCCGCCGTCTGCCCGGGACTGTCGCCTGCGTCCATATGGCACGGACTGTTTCATCCTTTACATCTTTGCCGAAATTCGTTATAATAAAATGGTAACAGTCAATACAGTACAGTGGAAAGCGGGTGATGGTATGCCGTCTGGTATTGAAGTGACAAAGGCAGCTCTTGATGACTTTGCAAAAGTGCAGAGACGTATGCTTCTGGCAAAAAAAGAAAATGCGGTTGAGACATACGCAGACTTAAAAGAAGAGTATTTGACGTTAAAGGCATTGCTTAACGTTTCCGGTGTAAATCTTACGGGTATTGACAAGATAAATGAGTAATATAGCGGGTAAAAAAGAAGCGGGAAGGGTAAAAGGAGTAGAGCGATGAGATTAGTGACACGATCTGATTTTGACGGGCTGGCATGCGGCGCTCTCTTGAAGGAGGTTGGCCTGATTGACAGTTGGAAGTTTGCGCATCCGAAGGATTTACAGGATGGCCTTGTGGAGATCACGGAGAATGATGTGCTGGCGAACGTGCCTTTCGTGGAGGGGTGCGGACTCTGGTTTGACCATCACTCAAGCGAGCATGAGCGCAATGAGTTAAAAGGGAAATATAAAGGTGAGAGCCGTATCACACCGTCCTGCGCGCGTATTATATATGAGTATTACGGCGGCGAGGAGCGTTTTTCTCATTTCGATGATATGATGGTGGCTGTGGACAAGGTGGATTCCGGCAATCTGACCATAGACGAGATACAGAATCCGCAGGGCTGGATTCTTGTGGGATTTCTGATGGATCCCCGCACGGGGCTCGGCAGGTGGCGCAATTTTACAATATCCAACTATCAGCTCATGGAGAAACTGATGGAGTGCTGCCGTACCATGAATACAGAGGAGATACTGGAGCTGTCGGACGTGCAGGAGCGTATTGCCGTTTACCGCGAGCAGGATGAGAAGTTCCGGGAGATGGTGAAGGCGCACACGAGGGTGGAGAAGGACGTGATTATTTCCGACCTGCGCGGCGTTGACCCGATTTACTCCGGAAACCGTTTCCTTATTTACAGCATGTACCCGGAGCAGAATATTTCCGCGTGGATCGTTAACGGGCGCGGCGGCAAGGGCTGTTCCGCGGCGGTGGGTTACAGCGTATTAAACCGCACTTCCAATGTCAATGTGGGAAGTCTGATGCTCAAGTACGGCGGCGGAGGACACAAAGCGGTGGGAACATGCCAGTTCCCGGACGAGACCATGGACGAGCAGCTTCCGAAGCTTCTGGATGAGCTTGTAAATTACGATACATATTATAAGTAAAAAAGGAAGGGGTATGAATGGAAGATACAAGCGTATTTAAGAGTTACTTAAGACGTTTGCTCCAAGATTTGAAAGACCTTCAGCAAGCCCTAAAAATAAAGAATACGAGAAAGCTTCACAGATGACAGAGAAACTGATTGTTGATACACAGAAAGGCATCGAAGATAATTAAGGACAACAAACAACAGCACACGGAAAACCAGGCCCCGGAAAGAAAATTTTCGGGGCTTATGTTTCTTCCCGTATTTCTGACTGCGGTCTGCATCCTGTTTACGGTGTTGATGGCTGGCTATATTCTGTGGTTTGACAAGGGCAGTTTTCAGGAGGAGACGGAGGGAGAGACTTACGACAGATATTACATGATGATTACGCAGGAGGATCAGTCCGGTTTCTGGCAGTCTGTCTATCAGGGCGCGTATGAGCGTGCACTCCAGGAAAATGTCTATGTGGACTGGCTGGGAAAAGACAGCTTTCGGGATTACAGCGTCGCGGAGCAGATGGAGATTGCCATCGCCTCCGGGGTGGACGGCATTATTGTGACGGCCAGCGAGGCGGAGGAGCTGACGGCGCTGATCGACCGGGCGGACGCGGCGGGGATTCCTGTGGTGACGCTTTACGGGGACAATACGCAGAGCGCGCGATGCAGCTTTGTGGGTGTGGGCAGCTACAATCTGGGCAGGGAGTACGGCAGGCAGGCGCTTAAAATTATGCGGGAGCGGCTGGTTGGTGCGGCTGAAACAAGGATTACGATAAAAACGCCGGAAGAGCCTGACGGGGAGAGCCCGGTTATCGCGGCGGCGGGCGGCGCTGAAATGGCAGTGGAGCCGGTAGAGATCGGGACGGCGGATCGTCCGGTTCGGGTGACTCTTTTGGTCAATCCCTTTGCAAACAGCTTGGACCAGAATATCCTCTATTCCGGCATTCAGGAGACGATCGAGCAGGAGCGGGGGGATACGGTGGTGGAGCTTTCCCGGCAGTCGGTGGATGATACCAACGCCTTTTCCGTGGAGGAGTCCGTCCGCGATATTTTCATGGGCGGGGACGTTCCCGACATCCTGATCTGTCTGAACGAGCTGAATACTACCTGCGCCTATCAGGCGGTGGTGGACTACAATAAGGTGGGGGCGGTCAGCATTTTGGGCCACTATGTTTCCAACACGATTCTCAATGCCATTGACAGAGGCGTCATTTATGCCACCGTGGATATAGACACGTCGCAGATGGGCGGTTTCTGTATCGACGCCCTGCAGGAGTACCATGACCTGGGGTACACCAGCCAGTATTTTACGGCGGATATCAGCCTGATTACCAGAGATAATGTGGACGGGTATCTGCGGGGAGAGGAGCCGGAAAATGTGGAATAAAATACGGGGCTTTTCCCTGCAGTTTAAAATCAGCAGCATCTATATAGGGACAAGTCTCCTGGTGGTGATGGTAAATATTTTTCTGATTATCGGCATCAACAGCATGTCCGGCAGGCTTGATATGGTATATCAGGATAACCGCCATCTGAACCAGTTTTCCGACGCCGTAAATACGCTTCAGGATGATATGACGGCTTATCTGAACGTGAAGACCAGCGATTCGCTGGAAAAATATTACCGAAGTGAAGCTTTGTGCAGGAATATGGCGGCGGAATTGAACGAGGAGGTTACGGGAAATTCTTTTGACCGGATGGAGCGCAACATCAGGCATATGACCGAGCGCTATCTGGAGGAGGTGGCGCAGACCATCGAGGCCAAGCGCGGGCGGAATGTGGAAAAATACCGCCTGCACTACGAGAACGCCGCCAGAATGTACGGCTATATTGACACCTATATTTCCAACCTGAATATGGAGCAGTTTAGAAGCAATTCCGAACGCTACAGCGAATTGCAGCAGCGTTTCCGACTTTTTGAGGCGGTGTCCGTCATAGCCATCGTGCTGGTTATGGTCAGCAACGTCTGCATTATCATCAGCTTTGTGGGCGCGCTGATTCGGCCGTTAAAAAAGTTGTCGAGTCAGGCGGATGAGGTGGCGAAGGGCAACTTTGAGATCGACCTGCTGCCGGTGGAGTCGCAGGACGAGGTGGGCGTGGTGACAGGGGCCTTCAATTCCATGGTGGTCAGCATCGGCAGATACATCGAGCGGATCAGGGAGAGCATGGAGGCGGAGCGGGCCTTAAAGGAGCGGGAGCTTCTGATGGAAGGGCACCTGAAAGACGCGAGGCTGAAATATCTGCAGGCCCAGATTAACCCACATTTCCTGTTTAATACCTTAAATGCGGGCGCACAGCTTGCCATGATGGAAGGGGCGGACAGAACCTATGATTATGTTCAGAGGGTAGCCATGTTTTACAGATATAATATGAAGAAAAGCGAGGAGACGGTGACCGTGGCCGAGGAGGTGGAGATGGTGGATTCCTACATCTATATCCTGAACGTGCGGTTTGCAGGGGACATTCACTATGAAAAACGTATCGACGAGTCCCTCCTTTGGATGGAAATGCCGGGCATGATCCTGCAGCCCATCGTGGAAAACAGCGTCAATCACGGCATACGGGAGATGGGAGATAAAGGCGTGATCCTTTTGTCTCTCTATGAAAAGGACGGGCGGGTTTGTATCAGTGTGAAGGACAACGGCGCGGGTATGAGCGCGGAGACCATCGAGAAGGTGTTGAGCGGCACATACAGGGAGGCGGATATGGCGGCGGGCGGCAACGGCGTCGGCATGGACAACGTGATTTCCCGTATGCGGCTTTTTACGGGCAATGAGAACGTGATGACCGTGAAGAGCGAGGGCGAGGGCCTGGGGACGGAAGTGTGCATTTACCTGTAACGGCTCGCAGGCCTGAGGGGATGGGCAGGAAAGACACGGGAAAAGGAAAGGATGAAACAAGATGAGCCACTACAAGATTATGCTGGCGGACGATGAGGGGATTGTGATTGATTCCCTGAAATTTATTATAGAAAAGGAGTTTGGCGATCAGTGTGCCATCGAATTTGCGAAGACCGGGAGAAGCGTGATCGAGCTTGCGGAAAATTTTCGCCCGGACATTGCCATTATGGATATCCAGATGCCCGGCATCAACGGGATTGAGGCCATGCGGGAGATTCGGGAGACGAACACAAATGTGGTCTTTATCGTGATGAGCGCCTACGACAAGTTTGACTATGCGAAGGAAGCCATTAAGCTTGGCGTTTTGGAATACATTACCAAGCCCATGGAAAAAACGAGGATTATTGCGGCGCTGGGGAAAGCCATGGAGCAGATCGACAGAGAGCGGAGCAAACGGAGCAACGACCTGTTGATCCGGGAGAAGCTTGAGAACGTGATGCCCATTATAGAGAGCGGCCTTCTCTATAACCTGCTCTTTCAGGAGCATTTCACGGAGGACATCGAGAATTATAAGCAGCTTTTGGGAATCGACCAGAATTATGCCTATATTCTTGCGGTGGTCTGCGGGGATACGCAGGAGGGGAACCACATGACCAACGCGGTGGGCAGCAGCGTGAAAATGCAGCAGTACGCGGAGCTGCTCCGGGAGTACTTAAAGGAGGCTTATCCGGGAATAATTCTGGGGATGTCCATGGCAAACAAACTGCCGGGGCTGGTGCCCTGTGAGGAGACGCAGATGTCCTACGAGGAGCGGATCGCCCTGATTGAGAAATCAAGAGAGCTTGTCAGGGAGCTGAAAAAGCGGACGCAGATCAGTTTTCGTATCGGCATCAGCGCTATCGCGCCGCTGGAGGAGGCGAGAGAGGCTTATAAGGAAGCGACCAACGCCCTGATTATGACCAACGGCAGCGTGGCCCATGTGGATGACCTGCCCATCGGCTGCGCCCATGAGGAAGCCTATCCTGTCGATCTGGAGAAGAAGCTCTTTGCGGAGGTGAAAAGCGGGGACGCGGAACATGCCGTGGCTACGGCGGAAACGTACTTTGACCTGATTGCGCAGATGCACGGCGATTACCTGATGAATATCCGCTTAAAAGTGTTAGAGTTTGTTCTTTATGCGGAGTACATCGCCTATAATTCCGGCGGTATGACCTATGAATTCCGTGATCGGGCGGATTATCTGCCGACGGTTATGGAAATGGATAATATAACCTCAATAAAAAAATGGTTTTTGGAAAAGATGGAGACGGCGGGACGCAACGTCAGCACAAAAGCGTCCGAGAAATCCATGGGCGCTGTGGAGACGGCGAAGGCATATATGCAGAACAATTACAGCAGGGACATTTCTCTTGACGAGGTGTCCCAGGCGGTCAACATCAGCCCCTACTATTTCAGCAAGATCTTTAAGGAGGATGTGGGCGAGGGCTTTGTGGAGTATCTGACCAAGATCCGCATGGAGAAGGCGAAGGAGCTGCTGACCACGACGGAGTATTCGATGAAGGAAATCTGCGCCATGGTAGGGTATGCGGATCCCAATTATTTCAGCCGTTCCTTCAAGAAAAATGTGGGTGTGACGCCGACGGAATATAAGCAGCTTTGATAGCTCGAAAGGTTAGAATCATGGGAAAAAGACGAATTGTGTATCTGGCCGCAGCGCTGAGTTTGCTGCTTGCCCTCTGCGGCTGCGGGAAAACCGAAAGCGGCAGGGAGGACGACGCCGGGGAGAAAGAAAAAATCCAGATCGGGTTGAGCTTCGATTCCTTTGTCATTGAGAGATGGCAGAGGGACAGGGATGTGTTCGTCTCCGTGGCCAAGGAGCTTGGGGCGGAGGTCAACGTGCAGAATGCGGGCGGCGTGGTGGAGGAGCAGAAAAAGCAGATCGACTATTTCATCCAGAAGGGGATGGACGTGATCGTGATTATTGCCATCGACCCGGCCTCCCTGCGGGAGTCGGTGGCCCGGGCGAAGGACGCGGGGATCAAGGTGGTCTCCTACGACCGGCTGATCGACGACGCGGACGTGGATCTGTATATTTCCTTTGACAATGAGAAGGTGGGGGAGATGATGGCGTATGCGCTCCTTGGTGCGGGCATCAACGAGGACAAGCGGGTGATTATGATAGGCGGCTCTCCCACGGATAATAATGTGCCTCTTGTGGAGAGCGGTTTCAGGGGCGTGATGTCCAAACACCGGGTTCCTATTCTGGATTCCATTCACGCGGACAACTGGCGGGCTGAGGAGGCGTCGGATTACATTTACGAAAATCCCGACAAGGTAGCCGGGGCGGATGCCATCATGTGCGGCAATGACGATCTGGCGACGCAGGCCGTGCGCGCGCTGGCGGAGACGAGGCAGGCGGGCAATATGCTTGTGGTAGGGCAGGATGCGGATCTGGCGGCATGTCAGCGGATTGTCGAGGGTACGCAGGTGATGACGGTCTACAAGCCGGTGGAGCGTCTGGCGACCCGGGCGGCGGAGGAAGCGGTGAAGCTGGCGAAGGGCGGGAAGATCACGGGAGAGGATGTGACCCTGCTTGACAGCGGGGCATACAAAGTGCCATATATCGGGCTGGAGCCGATCAGCGTGAACCGTGACAATATCGACGAAGTGATTATCGACAGCGGTTTTCATCTGAAGGAGGACGTATATCTGAATGTGCCGGGGCAGATGCCGGAATAGCATTTTATTGCGAGAGAAGAAAAGAAATTGCAAAAATGTGCTAGTACAATTTCCGAATAATAGTCCGATATGGTGAAAATGTACAGAAAGTCATAAATTATTCCTGTTTTCTTTGTGGTATATTGAAGTTGCGATAAAAATCGCACAATCTTTTATCATTAAGAAAAGGGAGGAAAACTGAAACATGAAAAGAAAAGTATTAAGCATGGTACTTGCAACTTCTATGCTTGCGGCAGCGCTGGTTGGCTGCGGCGGCGGTGAGGCAGCTCCTGCAGCGACATCCGAGCCTGCAGCTGAGGCTCCGGCAGCAGAGGAAGAGGCTCCTGCGGCTGAGGCTCCGGCAGCAGAGGAAGAGGCTCCCGCAGCAGATGCGGCAGCTCCGACAGGCAATAAGGTAGGCGTGTCCATGCCCACCAAGGATCTGCAGAGATGGAATCAGGACGGTTCCAACATGCAGGCAGAGCTCGAGGCAGCAGGCTACGAGGTAGACCTGCAGTACGCTTCCAACGATGAGGCGACTCAGGCTTCCCAGATTGAGAACATGATCAACGGCGGCTGCTCCGTACTGGTAATCGCTGCCATCGAGGCAAATTCTCTTTCCACCGTTCTCGAGGGTGCAAAGAGCGCGGGTATTCCGGTTATCGCATATGACCGTCTGATCATGAATACCGATGCCATTAATTATTACGCTACCTTTGACAACTATAAGGTAGGTGTAACGCAGGGACAGTATATTGTTGACGCTCTTGATCTGGACAACGCGGACGGTCCTTTCAACATGGAGATTACCGCGGGCGATCCCGGCGACAACAACGCGCCTTTCTTCTACAACGGCGCTATGGACACCTTACAGCCTTACATCGATGCGGGCAAGATCGTGATCCCTTCGGGTCAGGTAGATTTCGCGACCGTAGGTACACCGAAGTGGTCTACCGAGACTGCACAGTCCAGAATGGAGAACATCCTTTCTTCCAACTATGCGGACGGCACAAAGCTTGACATCTGCCTTTGCTCCAACGACTCCACCTCTCTCGGTGTGCAGAACGCTCTGGCAGCAAACTACACAGGCGATTACCCGATCGTTACCGGTCAGGACTGCGATATCGCTAACGTAAAGAACATGATCGCGGGCAAACAGTCCATGTCCGTATTCAAGGATACCCGTACACTGGCATCTCAGGTTGTTAAGATGGTTGGTCAGATCCTGAGCGGCGAAGAGGTAGAGGTAAATGATACCACGACTTACGACAACGGCACAGGCGTGATTCCTTCTTTCCTCTGCGATCCTGTATTCGCTGATGCGAACAACTACAAAGAGCTGCTGATCGACTCCGGGTACTACACGGATGCAGATCTCCAGTAACAGTGCGAAAAGAGTTTCTAAGACTCAGCGCCAGAGGGCGCTTCGTCAAGAAACACTAAGTTTCGCACGGGAGAATGCAAAAAAACGCATTCTCCGCGGGCTGAGAAAGCCTCACATGAGAGAATGCAAAAAGCGTGTATTCTCTGCATGAAATATGATATAATCAAATAAGACCGGCAGGCAGGATTTCCCGCCTGCCGATTTTAAAAGAGGTAGAGAAGTTGGTAGGCTACAAGAAACTATGTTGGGAGGAAGGCAATTTGGCTAAGATTCTACTGGAAATGAAAAATATTACCAAAACGTTTCCCGGTGTCAAGGCGCTCGACAACGTGAATCTGAAGGTGGAGGAGGGTGAAATCCACGCGCTGGTCGGGGAGAACGGCGCGGGCAAGTCCACGCTGATGAATGTGTTGAGCGGCATTTATCCCTATGGTACATATGAGGGCGACATCGTCTATAACGGTGAAGTGTGTAAGTTTGGTAAGATTAAGGACTCCGAGGAGAAGGGAATCGTCATCATTCATCAGGAGTTGGCATTGATTCCGTATATGTCTATCGGAGAGAATATGTTTCTGGGCAACGAGCGCGGAAAGAGCGCGGCCATTGACTGGAACGAGACTTACGGGGAAGCCGACAAGTATTTGAAGATGGTAGGTCTTTCAGAGTCATCCCGGGTGCTGGTCAAGGATATCGGTACGGGTAAGCAGCAGCTTGTGGAGATCGCCAAGGCGATGGCGAAGCACGCGAAGCTTCTGATTCTGGATGAGCCCACATCTTCGCTGAACGAGACGGATTCACAGGCGCTGCTCGATCTTATGTTAAAGTTTAAGAAAGAGGGCATGACATCGATTATTATATCTCATAAGTTGAACGAGGTTGCTTATGTGGCGGATAAGATTACGGTCATCCGCGACGGCTCCACCATTGAGACGATGGATAAGCACACCACGGAGATTTCAGAGGATAGAATTATTCAGGGCATGGTAGGCCGTGAGCTGACCGACCGTTTCCCGAAGCGTCACGGTATAAAGATCGGCGACGTAAATATGGAAGTGAAGAACTGGACGGTACATCATCCGCTCTACCCGGAGAGGAAGGTGTGCGACAACGTTTCTATTAAGGTGAGAAAAGGCGAGGTGGTAGGCATTTCCGGTCTGATGGGCGCGGGGCGTACCGAGCTTGCCATGAGTATTTTCGGACAGTCCTACGGCACGAACATCAGCGGGCAGCTTTACCTGGATGGAAAAGAAGTACACTTAAAGACAATCAAGCAGGCGATCAAAAATAAGCTGGCTTATGTGACGGAGGATCGCAAAGGCAACGGCCTTGTACTTACCAATCCGATCAAGATTAATACGACGCTGGCCAATCTGGACAGCATCAGCCCCCACAAGATCATCGACAAGGATAAGGAGTATCAGGTGGCGGAGGAGTACCGCGGAAAGCTGAAAACCAAGTGTCCTACCGTGGAGCAGAATGTGGGCAATCTTTCCGGCGGCAACCAGCAGAAGGTACTGTTGGCGAAGTGGATGTTTACGGATCCCGATGTGCTGATTCTGGATGAGCCGACGAGAGGCATCGACGTGGGTGCCAAGTACGAGATTTACTGCATCATCAATGATCTGGTGGCGGCGGGAAAATCGGTTATCATGATTTCCTCGGAGCTGCCGGAGGTGCTCGGCATGAGCGACAGAATTTATGTGATGAACGAGGGCCGGATTGCAGGGGAGCTCTCCTCAGAGGAGGCTTCTCAGGAGCGGATTATGTCCATCATCGTAAGCTCGGGAAAGGGGGCGTAAGGACATGGAAAAGACGAATGTTATGGCGATTTTAAGAAAATATACCATGATTATCGCCCTTGCTCTGGTGGTGATTTTCTTCAGTATTACGACGGAGGGCAAGATTCTTTTTCCGCAGAATATCAATAACCTGATTTCACAGAACGCTTATGTGTTTGTGCTTGCGACCGGTATGCTGTTGTGTATCCTGACAGGCGGCAACATCGACCTTTCGGTCGGTTCCGTGGTCTGCTTCGCGGGCGCGGTCGGCGGCATGATGATGGATAAGGGCGTGAATATCTGGGCGGCAGCGTTCACCATGCTTATCATCGGCGTTTTGATCGGTATGTGGCAGGGCTTCTGGATCGCCTATGTGAAGGTACCGCCTTTTATCGCGACGCTGGCGGGTATGTATGCGTTTCGAGGGTTGTCCAATGTGGTGCTGCAGGGTATGACGGTTTCCCTGAAGAGTGAGACTTTTATCAGAGTGTTCGGCGGCGGTGCAGACTGTTATGTGCCTGATTTTCTCGGCGGCGGCGAGGGGCTTAACATGACCTGTATGGTGGCCGGATGTATTGCGGTTGTGATTTTGGTGGCGGTACAGTTAAAGGGCCGCATCAACAATAAGAGCAAGGGTTACGAGACGGTGCCCCTTGCAAGCACGGTTATCAAGCTGGCGCTGATCAGTGCCGTGATTTTGTGGGTATCTTATAAGCTGGCTTCTCATAAGGGCATTCCCACAGCGTTGATCTGGATCCTTCTGGTACTTCTGTTTTACGGGTACCTGACCACAAAGACCCGGATCGGCCGTTATCTGTATGCAGTGGGAGGCAATGAGAAGGCGACCAGGCTTTCAGGTATCAATACGAAGAAAGTGTATTTCATCGCCTATGTGAATATGGGACTTTTGGCGGCTTTCGCGGGCATTCTGACGATCGCGAGATTGACCACGGCACAGCCCACCTACGGGCAGGGCTATGAGATGGATGCCATCGGCGCCTGCTTTATCGGCGGTGCTTCGGCTTACGGCGGCGTCGGCACGGTGCCCGGTGTGGTAATCGGCGCGACGCTGATGGGCGTGATCAACCAGGGTATGAGCATCATGGGAATCGACGCGAACTACCAGAAGGTGGTCAAGGGACTGGTGCTCTTAGCAGCGGTTGCGTTTGACGTGTTGTCCAAGAGAGAGAAGAAATAAGGGAGGGGATGAAAATGAATAAAACAGCGGATATTTTAAAAAAACATACTATGAAAATAGTCCTTGTCCTGATCGTGATCTTCTTCTCGGTGATGACGAAGGGACAGATGTTTGCGGCATCCAGTTTCCAGGCGCTGATCGCGCAGAACTCCTATGTGTTTGTGCTGGCGACCGGTATGCTGATGTGTATGCTGACGGGGGGTAACATCGACCTGTCTGTCGGTTCCTTTGTCTGTTTTGTCGGCACCATCGGCGGTATTATGATGGTGCGCGGCGGTATGTCAGTGCCTGTGGCGATGCTGCTTATGATAGGCGCAGGCGTGATTTACGGTGTCGTGGAAGGCTTCTTAATCGCGTATATCAACATTCCGCCCTGGATTGCCACATTGGCAGGTTATCTTGCCTTCCGCGGCTGGGGTACGGCGTTAATCGGCGGCTCGTCCATCGCGCCCATGCCGGAAGGCTTCATCAAGCTGTTTACCGGCAGCGTGCCGGATTTGTTCGGCGGCGAGGGACTGAATATCACCTGTATTCTGGTGGGCGTGATCGCCTGTGTGCTGTTTGTAATTTTTCAGTTAAAGAGCAGAAACGATAAGGTGAAAAAGGGATATGAGGCGGAGAGCCTGCCGGGCGTGATTGTGCGCTGCGTTCTGGTTTGCGCGGTAATCCTGCTGTTTGCCTATAAGCTGGCGCAGGCGGGCGGCATTCCGAACAATCTGATTTGGGTGGCGGTAATCTTGCTGATTTATAACTTTATCACCTCCAAAACAACCATTGGTCGTTACTTCTACACCATCGGCGGCAGCGTGGAGGCGACCAGACTTTCCGGTATCGACACAAAAAAGATTTTCTTCCTCGCTTATCTGAATATGGCGGTTCTCACCGTAATCAGCGCATGGATGACGATGGGAAGACTGTCGGCGGCGACTGCGACGGCCGGCAACAACTACGAGATGGACGCGATCTCCGCCTGCGTAGTGGGCGGCGTGTCCGCATACGGCGGTTCCGGTACGGTGTTCGGCATGGTGATCGGTGCGGCGCTGATCGGCGTTATCAACTTGGGAATGAGCCTGATGGGCATTGACGCGAACTGGCAGATGGTGGTTAAGGGCGTCGTACTTTTGGCGGCGGTTGTGTTCGAGATTTTGAACAATAAGGAGAAGGCAAAAGAGTGATATCAGGAAGACAAAGCGGAGGGCTGCCCGGATGGGCGGCCCTCTTTTTTCGCTATAGGAAATTGCGACAGCACGCTCAAATTTTTCTAGTGAACATTTTGTGAAAATTTATGAAAAGTTTGGAAAGTCGTTGACATTAATTTTTTAATGTTGAAAAATAGAAAAAGACAACATGAAGGAGGAATGACAATGATTAGAACCCTTGCGGCACAAATCAAGGAGTATAAGAAGGTTTCCGTCATGACGCCGATTTTTATGATACTGGAAGTCGTCTTCGAGATGCTGATCCCGTTTCTGATGGCGTCCATCATCGACGACGGCGTGGAGGCGGGCAATATGCAGCACATCTACGCGGTGGGCGCGGTGATGATTGCGGCGGCTTTCTGCGGGCTTTTCTGCGGTGTGATGGGCGGCAAATACGGTGCCAGAGCGTCCACGGGCTTCGCGAAGAATCTGCGGCAGGCCATGTTTGAGAATATCCAGACCTTTTCCTTCGCCAGTCTTGACAAGTTCAGCACGGCGGGGCTGGTGACCAGACTGACCACGGATGTGACCAACATGCAGAATGCGTACCAGATGATTTTGCGAATCTGCTTCCGCGCGCCGGTCAGTATGGTCTGCGCGATGACTATGGCATTTTTTATCAATGCAAGGCTGGCGTCCGTTTATCTGGTGGCGGTGCTGCTGCTTGCCGTGGTGCTGTTTTTCATTATCGGGGGAGCGATGAAGTATTTCAAGCAGGCATTCCCGAAATACGATGAGCTGAACGCCTCCGTGCAGGAGAACGTGAGCGCGATCCGTGTGGTCAAGGCTTACGTCAGGGAGGAGCACGAGACGAAGAAGTTTAAGAAGGCCAGTCAGGGCATCTACGATATTTTCCGGAAAGCGGAGCAGCATGTGGTGCTAAATATGCCGGTCATGCAGTTTACGGTTTACGGCTGTATTCTGCTGATCAGCTGGCTGGGTGCGAAGCAGATCGTGCAGGATACGCTGACCACCGGCGAGCTGATGAGTCTGCTTACATACTGCATGAATATTTTGATGAGCCTGATGATGGTGGCGATGATCTTCGTGATGATGAGCATGAGTATCGCCAGCGCGGAGCGTATCTGCGAGGTGCTGAATGAGAAAAGCGACCTGACCAATCCGGTCAACCCCGTTTATGAAGTGTCGAGCGGGGACATCGAGTTTCGGCATGTGCGGTTCTCCTACCATAAAGAGAGCAGTGAGGCGGTTTTGCACGACATCAATCTGAAAATACATGCCGGGGAGACGATCGGCATCATCGGCGGCACCGGCAGCGCGAAGACCAGTCTGGTCAATTTAATCAGCCGCCTTTATGACGTGACTGACGGTGCAGTACTGGTAGGCGACAGAGATGTCAGGGAGTATGACATTGAGACACTGAGAAACCAGGTGGCGGTAGTTCTGCAGAAGAATGTGCTTTTCTCGGGGACAATCCTGGATAACCTGCGCTGGGGCGATGCGAACGCCTCGGAGGAGGAGTGCAGACGGGTATGCAAGCTTGCCTGTGCGGATGAGTTTATCGAGAAGATGCCGGAAGGGTATCACACGTATATAGAACAGGGCGGCACGAACGTCTCCGGCGGCCAGAGACAGCGGCTCACCATCGCGCGGGCGCTTCTCAAGAAGCCGAAGGTACTGATTCTGGATGATTCTACCAGTGCGGTGGACACGGCCACAGACGCGAAGATCAGAAAAGCTTTTGCGGAGGAGATTCCCGATACCACGAAGCTGATCATAGCCCAGCGCGTGGCCAGTGTGATGAATGCGGATCGCATTATCGTGATGGACGACGGGCGTGTGCACGGGTTCGGGACGCATGAGGAGCTGCTGCGCGACAACGAGATTTACAGGGAAGTTTACGAGTCGCAGACGAACGGCGGCGGCGACTTCGATGAACAACGCGAGAAGAACTTCTAAATTGCTCGGCAGCAAAGGCTGTCTCGCAAAGAAGTTCTAAGTCTCGCATGGGAGTTCGTGTCTGCATGGCAGCCACAAACTCCGCAAGAATGGAAAGAGAGGTAATAGTATGCCGGGACCACATGGAAGAAGAATGCAGGGTGGAAAACGAATAGAGAATCCGGGGAAGGTGTTTAAGCGCCTGATGCGGTATGTGATGAAGAGCTACGGCCCCCATCTGGTGATCGTGGCGGTGCTGATATTAGTGAGCGTGCTTGCCAATGTGCAGGGCACCATGTTTATCCAAAGCTTGATTGACGATTATATCGCGCCCATGCTGACGCAGGATGTGCCCGATTTTTCGCCGTTGGCGGGAGCGATTGCAAGGGTGGCGTGTCTGTACCTGATCGGCGTGGTTTCGGCCTATGCGTGGAACCGCATTATGATTAACGTGACGCAGGGAACGCTGCGCAATGTGCGTGACGATCTGTTTTCCCATATGGAGAAGCTGCCGATCAAATATTTTGACACGCATGTGCATGGTGATATTATGTCAACCTACACGAATGACACGGAGACGTTAAGGCAGATGATCAGCCAGAGTATGCCGCAGGTGTTTAACAGCGCGATTACTATTGTCAGCGTGCTGATTAGTATGGTAATATTAAGTATACCGCTGACTGTGGCGACGCTTGTCATGGTGGCGGTCATGCTGGTAGTGACAAAGAAGGTGGCGGGCTTGAGCGGCCGTTATTTTTTGGAACAGCAGACCAATCTCGGTAAGGTCAACGGCTTCATAGAGGAGATGATGAATGGCCAGAAGGTGGTAAAGGTATTCAATCACGAAGAGAAGAATATCGAGGACTTCCGGAGCTTAAACGACGCGCTTTTCGAGAGCGCGGACAAGGCGAATTATCTGGTCAACGTGGTGGGTCCTGTGAATCAGCAGCTCGGCAATGTCAGTTATGTGGTCTGTGCCATTTTAGGCGGCGCGCTGGCGCTCTTTGGCGCAACGGGTTTGACGCTTGGAAAACTGGCGAGTTTTCTGACCTTTAACAGAAGCTTTAACATGCCGATCAACCAGGTGAGCCAGCAGTTCAACTCCATTGTCATGGCGATGGCGGGCGCGGAACGCATTTTCAAAATGCTGGATGAGACGCCGGAGGTGGATAACGGTTACGTGACGCTGGTGAACGTGAAAGAGGAGAACGGCACGCTTACGGAAACGCCCGAACGCACGGGCCGCTGGGCGTGGCGGCATGAGCATCAGGCGGATCATTCCGTGGATTATGTGGAACTTAAGGGAGATGTGGTTTTTGACGGGGTGGATTTTGGGTATAATGACGACAAGATGGTGCTTCACGATGTGAAGCTCTATGCCGAGCCGGGACAGAAGATTGCATTTGTCGGTTCCACGGGCGCGGGCAAAACAACCATCACCAACCTGATTAACCGCTTTTATGACATTCAGGATGGAAAAATCCGCTATGACGGCATCAATGTCAATAAGATCAAGAAGGCGGATTTGCGCCGTTCGTTGGGAATCGTGCTGCAGGATACCCACCTCTTTACGGGGACGGTGATGGAGAACATCCGTTATGGAAAGCTGGATGCCACCGACGAGGAGGTACGCGCGGCGGCGAAGCTGGCCAACGCGGACAGCTTTATCAAGAGACTGCCGGAAGGCTACGATACCTTGCTCTCCGGAGATGGCGCAAACTTAAGCCAGGGGCAGCGGCAGCTTTTGGCGATCGCGCGGGCGGCTGTAGCCGATCCGCCGGTGTTGATTCTGGATGAGGCGACCAGCTCCATCGACACCCGCACCGAGCGCATTGTGCAGGATGGTATGGATAAGCTGATGAAGGGCCGGACTACCTTTGTGATTGCCCACAGACTCTCCACGGTCATGAACTCCGACTGCATTATGGTGTTGGAGCAGGGACGCATTATTGAGAGGGGTACCCACAACCAGTTGATTGAAGAGCGGGGAAAATACTACCAGTTGTATACCGGAAACGCAATTACTGCATAAATTGAACTTAATTTGTAGTATAAAGTTGACAGATGGAATAAAAAATTATATATTAAAATTGACTACGGTGATTAGTCACCGGGGTCGGAAAGACAAGGACTAAAATACATGAAAAAAATTTATAACGTGTCCGATGCGGAGATGGAGGTTATGGAAAAGCTTTGGGATCAGGAAGGCGGTATTAAGCAATCCCAACTGCTTGCCCTATTTGAAGCGGATGGAAAGGAGTGGAAAAGACAGACTCTCAATACTTTTTTGAGCCGGTTAGAGGGTAAGGGACTGGTGAAACGTGAAAACAGAATAGTGGAAGTCGTGTACAGCCGGGAAGAATATAACGACATGCAGATGAAAACAGTGATCGACCAAGTGTACGGGGGGAAGCTGAGTAATCTGGTAGCGGCGTTCGTAAAGAGGAACTCAATCAGTGAAGGCGAGACGGAGAAGCTGCTTGGATTACTGACGAAAAGAAAGTAAAGGAAAGAGTCATGGAATACCTGCTGGTCATGTCTCTTTCAGGAAGCATGATGACTGGTGTTTATCTGCTGGTAAGAGGTCTGCTAAAGAAAAAGATTTGTGCAAGATTTTATGATCTGCTCGCCCGGGTGGCGATTCTGTACTATCTGGTTCCATTACCTTACTTGAAGAAATATTATGCAGCGGCGCTCCGGCATCTCCTGCCGGAGCGAGCCTTGGAGATTTCGAGGGTGCCGCTGACATGGAGAAATCATATCGTGCACGCCGAAGGGGCGATGCATGTAAATATCTTCGCTATCCTGCAGACAACGGCGGTCGTTGTGTGGCTGTCGGGCATCTGCATTCTGATGGCAAAGCAGGTGGTAGAGTATATCCGGCTTGTCAGGCTGGCAGCCGGATACGCGGAGCGGGTAATGACGCCGGAGCAGAGAGCGTTTCTCGACGGACTGAAAGAACAATATGGAATCCGGTGCCGCGTGTTTCTCTACGAGGCGCCGGACAAGGGATATACCATGACTTTCGGATTCTTCTGTCCCGTGATTGTCTGTGGGAGAGAAATAGCAAGCCGGGAGGCGGAACTGCTTGTACGGCATGAGCTGGTACATATCAGACGCAGGGATGCGTTTTGGAAAATGCTCATGCAGTTGGCGGCGATGCTGCACTGGTGGAATCCGTTGGTATGGAAGCTGCGCCGCGATTTTGAACAGGTCTGCGAGTGTTCCTGTGATGAGACCGTGATGCAGAACACAACGGACGAGGAGGTGGAGGAGTATCTGCGCTTAATGATTGAGGAGGCGCGGGAGAAGAAAGACGAAGATGTCTCCCTGCGGTGGAATGCCGGCTTCGGAGACAACGCACAAAAGATAAAGGAAAGGATGGAAAATTTAATGAACAAGAAAAAGTGGAACCGTACTGCGGCAGTGACATTAGTGGCGGTATTGGCTTTAGCAAACTCTATGACGGTGTTTGCGTATCGCGATTCGGTTCATGAGGAAGCGGCGACTGACGTTTCGCAGGAGCTGATAGATAAAACGCTGCAAAGTGATATACTTTTGTTTGTACCAGAAGGGACGGAGGGAGAGACGCTGCAGATGTTTGACGATTCGGATGTGTCGGATGCCATTATAGATATAATGTATGAAAGTCAGTTTGTGGACGAAGAGGGAAATGTCTATCCGATTGCGGAGGACGAGGGAATAGAACCGCACTGTAATCATACTTTTGTTTCTGGTAGAGCAGAGTATCACTTAAAACTGTCGGGCGGTGGCTGTGAGGTTAATGTCTTACAGGCGCAGAGATGCAGTAAATGCGGTTATATCATTCAGGGTGACTTGATCAGCACGACTACTTATACGACTTGTCCGCATTGACGGTGCCATTTTCAGGATAGCTGACATGCGATGATGATTACTACAAATGGGAGGCCCACATTGGCAGTACCATTTTCAGGATGGCTGTCATGCGATGGCAATTACGGGATCAGACGTGTGGCATACGCACATGGACAGAGCCGACGGGATGGCGGCATCCCGACTCGCAAACCGGCGTTTCCGGGTTTTCTCGGAAGCATCGGACATTTACAAGGTAATGCCGCAGTTAAGAAAGCGGACTTTAAGGTCATGGGTTTTCTTCTGCGAACATTATAGCACTGAGGTTCAGTGTAAAAGGGGATAGGATACGGGCGGCTGTGCAGATAGCCGCCCGGCCTGTGTTTTTGGGGAGGAAAAACCGGTTGATGATTCGCGCGGTCGCGAAATGTTTTACCGGGCATTATAATGAAATAAAAGAAGCTATTTTTGAGGAGAGGGCGTGACTATGACCGGGAGAAGCAGACCATTTATCCGGAAAATAGTGACGGAACAAGAACAGAGATTGGCAAGCGGATGAGGAAGGGGCGTTATAGTGAGCGTGTTGCAGAAAAAGCCTGAAATTATCGTGTTTGCGGGTCTCAACGGTTCGGGAAAGAGTACATTTACCGAATTGTTAAAGCCGCCGATTGACTATATCAATGCGGACGAAATTAAAAAAACTTGAAGCGCTCTGATTTTGAAGCGGCGCAGCTTGCGGAAAAGCAGCGTGAAGAACATATAGAGCATATAGAGAAGTTTAAATTGAAGGTTTTGGATGAAGATATAAATAAAGGGAATAACAGGAAATAGGCTTGCAGTTTTCTGCGGGCCTGTTATAATATCTTATATAATAGTAAACAGATAGGAAATATATGAAAGGAAAGCGTGGAGATAACAGAGAGATGAATAAGAGAATTTATTTAGATAACGCTGCCACCACCAGAGTGTCCGAGGAGGTATTGCAGGAGATGCTGCCTTATTTCCGGGAATGTTATGCGAACCCTTCCGCGATTTACGGTTTCGCGGGGGAGGCGAAGAAGGCGGTGGGGATCGCCAGAGAGCGGGCGGCGGATCTGATCGGCGTAAAGCCGAATGAAATCTACTTTACGGCGGGGGGCAGCGAGTCCGACAATTGGGCAGTCCGCGCCGTGGCGGAGGGGCTTTCCGACAAGGGGAGGCATATCATTACAAGCAAAATCGAGCACCACGCGGTACTGCACACCTGCCAGTATCTGGAAAAGCAGGGATATGAGGTGACGTATCTGGATGTGGATGAGGAGGGGAAAATTTCACCGGAAGCCTTGGAAAAGGCAGTCCGTCCGGACACCGTGCTGATTTCCCTGATGGCGGCAAACAACGAGATCGGCACCATAGAGCCGATTGCGCGGATCGGAGAGATTGCCCATGAGCGGGGCGTCCTCTTTCACACGGATGCAGTGCAGGCATACGGGCATGTGCCCCTAAACATGGAGAAGATGCACATTGACCTGCTTTCCGCCAGCGGTCATAAGCTGAACGGACCGAAGGGTGTGGGGATTCTTTACTGCCGGGAAAATGTGCGGCTTCGTCCGCTCATTCACGGCGGCGCGCAGGAGAGGGGCCGCAGAGCAGGCACCCTGAATGTACCGGGTATTGTGGGCTTTGGGAAGGCGGCGGCTCTGGCGGGAGAAACCATGCAGGAACGGAGCGACAGAGAAGCGGCTTTGCGGGACTATCTGATTGACAGGGTGCTTGCGGAGATTCCCTATACAAGACTGAACGGTTCGAGACAGGAAAGGCTCTCCAACAACGCCCATTTCTGCTTCCGTTTCATAGAGGGAGAGTCCTTGCTGATTCTGTTAGACCAGCGGGGCATCTGCGGCTCCAGCGGGTCGGCGTGCACCTCGGGGGCGCTGGATCCGTCCCATGTGCTTCTCGCCATCGGCCTGCCCCATGAGATCGCGCACGGGTCGCTTAGGCTGACGCTCTCTGCGGAGACGACGAAGGAGGAAATCGACGTGACCGTGGAGGCGCTCAAGGAGATCGTAGGGCGGCTGCGGGACATGTCGCCTTTGTATGAGGACGCGATGAGGAGAGGACAGATTGAAAAATAAGTCTGATGACCTTATTTTTCAATCGTGACGTTGAGAAAGAGCATCTCAAAGTCGGTGATCGCAGATGAGAAATCGCCTACGCGAATTTCTCATCGCGTGTCATATCAGTAAACTGCTCTGACATGGAGGAAATATGTACAGCGAAAAAGTGATGGATCATTTTAACAATCCCCGCAACATGGGGGAAATCGAGAATCCCAGCGGCGTCGGTACCGTGGGCAACGCCAAGTGCGGCGACATTATGCGCATGTATCTGGATGTGGACGAGGCGGGGGTCATACGCGATGTGAAGTTCAAGACTTTCGGCTGCGGGGCCGCGGTGGCGACCAGCAGTATGGCAACCGAGCTGGTGAAAGGAAAGACGGTGCAGGAGGCTTTGCAGGTGACGAACAAGGCCGTGATGGAGGCGCTGGACGGCCTGCCGCCTGTGAAGGTACACTGTTCCCTGCTGGCGGAGGAGGCCATCCATGCGGCGCTCTGGGATTACGCGAAGAAGCGGGGGATTGTAATTGAGGGGCTGAAGGAGCCGGTGGCGGATATAGATGAGATAGGGGAAGGATAGACCTGTATTTTGGCATTTTGTGTGCATCATGTCGTTGCAATTCACACCAATGGATCGTAAATTACTGCGAAATCCGGCGTGGGCGTGAATGGTTTACGGCCCATGAGATCGATTTCTCACGGACCGTAAACCGGCATGAGTGATGAGGTTAGGGAAACGCTGATTAAAGCGTTTCCCGCACCGGATTTGCGCCGCGAAGCGGCACATTCCTTTGCAAATCCGTGTGCATCCGCCGGAGGCTCTAAGGAAGTGCTGATTTAATCAGCGCTTCCTTAGTTCTCTGTGCCGTCGGTTTTTTCCGCCTCACGCACCGTCGTGACTTTGCGCACACCGGGAAGGGCGGCGATACGCTCCCGCACAGCCTTCGTGTCGGCGGTCATGCGGATGCTCACACGGTAGTTGAAGGAATTTGCCAGCGGATTTCCCTCAATGCCGGCGGTCAGTTCCGTCATTTCCGCGCCGTTTTCGTCAGTAAAGTAAGCGGCCTTAAATTCTTCCCACGCCTCGTCGCCGCTGACATACCGCACGGAGAGAGAGTCGCAGGAAGAAAGCTCGCTGATTTTGGCAAGCTCTTGACCTATGTGGTCAATCTCGGCTTGGGACAGATCGGCATCCATAAAGACGGCAAGCTGCTTCTCCTGATATACAGTGTAGGCAAGAGAGGTGGAGCCGACCGCGAAGATACAGAAAAAGGCGGCGGCAGCAGCGCAGAGCCTGCGGTACCGGGCGGAATGGACGCGGCGGCCGTTGGAGCGGGCACGCAGCGGGATGAGATGATTGCGGCAGGAATGTTCGCCGCGTGCCGTACAGCTTTCTGCGATCGCGTCCGCCATTCCGGACGGCATGATAAGAGCTTCTTTTATCTGCATCATATTTTTTTTGTTCATAATGTGACCTCCTTGTATTTAGTGATTTTTTGACACTTGTTTTATTCTTCCATCTCCAGCCGCAGCGCTTCTCTTGCCCGCTGCAGCCGTTTTTTGACGGCGCTCTCCGACAAGCCCAGAATTTCTCCGATTTCTTTCACCGAGTAGCCTTCGAAATAATACAGCATGAGCACAGTCTTCCATTTGGCGGGCAGGGCATACAGCTCCTGCAGGTGCGGATGTTCCTGGGCGGGAAGGCATTCCCGAAGCGGCTCCAGATCCATATAAGTGTGTCGTTTGCGGAAGCGCAGGCAGTCTTTACAGCAGTTTGCGGTGACCCGCAGAAGCCACGCTTTCTCGTGTGCAGAGGACATAAATGCGGGCGCTTTTTCCAGATAGCGCAGCAGCGTCTCCTGCAAAGCGTCCTGTACGTCATGGGGATTGCCCAGAAGCACATAGGCCGTGCGGTAGAGCATGTCGCCGTAGGCTTGCAGGATACGTTCGACTTCCGGTTCGTTCTTTTCGCTCAAGACGGATTCCCCCTTTCCATGTTTATTTTATAGAAAATTGCGGCAGTGTAAACCCCGACGTCGGATTTCTGAGAGCTCTCACCCTAACCGCCATGTCACAGCCCTGCTGTGACTCAAATCAATGCGGAGAATGCCCGTATTTTGGGTATTCTCCTGTGTGAGAGGGAGTTGTAAAGCAACTCTCTCACGCTATATACGGATGACACGCTAAAAAGGTGACAGCGATTTGCTGTTTCTTTGAAAATGCATTATGTATATGAAGCTTCCGGGGATATATGGTATAATGGGCGTTAGAGTGAGAAACGCGAAACGTGCTTCTAAAGACGTCCCGCCATAGGACAGAGACGCAAAGTCAGCAAGCTGACTTGGAAGCACTAAGTTTCGTGTAGGAGAATGCCAAAAACAGGCATTCTTCGCACGGATTTGAGATTCCGCAAAGCGGAATCATGGCGGTTAGCGGGAAGAATGAGCTTGCTCGTTCGGTGAGCGGCGGATGGCGATCATGAATTGACGATTCATGATATGACGACCGTTAGCAGCGCCGCAGTAGAATAAAAAGGGAGCGGGGAAAAATGGAAAATACTAACATGGAAAACGCGAGGATGCAGAAATTTCAGGCGGGCGACATCATCATGCGCGAGGGCGGGACTTATGATGAGATGTACAAGGTGGTGTCGGGATCAGTGGAGGTTTACATAAGATATGAAGAAAGGGATGAGCATCTGATCGGCATTTACTCTAAATCCAAGTGCTTTGGTGAGATGAGCGTGCTCTCCGATCAGGCGGCCATCTACACGGTGGTTGCCTTTGACGACGTTCTGCTGATGCGCATTACAAAGGATTATCTGGAGGAGTTTATCAGGAATAATCCGAAAAATGCCATTGACATCATGAAAAATATGGTTCACACGACGGTGGTGATGCAGAAAAACATCGGCCTGCTGCTTGACGATCTGTACGACAAAGATGGCGCCAACAAGAGAAGGACGGAGGAAATCCGTCAAAAGATTATGCAGTACAGTGCGGGCGGCCTGCACTTTACGCCGTAAACCCGCGAAAGCCGGAGGCGGGAGGGCAGACGGGAGGAAGCAGGAGGCAGTGGACATCGGCAGGAGGAAAGGAAGGAAACCCGAATGGAATTGCAGGAACTTATTGCGCTGGTGAAGGAGACGAAAACTTTTGTGGAAAACAGGGAGAGGGCAGGGCATATCAGGACAAAGGGGTGTGCGGACTACGTGACACAGGTAGATACGGACATCCAGAGCTTTCTTGCCCGCGAGCTTGGGCGGCGTTTCCCCGATATTCAGTTTTTGGGTGAGGAGGAGGGGCTGCACGAGATGTCCGGTGATACCTACTGGATTCTCGACCCCATTGACGGGACAACCAATCTGATTCACGATTATCAGCACAGCGTTGTCTCTCTGGCGCTTTATGAGAAGGGGGAGACTGCGCTGGGTATCATTTATGACCCCTTTCGGGAGGATGTCTACTGCGCGCAGAGGGGAAAGGGCAGTTTCCTGAACGGAATGCCCATTCATGTGTCGGATGCCGAGGCTTTGCGCGAGACAATCATAACGGTGGGAACCTCGCCATACGACAGAGAACTGGCAGACGAAAACTTTAAAAGGATTCGGCGTGTGTTCGACAGCGCGCAGGATATCCGCAGGACGGGCACGGCGGCCATGGATCTTGCCTATGTGGCGTGCGGGCGGACAGGGGGCTTTTTTGAGCCGCGCTTAAGTCCGTGGGATTTTGCGGCAGGACAGCTTTTGGTGAAAGAGGCGGGCGGACAGGTGACCGACTTTGCGGGGGAACCGCTGGGATTTTCGAGTAGAAGCAGCGTTGTGGCATCCAACGGGAAGGTGCATGAAGAGCTGCGGGGCCTGCTGTAGTGCGGGATGGATGCTTTATACGTTCTTCCTGTATTTTCTGTGCCTCTTTCTGCAATCTCTGCTGTTCCATAGCGCACCTTCCTTTAAGGGAAGTATCGCATAATCTGCCGGAAAGGACGAATGTGGATAACTTTTGGGACTGGTAAAAGTGACGGGATGGAAAAGCTGTCCGCGAGTCAGTCAGGAGGGGAAAAGCAGCTGAAAAACAGCCCCGGTACACAAAAAGACGTGAGGGAAGAAAAGAAAGCAGGCAGAATGGCGGCTGGGGAGTAGCCTATCCACAATTCTGCCCGTTCTGCCTGTTGGTGGTGTATAACATTTTTTTCAAATTCGGCATTGTGCCTAAACCTGACGTGGGTGTGAAAAGTAACTATGTAAGAGGACATCTATAAAAATGATCTATAAAAATGAGTGAATGAAAGACTTGATTATTTCAGTTACTTGTGCTAGCATGTAACCGTTGAACAAATAAACCATTGATCCAGAAAGAAAAGGAGGGCTTACCATGCAGGAAAATACAACAATCCAGAACAGAATGATGCAACCGACAATCAAAGGTATGTCACTCCGTGCGTCTTACAGATAGCCTTATTTTACTGCGCCTATAGAAAGCGCCGAGAATGATCTTGGAAATTTCTATTATTCTGCACTGTATAGATGGTGGAAGTATGACACAGCACCTTTGGGGTGCTTTTTTTGCGCCCATTTTTACAGAAAAAGGGAAAAGAAAGATTATGAAAACAGTAAAGGGCATTTACGCCGATGCGAGGATTTTTACAGATGATGTAGAAGATTACGCTCTGGCACAGGTAAAAATGATATGTGATAACGAAATTGCAGCGGGCAGTACGATCTGCATGATGCCGGACATCCATCCGGGTAAGATCGCGCCGATTGGACTTTCCATGACGGTCACGGATAAGGTGATCCCGCAGCTCTTAGGAGTCGATATCGGGTGCGGCATGACCTGTGTAAAACTGAATAAAAATAATGCAGAGTTCCAGAAGTTAGACAGGGTGATCCGGGAGCATGTACCATCCGGTTTTACCATTCGCCAGACCCCTCATTACATGGCGGAGGAGTTTTCTTATGAAGGACTCCATTGTATCCGCCATATCAACAGGCAGAAAGCAGACAGGAGCCTTGGCACTCTTGGCGGCGGCAATCATTTCATCGAACTAGATAGGAGTAAGGATGGCAGCCTGTATCTT
>ERZ779633.105-NODE-105-length-34862-cov-6.886661_pt1 | contig 34862 bp, 31 predicted proteins | sample MGYA00514195_ERZ779633 | MGnify/ENA primary metagenome ERZ779633 (study PRJEB29562, sample SAMEA4376707) | mouse gut metagenome | isolation source: Cecum | study: EMG produced TPA metagenomics assembly of the A DSS colitis mouse model was used to assess the...
GCACGATGCTCACCAACACCATATTGGTGGCGATGAATTTCCGCCGCAGCTTGTCCATCATAGTCCGGCCACCTCCAGACAGTAGCCAACCTTGCGGGTAGTGCGGATGCTCAGCTTGGAGCCGAGGAAGGAGAGCTTTTTTCGCAGAAAGGAGATGTAGACCTCCACATTGTTGTCCTCGGCATCGGACTCCAACCCCCAGACCTTGGAGATGATGGTCTCCTTGGGAACGATGAGACCGAAATGGGACATCAGAAGACGCATGATCTCAAATTCCTTAAAGCCCAGACGAACGGAGTTTTCTCCGCAGACCAGGCATCGGGCGTCCAGCCGCAGGTTCAGGTCCTCCACTGTCATGGAGTTACCGACCACCTCGCCCTGGCGGCGGGTAAGAGCCCGCACCCGGGCCAGCAGTTCTCCGGCGTCAAAGGGCTTGGTCATGTAGTCGTCGGCGCCGCGATCCAGCCCGCTGATCTTGTCGCTGACCTCATCCTTGGCGGTGAGCATGAGAATGGGGAGGGGAGAGTGGGCCTCCCGCAGCCGCCGCGCGACCTCGAAGCCGTCCATCTTAGGGAGCATCACATCCAGGATCATGGCGTCATATTGCCCGGAGAGGGCATAGTCCAGTCCGTCGGTGCCGTCATAGACCACGTCGGTCTGATAGTGCTGCTCGGTCAGAATTTGAGAGAGCGCCTCAGCCAAATGACGCTCATCCTCCACAATCAGGATACGCATTTTTATCATCCTTTCCAGAAAGTGCGGGGCAATGGCGTTTCAGTGCGTGACGGAAGAAACAGACCCTTGTGGAGTGTGATGAGAATATTCTAAAAGACAGTATACTACAAAACCTTAAAATTGTCTGAAAGAATTTTCCTTTTTTAACGATGGGGCAGACACGGGAGAGAGGATTTTGTCCTTGACAATTATGGCATATATGGTAAAATACAAAAAGCGCTTCTTCAGCGCTTTTAATCGGTGAAGTGAAAGGGGGAGAGGACCGATGGAGGAAGAGAAGCGGCCTCAGGAGCTGACCGCCGAGGAAAAAAAGGCGCAGGAACTGCTGGAGGAGAAAGACTCTGAATCTCGCATCCGCACCTATTCCGGTCCTATGGGGACCCTTTTGACCATACTGCTGTGCACCTGGGCGGTGTTCCAGATCTACTTTACCACCTTTGGCGTGATGAGCGCGGTGAACCTGCGGGCGTTCCACTGCGCCTTTCTGCTGTGCTTTACCTTTCTGCTCTATCCCACCTATAAAAAGGAGAAGCGGCTGCGGAGGCTGCCCCCGGTGTGGGATATGTTCCTCATTGCCGCCACGGTCTTTACCTTTGGGTATCTCATTCTGAACTATACCCGCATTGCCCGCATTGGCGGGCGGGTCAACCAATTTGAGATCGTTCTGGCGGCGGTGGGGCTTCTGCTGGCCTTTGAGGCGGCCCGCCGGGCCTCGGGGAATTTGGCTGTTCTAGCCCTCATCTTCCTGGCCTACAATTGGTTTGGGAAATATATCCCCGGAAAGCTGGGACATAACGGCTTCTCTCTGAAGCGGGTGCTCACCGCCCAGTTCTGGGGGACCCAGGGCATTCTGGGCACCGGCATTGGCGTGTCTGCCACGTACATTTTCCTCTTTGTAGTCTTTGGCGCGTACTTAAAGTACAGTGGCTTTTCCAAGTTTATCAACGACTTTTCCCTGACCCTGGTGGGACAGACTCCCGGCGGCCCCGCCAAGGTGGCAGTGCTGGCCTCCGCCCTTATGGGCATGATCAACGGCTCTGCCATCGCCAATGTGGCTACCACCGGCACTATCACTATCCCTTTGATGAAGCAGACCGGCTACAAGAAGGAGTTTGCCGGGGCGGTGGAGGCGGTGGCCTCCACGGGCGGGCAGTTCTGCCCGCCCATCATGGGCGCTGTGGGCTTTGTCATGGCGGAGTTCCTGGGAATGAACTACACCCAGGTGATGATCGCTGCCATCCTGCCCGCATTTCTCTACTATCTGGGACTGCTCTTTGCCGTCCATTTTGAGGCCAAGCGGTTGGGACTCAGCGGCCTGAGCAAGGAGAACATTCCTGATGCTATGAAGGTGATCAAGGAGCAGGGGCACCTCATTATCCCCCTGGTGGTGCTCATCGCTATGATGTGCATGGGTTACACTCCGCTTCTGTCCGCTGTTATCTCCATCTTTGCTACCGTTGCCGCCAGCTGGCTGAAGAAGGAGACAAGGATGACCTGGGATAAGATTGTAGCCGCCACGGTGGAAGGCGCCCGCAGCGCGGTCTCCGTGGGCGTATGCTGCGTTATCATCGGCGTCATCATCTGCACCACCACCCTCACCAGTCTGGGCCTGAATATGGGCTATCTGATCCTCAATGTGGTCCAGGATGGCAATATCTATCTCACTGGACTGTTGGTCATGATCATGTCCACCATTCTGGGCATGGGAGTTCCCGGTGTAGCCGCTTATGTTATCGTCCAGGCGGTGGCGGTGCCGGTGCTCATTGAGGTGAATGTACTGCCCATCTGTGCCCATATGTTCTGCCTCATTTATGCCTGCCTTTCCAACATCACCCCGCCGGTGGCCATGAGCGCCTATGTGGCCTCGGGCATTGCCGGGTCCAACCAGACCAAGACCGGCTTGCTCTCGGTACGGTTGGGGCTGATCGGTTTTCTGATCCCATTCTTCTTTCTGGATAACCCCATCCTCCTCATTGGCTCCGTGGCGGGTTTTGCCGTCCTGGAGACCCTGTGGACCGCCATTACCGCCGCTGTCGGTACCGTGGCCCTGGTGGGCGGCCTGGAGGGATGGTTCCTTCGGAAGAGCAATCTTTTGGAGCGGGTCCTGCTCGTCGCCGTGGCTCCCCTGATGCTTCTGCCCGGGTGGAAGACCGACATCATCGGCGGCGCGGTGCTGCTGGTGGTGATCCTGGCGCAGAAGCTGATCCGTCGTCCCGCGTCTCCCACTCCGGGAAACGCCTGACATAGCACAAAACAACAGCAAAGGAGTAGAATGAAATGAAAAAAGCGCTGTCCCTGACCCTGGCTCTTGTTCTGACCCTGGGCGCTCTGAGCGCCTGCGGTGAAAAAAAGGCCGATACCACCCCCGCTCCCAGCGCCGCCGAGCCCGCCAAGGAGCACGATCCTGTGGTCATCAATTTCCCCACCGCCGGCGAGTCCGGCGCCCTCTACGCCGTGGGCGCCGCCATCACCAACCTGTGGGACACCGAGATCAGCTACGTCTCCGCCTCCAGCCAGGCCTCCAAGGGCGGCATCGAGAATCTGAACCTTACCTCCGAGGGCGAGGCCCAGGTCTCCATCGCCATCAGCTCTAACTGCTATCAGTGTCTCAACGGCACCGACAGCTTTGAGGGCTATGCCTATGAGGACCTGAAGGTCATCGGCGGATTGTACTTCAACCCCAACCAGATGGTAGCCACTGCCAATTCCGGCATTGACTCCGTGGCCAGCGTGAAGGGTAAGCACTTTGCTGTGGCCGCCGCCGGGTCTTCCGTGGAGGGGGAGTGCATGAACCACTTTACCGCCGCCGGACTCAACTACCCCGATGACATCCAGGCTGAGTACATTGCCTTTAGCGACGCTGCCGATATGCTTCAGAACGGCACCATCGACGGTGCCTGGATCATGTCCGGCGCTCCTGCCGCCGCTGTTACCCAGGCATGCACCGCCGGGTGCAAGCTGGTGAACATTGGCGACGACATCATCTCCGCCCTCCAGAAGGACTACCCGTGGTATGCCCCCTGCACCATCCCCGCCGGCACCTATCCCAACCAGACCGAGGATGTGCAGACCTCCGCCATCAAGATGGTCATGTTCTGCCGGGGCGACCTGGATGAGCAGACCGTCTACGATCTGACCAAATGCTTCTGGGAGAACATTGACAAGCTGGGCCAGGCCCAGAAGAACCTGGACGGTCTGACGCCTGAGGATGCTGTGGTGGATATCGCCGACCTGCCCATCCACGCCGGCGCTGAAAAGTACTATAAGGAGATCGGCGTGCTGTAATTGCCCCTCCTTTTACCCGCCCTCTCGTACGAGAGGGCGGGTGTTTTTTCAAAATTTTTCATAAAATACCATAATAATTTGAAATTTTCCTTGCCTTTTCCGCCGACCTGCTTTATAATCATCGTGTTAGACTGTGTAATTCTGGTGTTCCACTTCGATGTTTTCAATTTTTGGATATACTGTTGAAGTGGGTCAAGACGTCAGAGTAGGAGCGCCCCGGCGGATGAGAGCGTGGGGCCATGAGATTGGAAAATGAGGTGTAGCATATGGGCGGCAACAAGGAAAGTATGCGGCAGGCCATGAAGGAGCTGCTGGGACTGGTCGGCCTGGGCCCTGAGGAGGAAGAGGGCAAGCAGGTCCAGAGCCCCGCGGAGACTGCGGCCCCCGTTCAGAGCGCCCCTGTAGCCTCTGTGGTTCCCGAAGAGCCGAAGAAGACCGTGGCTGAGCAGCCCAAGGTGGTGGAGGCGCCTAAGCCCGTCGTGGAGCAACCTAAACCCGTCGTTGAGGAACCCAAGCCCGCAGTGGAGCGGCCTATCGTTGTCGAAGCCCCCAGACCCTCTGTGTGGGAGCAGTCCCAGAGTGCGGAGACCGATCTTGAGGAGACCCGCCAGAAGGTGGCCGCCACGGTAGAGCGGGGCTTTTTCTCCTTTGGCCGCAAGAAGGAACCGGCCAGAACGGCCCCGGAGGCGGAGATGCCCAGACCTGTGGCTCCCGTGCCGGAGGCTCCCATTTTCCGTGAGCCGACCTTCGACGAGCCGAGCTTTACCGCTCCCGCCGCTTCGCAATATGAGAGCGATGGTTTCCATCCGCCCTTTATCCGTCCCGGCGCTACCATCATTGCCGCCGGAGCCACCTTCTTTGGTGATATTCGGGCTGAGGGTGATGTGGAGGTCCTGGGCAAACTGAAGGGCAACCTGGAGGCCACCGGCAATGTCCGTATTATCGGCAAGGTGCTGGGCGATGTGAAGGGCGACGGTGTGATGCTGGAAGGCTGCGTGGTGCAGGGCAACATTACATCCACATCTACGGTGGCTTTGGATGAGGGCGCCATGGTGGTGGGCGATGTGTTGGCTACCGATATCGATACCAAGGGTAAGATCAAGGGCAACCTGCAAGTGGCCCGTGCCGCTACCTTGTCCTCCACCGCTCTGCTGGCCGGTAATGTGGTTGCCGCGACCATTATGATGGCTCAGGGCGCCAAGGTCCAGGGCGCCGTCCGTATCGCGGTGGACCCGGAGACTAACAGCCTCTTTGGTGAACTGGAGATCTAAAAACGCTTTGGAAAGGAGGGCCGAACAGAGTTCGGCTCTCCTTTTTTGCAGTGAAATATGAGGAGGGGGCAACATGAAAAGAGCGGCGTTTATTGGAACAGGGAACATGGGGTCTGCACTGGTCCGGGCGGCATGTAAGGCGCTGGGCGGCGGCGAGGTGGCGGTATCCAACCACACCTTTGCCAAGGCTGAGACCTTGGCAAAGGAGACCGGTTGCACGGCCTATTTGACCAATCTGGAGTGCGCCCAGGCAGGGGAGTATGTGTTTCTTGGGGTAAAGCCCTGGCAGGTGGAGGGCGTTATCAATGAAATCAAACCCGTCTTGACCGGCAAGGCCCTGGTCTCTATGGCGGCGGCGCCGGACCTGGCTCAGCTCCAGGCATGGACAGGGGAGGGCGTGCCTGTGCTCCGTATCATGCCCAATACTCCCTGTGCCATTGGTAAGGGACTTACCGCCCTCTGCGGGGGAGTAAATGCCAAGGAAGAGCACTATAAGGGGGTGGAGACCATCCTGGCCGCCTCTGGGCAGGTGGACCGTTTAGAGGAGCGGCTGATCGACGCCTTTGGCTCGGTGGCGGGCTGTGGTCCGGCCTTTGTTTACCCCTACATTGAGGCCCTGGCTGACGGCGGCGTTACCGCGGGTCTGCCCCGGGCTAAGGCCATGACCTACGCGGCCCAGATGGTGCTGGGGGCGGCGGCCATGGTGCTGGAGACTGGGGAGCACCCCGGCAAGCTGAAGGACGACGTCTGTTCTCCCGGCGGCTCCACCATCGAGGGAGTGGCGGCCTTGGAGAGGCATGGCCTCCGCGCCGCCGCCATAGACGCGGTGCTGGCGGCATGGAAGAAAAACTCGAGTATGGGAAAGTAAACCAGCCGATTTTTTGAGGAAAAGACAAGTTTTTTGCCTTTGTTTTCTTGCCAAGAACTTTGTCAGGCATTATAATAAAGTATCAGAAAGCCATACCAGCTTGCCCGCCGGAGGGCGGAGAACCAGAAAAGGAAGGGAAGTGGCGCTGGATGAGTGAGTACATCATTGAGATGTGCAACATCACCAAGGAATTCCCCGGTATCATCGCCAACGACGACATTACCCTGCAGCTTAAAAAGGGTGAGATCCATGCGTTGTTGGGCGAGAACGGCGCGGGAAAATCCACCCTGATGAGCGTTCTATTTGGGCTATATCAGCCGGAGAAGGGCGTCATCAAGAAAAACGGCGAAGTGGTGAAGGTGCGGGACCCTAACGACGCCAACGCCTTGGGCATCGGTATGGTACACCAGCACTTTAAACTGGTCCACAATTTTACCGTGCTCCAGAACATTGTCCTGGGCATGGAGACCACCCGCCATGGCTTTTTGAGGATGGATGAGGCCCGGAAAAAGGTGGTCTCCCTCTCCGAGCAGTATGGCCTCCGGGTGGACCCGGACGCCCTCATTGAGGACATCACCGTGGGGATGCAGCAGCGGGTAGAGATCCTGAAAATGCTCTACCGGGACAATGAGATCCTCATCTTTGATGAACCCACCGCCGTCCTGACCCCTCAGGAGATCGAGGAGCTGATGAAGATCATGAAGGGCCTTGCCGCCGAGGGCAAGAGCATCCTCTTCATCACCCACAAGCTCAACGAGATCAAGCAAGTAGCGGACCGCTGCACGGTTTTGCGCAAGGGGAAATACATCGGCACCATCGACGTTTCCAACGTAAGCAAAGAGGAAATGAGCGAGATGATGGTGGGCCGCAAGGTGGCCCTGAAGGTGGACAAGACCCCGGCGGAACCCACCGACGTGATCTTTGAGACCCAGGGGCTTACTGTTATCAATAAAGAACACGGCAAAAAGGTGGTGGACGGCGTATCCCTGAAGGTCCGCCGGGGAGAGATCGTCTGCGTGGCCGGGATCGACGGCAACGGCCAGACGGAATTGGTCCAGGCCATTACTGGCCTGATCAAGGCCGACAGTGGTTCGGTGATCCTGAACGGCGAGGATGTGACCCACTCTACCATCCGCTATAAGAATACCCATGGCATGGGCCATATCCCCGAGGACCGGCACAAGCACGGGCTGGTGCTGGATTACCCCCTGGCCTATAACCTGGTGCTCCAGAGCTACTTTGAGCCGGAATACTGCACCCATGGCTTTTTGAAGTACGATGAGATATTCAGTTATGGCGACAGTCTTATTGAGAAGTACGATATCCGTTCCGGCCAGGGCGGCAAGACCATTGCCCGCAGCATGTCCGGCGGCAACCAGCAGAAGGCCATCGTGGCCCGGGAGATAGACCGTGGTCCTGAGCTGCTTATTGCCGTTCAGCCCACCCGGGGCCTGGACGTAGGCGCCATCGAGTACATCCACCGCCAGCTGGTGGCGGAGCGGGATAACGGTAAGGGGATCCTACTGGTCTCTCTGGAGCTGGACGAGGTCATGAGCCTTGCAGACCGTATCCTGGTGATCTATGAGGGCCAGATCGTGGGCGAGCTTGACCCCGCTGAGGTGACGGCCCAGGAGCTGGGCCTCTATATGGCCGGTTCCAAAAGAAAGGCGGTGAGCGCGCAGTGAAGGGAAAAGGAAACTTTATTGAGCGCCAGGGCTTCCGCAGCGCGTTGGCCTCGATCATTGCCATCGCCATCGGTATGGTGGCGGGACTTATCATTTTGCTGATCTCCAACCCGGCCAAGGCCCTGCCTGGATTTGTGGCCATTGCCACAGGTGGTCTGTCCAATATGAAGTACATGGGCCAGGTGCTCTACTATGCCACCCCCATTATTATGACCGGCCTCTCGGTGGCTTTTGCCAAGAAGACGGGCCTTTTTAACATCGGAGCGTCGGGCCAATACATGATGGGCGCCTTTGCGGCAGTCTACGTAGGGGTAAAGTTCACGGGAGTACCTGCCGGTCTTCACTGTCTGCTGGCCATTCTGGCGGCTGCGGTGGTGGGGGCCGTTTGGGGCAGCGTCCCCGGGATCCTCAAGGCATACTGCAATATCAACGAGGTCATCGCCTGTATCATGATGAACTACATTGGCATGTCCACTTGTAACCTCTGTGTGCAGCAGCTTATTTTTGACCGCAAGAAGAACCAGTCCCTTCAGCCGGTAGCCTCCGCCATTTTGCCCAAGTTGGGCTTTGACAAGATCTTTGTGGACGGCGGCGCTCCTTCCAGTGTCAACGCTGGCTTTGTCATTGCTGTACTGTTGGGGATCCTGGTCTGGGTCATCCTGGAGAAGACAAAGCTGGGCTTTGAGCTGAAGGCGTGCGGCTATAACCGGGACGCTTCCAAGTACGGCGGTATCAACGATAAGAAAAACATCCTTCTGGCTATGGTCATCTCCGGCAGCCTGGCCGGCATTGGCGGAGCGCTCTACTACCTCTCCGGCGCAGGTTCTGGTATTCCCGTCCAGGAGGTGGTGGCAGCCGAGGGCTTTAACGGAATCCCGGTGGCTCTACTGGGTATGTCCAACCCCATCGCCGTCATCTTTACCGGTACCTTTATGGCTTACCTGACCCAGGGCGGCCTGTCCATGCAGTCCTATGGCTTCCCCACCCAGATCGTGGATATCATGTCCTCGGTCATTATCTACTTCTCCGCATTTGCCCTTTTCTTCAGCCAGACCATTGAAAAGCTCTATAAGCGCTCTAAGGAGAAAAGGGCGGCTGCTGCTCAGACCGGGAAAGGAGGCGATGGTAAGTGAGTACCATGAACCTTATCATCTTCATTGTCCAGCAGATGATGAACTTTTCCGTGCCTCTGCTTATCGTGGCCCTGGGCGGGCTGTTTGCCGAGCGCTCGGGCATCGTTAACATCGCGCTGGACGGCACCATGATCCTGGGCGCCTTTACCGGCATCATGTTTCTTCACATGGTCCAGGCAACCGGCGCCGAGACCGGACAGTTTACCCTGCTGGCAGCGCTGCTCATCTCCGCTGTCACCGGCGTCATCGTCAGTCTGGTCCACGCATATGCTTCGGTAAACATGAAGGCCGACCAGACCATCTCAGGCACCGCTATCAATATGTTCGCCCCCGCCGTGTCCATTTTTGTGGCCCGGCTGGTGGTGGGGGTGCAGCAGGTCACTTTCTCCAACCGCTTTATCATTGACAGCGTGCCGGTGCTGGGGAAGATCCCGCTCATTGGTCCCATGTTGTTCCAGCGGAGCTATCTCACTACTTATATCGGCTTTGCCATCCTGGTAGTGTCTGCAGTGGTGCTTTACAAGACCCGGTTTGGTCTGCGGCTGCGCTCCTGCGGCGAGCACCCCCAGGCCGCCGACAGCGTAGGCATCAACGTCTATAAGATGCGCTATGCTGGGACCCTTATCTCCGGCGCTCTGGCGGGCATTGGCGGTCTGGTGTTCATCATCCCCACCTCGGTAAACTTTGACGCCAACGTCTCCGGCTATGGCTTCCTTGCCATTGCGGTGCTCATCTTCGGTCAGTGGAAGCCGGGACGCATCCTTTTCGCGTCTTTGTTCTTCGGACTTATGAAGACGATTTCCGCAGTCTATACCTCGGTGCCCTTCCTTATGAGCCTCAGCATTCCCAGCGACGTTTACAAGATGTTCCCCTACATCGCGACCCTTATCGTCCTCGTATTTACCGCCCGAAACTCCCAGGCCCCCAGGGCTGAGGGTATCCCTTACGACAAGGGCGAGAGATAAGAAATATATTTTAAAGCGGAAAGCTCCCACGTCTTCGGACGTGGGAGCTTTTGCTTGACGGCGGTGAAAGGCGGGGCTATACTCAGATGCGGCATGGTCCTCTTGACAATAGAAGAAAAAAATGATAGAATGACACTACACCCCTGGGGGGTGTTGTTTGGCAAACGAAAGAGAGGCGAAGGAAATGGTAGCCGACCAGGGAAAGATCGCCCGCATGCTGAAGACCGCCCGGGGACAGCTGGACGGTATTTTGAAGATGGTGGAGGCCGACCGCTATTGTATCGACATATCCCAGCAGGTCATGGCCACGGAGGCGCTGCTGAACCGGGTGAACCGTGAGATATTGAAGGCCCATTTGGAGGGCTGTGTCAAGCAAGCCGTCACTGCTGAGGACCGGGATGAGAAAATTGAGGAATTGGCGGCCACTTTGGACAAGATATTAAAGTAAAGAAGCGGCTATCTTTGGCAGAAAGGGTGCGTCGGACGCGAAAGATAGTCCCTTCCGCATACTGAAAGTAGATCGAAGAGGGTGGTTTTCGTGCGTCAGAAATATACTGTTACCGGCATGACCTGCTCGGCCTGTTCCGCCCACGTGGAGAAGGCGGTCTGCAAGCTGGAGGGGGTCTCAGCGGTAAATGTGAACCTGCTGGGCGGCTCCATGCAGGTGGACTTTGATCCGGCGCTGCAGTCGGACGACTCCATCATCACCGCTGTGGTGTCTTCCGGCTACGGCGCCAGCGTGGCGGGGAAGAAGCGCGAGGATAAAGCCGCATCGGTTGGCACCGGTATGGAGGAAGAATTGAAGGGGATGAAAAGAAGGCTCATTTTGTCCTTCTGTTTCTTTATTCCCCTCTTTTATCTTACCATGGGCCATATGATGGGTTTGCCCATCCCCGGCATTTTCCATGGCGGGGAAAACGCGCTCATCTACGCGGTGACGCAGTTGCTTTTGGTGCTACCCATCATGTATATCAATGACAAATATTACAAGGTGGGCTTTAAGACCCTCTGGCACAGGTCGCCCAATATGGATTCCCTTATTGCGCTGGGTTCTGCCGCTGCCGTGGTCTACGGCCTGGTGGGCATTTACCAGATCGGCTGGGGCCTGGGGCACGGTGATATGGAGCGGGTAGAGCGGTGGTCTATGGATCTCTATTTTGAGGGGGCGGGTACCATCCTGACCCTCATTACTCTGGGCAAATATCTGGAAACGCGGTCTAAGGGCAAGACCGGGGAGGCCATTTCCCGGCTTATGGACCTGGCGCCTAAGACCGCCATTGTTCGCAGAGGGGCGGAGGAGTTCACCATTCCCGTGGAGGAGGTAGCCGTGGGCGACCTCATTGTAGTCCGTCCGGGCCAAACTATCCCGGTAGACGGGGAGGTGGTGGAGGGCGGCTCCGCCGTGGACGAATCTGCCCTCACCGGCGAATCCATTCCTGTGGATAAGATGCCCGGAGATAAAGTGGCGGCGGCCTCTATCAACACCTCCGGCTCCTTTGTATTCAAGGCCACCCGAGTGGGAGACGACACCACACTGGCCCAGATGATCGCCCTGGTGGACGAGGCGGCGTCGTCCAAGGCCCCCATTGCCAAGTTGGCGGACCGGGTGGCCGGGGTCTTTGTCCCTGTGGTCATTGCCATTTCCATTGTTACAGCCGTCGTGTGGTTGGTTTTCACCGGTGAGGCGGCCCGGGCGCTGACCTCCGGCATTGCCGTGCTGGTGATCTCCTGCCCCTGTGCCCTCGGCCTTGCCACTCCGGTGGCGATCATGGTGGGTACCGGCAAGGGGGCGGAGAACGGGATCCTTTTCAAGTCCGCCGAGGCGCTGGAGACTTTACGCACAGTACAGACCGTGGTGCTGGATAAGACGGGCACCGTTACCCAGGGAAGGCCCCTGGTAACAGATATGGTTCCGATGAGGGGGATGGAGGATGCAGAACTGTTGCAAATGGCGGCCTCTTTGGAGAAGCCGTCGGAGCATCCCTTGGCCCAGGCAGTGGTGGCTGAGGCGGAGCGGCAGGGGATATCTCTTCTGCCAGTCCAGGATTTCCGGGCTGTCCATGGCAGAGGCGTATCGGCGACCGTTGAGGGTGCTGGCTTCCTGGCGGGCAACCGGGGCATGATGGAGGAAGAAGGGGTAGACCTGACTTCTGCCGGAGCTGCTCCCGAACGGCTGGCGGAGGAGGGAAAGACCCCCCTCTACTTTGCCAGGGATGGGATGCTGTTGGGGCTTGTAGCGGTGGCTGATATTGTGAAGCCCACCTCCGCCGCTGCCATTAAGGCCATGCGGGAGCTGGGACTGGACGTGGTCATGCTCACAGGCGACAACCGCCGCACCGCCAACGCTATTGCAAAGGAACTTTCCTTGACGGACGTTGTGGCCGAAGTGCTTCCCCAGGATAAGGAGAAGGTCATCGCCGAGTTGCAGGCCCAGGGCAAGAAAGTGGCCATGGTGGGCGACGGCATCAACGACGCCCCGGCCCTGGCCCGGTCCGACGTGGGCCTTGCCATCGGCGCGGGGACCGACGTAGCCATCGAATCCGCCGACGTGGTGCTGATGAAGAGCGATCTGATGGACGCTGTGACGGCGGTGGAGCTGAGCCGGGCCACCATCCGAAACATCAAACAAAACCTCTTTTGGGCCTTTTTCTATAACGCCGTCTGTATCCCGGTTGCGGCAGGAGCGCTGGCCGTTTTCGGCGGTCCGCAGCTCAACCCCATGATCGCGGCGGCCGCAATGTCCATGAGTTCTGTCTGCGTGGTGTCTAATGCTCTGCGCCTTAAGCTGTTCAAGCCCCGGCACACCGGGGAGGGAATAGGAGCAACAAGTGAAATTGCTTCACAGTCAAAAAAGGAGGAAATAGCTATGAAGAAGATCGTTATTGAGGGTATGATGTGCCAGCACTGTGTCGCCCACGTCCGGGACGCCCTGAACAAGCTCCCCGGTGTTACCGCTGAAGTGGACCTGGACTCCAAGACCGCCACCGTCACCGGTGAGGCCACCGACGAGGCCCTTACTGCCGCCGTTGCCGAGGCGGGCTACCAGGTGGTCTCCATTTCCTGAGGGGGGGGAGAACAAGGCGGTGAAACTCCGCCGACTTACAAGAAAAACAGCAGGCGGGTCAATAGTGACCCGCCTGTTGTTTTTCGGCAGAAAACGTGGTAAACTAACGAAAACATTTTATTGGGGCCATAGAAAATGGGGGACGGTCATGAAGCAGACGGTGGAGGGAAAACACAACGTAAAAAATGGCGTTCGCCTGGCGGTTTTTTCCGCTATTGCCATTCTCCTTCAGGCCAACTGGCTTTATCAGTTCTTCTTTCGCCTTGGCGAGCGCTACACATGGCTGTCCGCCCTGGTGGAGATCGTGACCGTGTTGGTGGTACTGCTTATCTACGGTAAGCACATCAACTCCTCCATGAAGCTGCCCTGGATCATGCTGATCCTGGCTTTTCCCTTTCTGGGACTGTTTCTATACGGGATGATTGGCTGGAACGGCAGCAATCGGGTCATGCGGAAACGCTATGAAAAAATCGACCAGTTGCTTCTGCCTTTGCTGCCGCAAAACGATGAGGAGCTGAAGGCTCTCCGGGACAAGGACCCCGGTGTGGCGGGACAATGTCGCTATATCCGGGACTTTGCCAAGTACCCGGTCTATCAAAATACCGCCGTAGAATTCTATCCTGACGCTGCCGACGGCCTTGCAGCCCAGCTGGAGGAACTGAAGAAGGCGGAAAAGTTTATCTTTATGGAATATCATGCCATTGAGGACTCCACCGCCATCGAGCCGCTGCTGGCTTTATTGAAGGAAAAGGTGGCCGCCGGGGTGGAGGTACGCCTTTTTTACGATTATGTGGGCAGTATGGGCTTTGTGGGCAACAGCTTTGCAAAAAAGATGACCGCCCTGGGGATCCAGTGCCGGGTCTTTAACCCCATCCAGCCGGTGCTCAATCTGTTTATGAACCACCGGGACCATCGGAAGATCACCGTCATCGACGGTAAGGTGGGCTTTGTCGGGGGCTACAACCTGGCCGACGAGTATTTCCATGTCACCGCGCCCTACGGCTACTGGTTGGACACCGGCGTCAAGCTGATCGGTCCGGCGGTAAGGAGCCTGACCGTGACCTTCCTGGAAAACTGGAATGCTATCCGCCGTAAGGGCGGCGCCGACACGGACTTTGAGAAATACCTGCCCGACGCATCCGCCGTGCCTGGGGCCGTGGGCTTTGTCCAGCCCTATGCCGACAGCCCCCTGGACAATGAGCGGGTAGGGGAGAACGTCTATATCAATGTGCTGCGCAATGCCAGGGATTATGCCTGGTTCATCACCCCCTATCTTATCATCACCGACGAGATGGAGCACGCCTTTGCCATGGCGGCCAAGAGCGGAGTGGATGTGCGCGTTATCACCCCAGGTATCCCGGATAAAAAGATGGTATACAGCCTTACCCGCTCCTATTATGCCGGACTTGCCCGCAATGGGGTGCGGATATACGAATATACCCCCGGCTTCTGCCATGCCAAGCAGTGCGTCAGCGACGATAAGCTCTGCACCTGCGGCACCATCAATCTGGATTTCCGCAGTTTGTACCACCACTTTGAAAATGGCGTGTTGCTCTGCGACTGCGCCGCGGTGGGGGAGATGAAGACCCAGTTTGAGGCGCTGTTTCCCCAATGCCGGGAGGTCACCGGGCAGTACGCCAACGGGCGCTCCAACTTTCTCCGCTTCCGTCAGCTCATCCTCCGCCTCTTCGCCCCGTTGCTGTAAAGGAGGGGGGAGGCTTTCAAAGACAGAAACCCCGGAAAAATAACCCTTGACAAAGTGGGGGCAGACTGCTATACTATCAAAGCACAATAAAGTAGGAACGGTTTCGTCCTCACCTCACGGCAGGGGCCGCAGGGGTCAACATGGAAAAGTCCACCGCCTCGGCGGTGTGGTTTAGTCGTGTTGCGCGGAGCCGTTGTGGCTCCGCTTTTTTGTACGTGTGTGAGAAAGAGGGTGCATTTTATCAGTAAGCAAGCTCATCAGATCAACGAAGACATCCGGGACAAGGAAGTGCGGCTGGTCTCCGCCACAGGGGAACAGCTTGGCATTTTGCCTCTGGCCGAGGCTATGGCCAAGGCTGAGGAGGCTAACCTGGATCTTGTGAAGATCTCTCCCAACGCCGATCCCCCGGTCTGCAAGCTTATGGACTACGGCAAGTACCGTTTTGAGCAGTCCAAGCGGGAAAAAGAGGCCAAGAAGAACCAGCGGGTGGTGGAGATCAAGGAAGTCCGAATGTCTCCCAGCATTGACGTCAATGACTTCAACGTCAAGCTCCGCAATGCCCAAAAGTTTCTGGGCGAGGGAGACCGGGTAAAGGTCAGTGTCCGTTTCCGTGGCCGTGAGATGGCCCATACCGAGATCGGACGGGACCTGCTGCTGAAGTTTGCCGAGCAGTGCGCCGACATTGCCGCCATGGATAAGGACCCGAAGTTGGAGGGGCGGTTCATGTCCATCGTCCTCACCGCCAAGGCGGCAAAAGACAAGAAGTAAGCGAGATTTTACGATAAAGGAGAAATTACCATGCCTAAACTCAAGACCCATACCGGGGCAAAGAAGAGATTCAACCTGACCAAGACCGGCAAGGTCAAGCGTGCCCACGCCTACAAGTCTCATCTGCTCAACGGCCATGGCAAGGACACCAAGCGCAAGAGGGGCCTCCGCAAAGGGGCCTACGCCGATGTGACCAATGCGGCCACCATCAAGCGTATGATCCCTTACAAATAATTGATTTTTTACTCAACGACAGGAGGTTTCAAATACTATGGCAAGAGTGAAAGGCGCGATGATGACGCGCAAGCGCAGAAATAAAGTTCTCAAGCTGGCTAAGGGCTACTGGGGCGCTAAGAGCAAGCACTTCAAGATGGCCAACGAGCAGGTGATGAAGTCCCTGAAGTACGCCTACATCGGCCGCCGGTTGAAGAAGCGTGATTTCCGTTCCCTGTGGATCACCCGTATCTCCGCCGGGTGCAAGATGAACGGTATGAATTATTCCACCTTTATCAACGGCCTGAAGAAGGCCAATATCGCCATTAACCGCAAGATGCTTGCCGAGATGGCCGTGAATGACAAGGTCGCCTTCACCCAGCTGGTGGAGCTGGCCAAGAGCGCGAAATAAAAAGAGAATGAGAGAAGAGGCAGGCCGTGGGCCTGCCTCTTCTTTTCGGTTCCATTGCCGAGTGTGCAAAAAAGTCAAAAAATTTTTGCTTTCGTGAGATATTTTTTGCGCCTTTGGGATATTCCAAGTGAAGGGCCTTTCACGAGAAGCCATCGGCAAAGGGGTGTTTCCATGCAAGACGAACAATTTGAGAGGGCCGCCCGCACCTATGGCGATACTATCTATCGGGTGGCCTGCCACGCACTGAGAGACCGTCAGGAGGCCGAGGACGTGACCCAGACCGTTCTGCTCCGCCTCTACCAGCAGAAGGAGGACTTTGACGGGGAAGAGCACCTGAAGCGCTGGCTCCTCCGGGTGGCGGTGAATGAGAGCCGTAAGGTCCTCCGATCTCCCTGGCGCAAGCGGCGGGTGAGCCTAGAGGAGTGGGACGCCGCGGAGGAACCCGCCGAGGACAGCGGCGTGCTGGACGCTGTGATGGCTCTGGAGGCAAAATACCGGCTGCCGGTTTATCTCTACTATTATGAGGACCTTTCGGTGGCGGAGGTGGCCCAGGTGCTGAAAACCAATCCGTCCACGGTGCAGACCCGGCTCCAGCGGGCACGGGAGAAACTGAAAGCCGCCTTGACTGAGGCTGAAAAGGAGGAAACGCCCTATGTTCGACCAAAGCTCGTACTGTAATGACTGCGCCAAAATAACTTTGGGCGCGGATAAAATTGAGGAGATGATCTTGATGACAGAGAACCAGAAAAAGAAGGCCCTCCGTTTTCCCAAGAGGGCGGCTTTACTGGCCGCCGCTCTGGTTGCGGCCCTGTGCCTCACCGCCGCCGCAGCGGAGGTGCCCGCAGTACAGGAATTTTTTGCTACTGTATTTGTGACCATTAGCACCAACGGAGACCTGGCTACCGGCCTCACCTTGCCCACTGTGGCGGTGGAGGAGCGGGAGGGCCGCTCCATCCTCATTGTCAACGGCGAGGAGACCGATGTCACCGACGCTCTGGCGAAGGAGGGCAAGTACCTTTACGAGGGTGACGGCTTCCAGGTGGAGGTGGATGAGCACGGCGTGGCCGTCATCACCGCCTACGGCGCCGACAACACCACAGTGACCTATACCATCGGCGACAAGACAGAGAGCGGTGTGGTCTACAAGGTGGTCGGTGAGGATGAAAACGGTCAGCCCGTCACCTTTGTGGCGTCTGACGCTGCTGAAGCCGATGATGTGAACTGGGGCCGTTACAACGTGGTAGTAGACCCCTCCGGCGCCATGGACATTACCCCCGCCGGCGAGTAAGCCGGGAAACAAAATTGGATATATAAGTAAAGAAAAGCCGCCTCTATGGGGCGGCTTTTCTCCATAGTATTTTTCCGAAAATGATCGCATGGCATTTCGGCGCCAAGGGATCGTTCTTTTGGCATATCTATTTCAACAAGTTATACAGCCGCATAAGGGTGACTACGCTTTGCTCCCGAGTGTAGGTAAGTTGGGGGGAGAATTGGTCGTTGCCGGTGCCGCTCATGACGCCGCTTTGCTGCATCTGCCCCACAGCGGCCTTGGCCCAGCTGGACACAGATCCGCTGTCGGCAAAGGTGGACTCGCTGTCTGTCAGAGGTTTACCCAGGACAGCGGAGAGCCGGGCGAGCATGGTAGCCGCTTGCTCCCTCGTCAGTTGGCCGTCGGGGGAGAAAGCTTCGTTACCTGTACCGTTGACCACCTTGACCGAGGCCATGCGGAGAACCGCGGGGTCGGAAGTGTCGGTAAAGGCGACAGAAGTATCCATGGGGGCCATACCGCCCTTTGCTTTGGTATAGAGGGCGTCGGCGAGCAGACAAAATTCCCGGCGGGTGATGGGCTGGTCGTAGGCGCTTTGGAGTTCGTTGGGTAGGAGGACCTCCGCAATGGCCTGGTCCACAAAGACCTTGGCCCAACCGGCGGGGGCGGTGGAGCCTGCGGCAGGGCTTTGGGGCTGCGGCTCCACGGGTTTTGCGTTGGGGTCCGCACCGGGGGCAAAGACGGCTTCAAATTCATAGTTGTCCCGGATGTTGGAGATGGTGTAGGTGTTGTTCACAAGGCCGCTTGTCCCCACGCTCTTGCCGTTGAGCTTGATGTCGGAGACATGGTAGGCGGCGGGATCGTAGGGGGTCATGATAAAGGTGACGCTGGAACCTTCCTTCGCCGTGAACCGGCTGCTGCCGCTGTAGGGATCCCGGCTAATACCGTCGGAGGTCTTTACCGTGCCGTAGCTATTGTCGCTCCTATTTGCGATCACATAACCCCCGTCATAGAGATATTTGATGGACAGGGGAATGTCGGCGGTGATGGTATTCTTCTCCCTGGAGTCGGGATAGTAGGCGGTGAGCTTCAGCACGCAGCCCTCCACCGTGCCGGGGGTTTTGTGGCCGGAATCCACCGACACTTTTACTGTGGCGGACTCGCCGGGCTTTACATTGTCGCTGTTGTTGACATAGACATAAAAGATAGGTGTCCCGTCTTCCTGCCGGCGCCCAGAGGCGTCGATCTCCGCCTCCACCTCAAATGGTAAGGTTCCCCGGTTGGTGACCGTGAAAGTCTGTTCCTGACTTTTATGGTACCCCTCGTATGGAACATCTGAGGTGCCGAAGTCGATGGACTTGGCGCTCACAGTCCAGTCGATGTCCCCCTTCTTTACTTCGGACAGATCCTTGACCTCGTAATCCACGGTGAGAAAGTCGGAAATGTTCAGGGAGGTGCCGGACTTGCCCACGCCAAAGCCGCCGCCCACCATGCCGGACCAGGCGTAGCCGTCCAGCAGGAGTCTGGCCTCCATATGGGCGGTGCCGGAGGCCGCACTCCATGTATCGAGGCGCACCTTGAGGTCTCTGGACTCTCCGGGGGCCAGATCCTTACTGCCGTAGTCGTAGACATGCAGCACTTTGTCGTCGCATTTAAGTCCGCCCCGGTAGCCGAGGTCCACGGAGTGGCTGCCGTTGTTGGTGATGGTGATGGTGACGGGATCCACCTTGTCACCTACAAAGCAGGAGCCAAAGTCCACATAGCTGGGGCTGATGGAGATGCCATACTGGCTTTTGGCCTCGCTGGGGGAGAGAGTGCCGGCGTCGCCGCTGGCGCCGCTGCCGGAGGAGGTGCCGCCGGGCTGGGTCTGGACGCCTTGATAGCGGTTGCCCCACTCGTCCACAAACACATTGTCGCCGTAGTTGCCGGAGCCGGAGGAGGACTTGGACTCCACCAGGGTGAATTGGGGCAGGAACTGGATCATACTTTCCACAGGTGCATCGTCAAAAAGAATATAGAAGTAATCCTCGTATGCCTTATAGTCCATACCTTCGGGGACGGTGTACTGAATGGTCACATCGGCGCTGTCCCCAGGCTGGATGGAGATGGCCGGCTGATAGTAGCGAAGGCCGTTGCCTATGTTCTCACAGGCTTCGGAGGTCAAGGTCTGGGAACCGGTGTTCTCAATGGAGATGATAAAACTGCCGCACTTGGCCTTTTCTGTCCCATCATAGGAGATCTTCCCAGGTCAATGACTTTCTCGCTGGTAGTGTAACCCCAGCCGTCGTCGTCCGGGCCATAGCGGTTCCCCGCCGCCAGAGCGGAAGTGGGCAGCAGGCCGAGGCACAGGGTCAGGGCCAGAAGGGTGGATAGGATACGTTTTTTCATGGTAGGTTCCTCCTTGCGTTAAAATAGGGTCTTTTCTCCCTCGGTGAAGAGCTTGTCATTGATTTGGGACAGGCTGGTGTGGTGGACAATGCCGTGAAGGATGATGGCGTCCCGCTTGTTGGCGGGGTAGAGCTGGGCGTAGATGGCCTGCTTCAGAAGCCGCTGGGTCTCCTCCAAAGTGGCCTCCAGGCCGATGCACAGGCACAAAAGCCGGTCCCGGCTGGGGGTTCGCCGGCCGGAAAAGACCTGGTGTACGTAGACCTCGCTCATCCCCGCCTGCTTGGCCAGAGTGGCCTTGGGGACGGACTTGCGCTGGTACAGCTCTCCCAGCAGCTCGATGACCGTCTTATCCACAAAAACGGCCTGGTTTTCCTTGATATAGGCGTCGATGTCGGCGGCGCTCATCAGCTCCCGCTTTAGATCGTCGGTGGTTTTTTCCTTCATTTTGCATCACCTCCGCTTTACTTTTTAGGACTAACTTTCTATAATAATTTACAGGATTTTTAGTGAGAAAACAATATGCTGGCTGCATAGTAAAGCGTTTTTTGAGGTGATCCTTATTTACACCTGGCTGACAAATACGCTTCGGGAGGAATATGAAGAGGTTCGCCTCCTGAAGGAAAGCCCCCGGGGCAGTGTGCGCTCCATCCGCCATAAGGTCACCGGGCGGCAGTTTATCCTCCGGCGGTTCGCAGGGAACCCGGAGGTCTATCAAAAGCTGCTGGAGGTCTCTTGCCCCAACCTGCCCACGGTGTACGAGGTGGCGGTGGGGGAGACGGACAATCTGGTGCTGGAGGAGTTTATCCAGGGGGATACACTGGGTTTTCTTCTACAGACTTCTCTCTTTACCCCGGAGGAGACCCGGCGGATCGTAAAGCAGCTCTGCCGGGGGCTGTGGGTGCTCCATTCCCTGGCCGCCGTCCACCGGGACATCAAGCCGGAAAACGTGATCCTCCGGGGCTCGGACGCCATCCTCATCGACTTCGACGCCGCCCGGCTCCACAAGGAGACCCATGATACCGACACCCAGATCCTGGGGACCACGGGCTTCGCCGCCCCGGAGCAATACGGCCTTTCCCAGTCCGACCTGCGCACCGACATCTACTCTCTGGGTATCCTGATCAATGTAATGCTGACAGGAGAGCACCCGTCCCGGAAGCAGGCGACGGGCAAGCTGGGCCGGGTGGTGGAGCGGTGTACCCATGTGAACCCGGAAAAGCGGTATAAAAACGTGCTTCGGCTGATGGAGGAGCTTTGAGATGGAAAAGAACTGTCCCCACTGCGGCGCACCCTTGCCCCAGGAGGCCGCTTTCTGCCCCCACTGCGCCAGAAGTGTCAACCATCGGGAGCGGACCCGGGTGCCAAAATTCTTTCCCTGGCGGAAGGCGCTGAGGTTTGGCCTGCCTGCGCTGGTCATTTTGGGCCTTCTGCTGGGCTGGTATCTTGCCACCCGGCCCAGGACCTACGATGACGGCGGCACAGCCACAGTGACCTACACGGATCAGGACGGCAGCTATCAGCTTCTGCTGGGCTGGAGCAATACCCGCTTTACCCCAGCCCCCATGCTCTATCAGGATGCCGAGGAAAACGGGGAGTACCGTTTCCCCATCTGTCTGTTTATCAACTACACTGAAAATGACGCCAATGCCGCCAACGCTTTTCTCGGCAAGGTGGAGAGCGTCACCGCCCAATTTGGTCCCCCTGAGGACGAGGATGGGTACATCACCTACACCGACCCCGCACCCCACGGCTACTGCCCGGAGGCGGCCATGGTCAGCTTTATCGACTTTCTGGGCCGGGACAACCGGGCTCAGGGCACATGGACCATCACCATGAAAAACGGGGATGTGATCACCCTCCACCAGACGCTGGAGGTCCGCCTCATCAGGACGCTGGATTACTACCCGGAGGATGCGGCCATGGGGACCACAGAGGAACTTCAGGCCCTCATCGACGAGATCGGCGAGACGGCGGCCCCCTCCGCCGTGGTGAATATCCATCTTCCGGCGGTGGCCTATGCGGGGGAACTCACCATCAGCAAGCGACCGGTGAACCTGCTGGGCAGTACCGATGGGGAAGAACGGACCGTTTTCACCGGCACGCTGCGTATCACCACCGGGGCCAACGGCTGGATCAATGAGATCAATGACATTGACTTTGTGGGCAGCGGCAGAGAGAATGTGGGGATCACCGCCGCCGCCCGGGTCCACCTGACGGGCTGCACCTTCGCCGGCTGGAGGACCGCCGTGCTGGCCCACGGGGATTCCTGGCTGAATTTCCGCTACTGTGAGTTTGCGGACAACACAGTGGGCTTCCACTTTAATGCCAGCCGGAGCAACGTCACCCACTCCCAGTTTACCGGCAACCGCTTCACGGAAAACGATACCGCCATCCTCTGGGAAGGAACGCCGGTGGATATAGCCATCAGCTTCCATGAAAGTATTTTCGCCCACAACGAAACGGACTTTGACAACCGAAGTGGACAGAGTATCGATATCTCCCAAGCGGTGTTCCAGTGAAGTACAGAAATATAGATTTAAACTGTATTCCACTGGCACTGCCGTGGGGGCGGTTTTTCTTGCCCATTTTAGGAGAAAATGGTATACTGATATCCAGTTCTTTTTACTTGTTTTCGAGGAGGATCTCTCCATGAAGCTGATGGTCATTGACGGCAACTCCATCCTGAACCGGGCCTTTTACGGCGTTCGCCCCCTGTCCACCAGGGACGGGATTCCCACCAACGCCGTCTTCGGTTTTCTCAATATTCTGCTCAAACTGGTGGAGGAGGAACACCCAGATGCCCTGTGCTGTACCTTTGACCTGAAGGCGCCGACCTTCCGCCACCTGGCCTATGCTGAGTATAAGGCGCAGCGCAAGCCCATGCCCGAGGACCTGGCCGCCCAGCTTCCCATTATCCGGGAGGTGCTGGACGCCATGAACATTCCCCGCTATGAGCTGTCCGGCTGGGAGGCCGACGACCTCATCGGCACCATTGCCGCCATCGACGAGCGGGAGGGCTGGGAGACCGTCATCGTCACCGGCGACAAGGACTCCCTCCAGCTGGTGAATGAGTACACCACCGTAAAGCTGGTGACCTCCCGCATGGGGCAGACCACCACCAGAGACATGACTCCAGAGGCATTCCGGGAAGAGTATGGCTTTGAGCCTATCCACATCATCGATTTGAAAGCCCTGATGGGAGATTCCTCCGACAATATCCCCGGCGTCAAGGGGATCGGGGAAAAGACGGCTATGGGTCTTGTCCAGCTCTATGGTTCCATCGACCACCTCTATGACCATATGCCCGATATCTGTCAGGCCCCGGAGACCCCGGCGAAGCCGGGAGTGGTGAAGAAGCTGGAAGAGGGGAAGGCCGACGCCTATATGTCCTATGACCTGGCGACCATCCACCGGGATGCGCCCCTGGACTTTCGGCCCGCCGACGCCGAGAGGAAGCCGGTAAAGGAGGAACTTTACCAGCTCTGTCTGCGACTGGAGTTTTCCAAGCTCATTGACCGCATGGGGCTGAAAGGGTCCCCGAGTGACGCTCCGGCTGAGAAAAACTTTTCCGTTGCCTGTGAAAGCGAGATCGTTACCGAAAGGAAGCGGATGGAGGAACTGCTGAAGCTCTGGCAGGGGCTGGATCATGTCAGCGTCCTGGCTCTGCCAGGGCTGAACGGGGTCTGCGTAGTGTGGGAAGAGGCTTCAAAGGCCGCCATATTTCTGCCGGACAGGCTGGAATACTACAATGACTTTCTCCGGGCCTTTTTCTCCCCCGACATCAAAAAGGTCTCTCACAATGTAAAGGATCTGATGAACACCCTTCTTTCCGAGGGGCTTTCCACCGAGGGCTTCCTTTTTGATACCGCTGTCGCCGCTTACCTCCTGGCGCCCACTGACGGTAGCTATGAGCTGGAGAAGCTGGCCATGACCGACTTCCATTTTGGGGCGGCTAAGGCGGAAGCCTATTTGGACGAGGAGGCCTTTGGCCCCATGGCCGATCCGGCGAGCTTTACGGCTGCTGTCGGAGCATGGATGGGCCATACCGCTCTGATCGATGCGCTCTATGGGGAGCTGTCCGAGCGGCTCGGGGAGATGGGGCTGGACAAGCTCTATTATGAGGTGGAACTGCCTCTATGCCAGGTCCTTGCTGAAATGGAGCGCACGGGCGTGCTGGTGGACCGCAAGGCATTGGCTGAGTTTGGCATGATGCTCAATGAGCATATCCGGGCCGATGAGGCGGCCATATATACCCTGGCGGGGGAGGAGTTCAATATCAACTCTACCCAGCAGCTGGGACATATCCTCTTTGATAAGCTGGGTCTGCCGCCGGTGAAGAAGACCAAGACTGGCTATTCCACCAACGTGGAGGTGCTGGAAAAGCTTCGGGGCCACCACGATATCATCGAACTGATCCTGGAGTACCGCCAATATACCAAACTGAAGTCCACCTATGTGGACGGCCTTACCAAGGTCATTGAAGAGGACGGACGTATCCGCACCTCTTTCCAGAATACCGTCACCGCCACCGGGCGGCTTTCCTCCACGGAACCGAATCTGCAAAACATCCCCGTCCGCACGGAGCTGGGAGCCAAGCTACGGTATATGTTCGTTGCCGCCCCCAGCAATGTGCTGGTGGACGCCGACTACTCCCAGATCGAGCTGCGGCTATTGAGCCATATTGCCGAAGATAAGACCATGCAGGAGGCGTTTCTGAGCGGCATGGATGTTCACACCGCCACCGCCGCCCAGGTCTTCGGCGTCGCGCCCTCTGATGTGACCCACGAGATGCGCCGCCGGGCCAAGGCGGTGAACTTCGGTATCGTTTATGGCATCTCCGCCTTTTCCTTATCTGAGGACATCGGAGTGCCGGTGTATGAGGCCAAGGAGTATATGGAACGCTATTTTGAGACCTTCCACGGCGTCCGGGAGTATATGGACAGGGTAGTGAAGCGGGCAAAGGAGGATGGCTATGTGGCCACTCTTATGGGCCGCCGCCGCTGGTTGCCTGAGCTGAAGTCGGCCAACCACAATCTTCGCTCCTTCGGCGAGCGGGTGGCCCTCAATATGCCTATCCAGGGCACCGCCGCCGATATTATCAAGCTGGCTATGCTCCGGGTGGACCGGGCCATCAAGGCTGAGGGGCTGAAGGCGAAACTGATATTGCAGGTCCACGACGAGCTGATCGTGGAGTGTCCCGAGGCAGAGGCCGAGCAGGTAAAAGCCCTCTTGAGCCGGGAGATGGAGGGTGCGGTGAACTACGCTGTGCCCCTGAAGGCGGATGCGGCTATTGGAAGGAGTTGGGGGGAGGCAAAGGGATGAAAAACTACAAGCTGGTCCCTATGGACCGCTCCCATATCAAGGAGATCGCGCAGCTCGAGCGGGAGTGCTTTTCCGATCCATGGTCGGAGGCGTCCCTGGAGGAAGAGCTATATAACCCGCTGGCCTCTTTCATCGTAGCCCAGCGGCCTGATGGAGCGGTACTGGGCTACGCCGGACTTCACGCCGTGATGGACGAGGGCTACATCGACAATATTGCTGTCCGGGAGGACTATCGGGGTCAGGGCATTGCCGACGATCTGTTGGACGTGTTCGTCCGCTTTGGACAGGCCCATCTGGCATTTCTGACCCTGGAGGTCCGGCCTTCCAACCAGGCGGCCATCCAGCTCTATTATAAGCATGGCTTTGCCCAGGTGGGGCGACGGAAGGACTACTATAAGCAGCCCAAGGAGGACGCTATTATTATGACCTTGGAGTTTGGGGAGGAAACGGAAGATGGAAGGTGAATTTCGTTTGCTGAGCGCCCAGGAGATGGCCTGGCTCCATGAGAACCATATGAAGCGGGATTTCCCTCCGGCGGAACTGAAGCCCATCGCTCTTCTGGAAAAAATGCGATCCGAAGGCAGATATGAGCCATATGCCCTATTTCAGAACGGAGAATTGACTGCCTACGCTTTCTATTGGACAGCGGGAGAGCCTTATGTTTTATTGGATTACTTTGCTGTTGTCCCGGAGCGCCGCAACGCAGGCGCCGGCAGTCAGCTTCTGCGAGAGATGCTGGATCGCTTCTGCGTGAACGGCCACGGGGTATTCGGCGAGGTGGAGATCCCCGATACGGGCGTTGCCGAGGTAGATGAGCTGCGCCAGCGGAGGCTGAACTTCTATTTCCGGGCGGGGCTGCAAAAACGGGGCTTTACTACCAAGATCTTCAGCGTGCCCTATATCGTCCTCTCCTATGGCCCGGAGATCAGTGACGCCGAGTTGATAGAGATCAATCGCAAGATCTACGGAGGTTCTCTGCCAAAGGCCATGTATGAGGAGAATATCTTCATTCCCTGGCTGGAGGAGGGGAGAGCATGAATATCTTAGCCTTTGAGTCTACCTGTGACGAAACCGCCGCGGCGGTGGTGCGGGACGGCAGGGAGGTCCTCTCCGACGCCATTGCCTCCCAGGTGGACATGCACACCATTTATGGCGGAGTGGTGCCTGAGATCGCTTCGCGGAAGCATGTGGAGGCCATCGTTGGCCTTGCCGACAAGGCACTCTCCGACGCCAAGCTTACCAAAGGGGACATTGACGCGGTGGCGGTGAGTTATGCCCCTGGCCTTATCGGCGCGGTGTTGGTGGGGGTCAACTTCGCCAAGTCCGTGGCGCTGGCCCTGAGTGTACCGCTTATCCCGGTGCATCATATTCGCGGCCATATTGCCGCCAACTACATCGCCCACCCTGACCTGGAGCCGCCCTTCGTGTGCCTGTGCGCCTCCGGCGGCAATACCCTGATCGCAGACGTACGTTCCTACACCGACATGGAGGTGCTGGGCGCCACTCGTGACGACGCGGCGGGGGAGAGCTTCGATAAGGTGGCCCGGGTGCTGGGTATTGGCTACCCTGGCGGCGGTCCCATGGACCGACTGGCCCAGGGAGGCGACGATACCATGTATGAGCTGCCGCGCTCCCATGTGGAGGGACACCCGCTGGACATGTCTTTTTCCGGGCTGAAGACGGCGGTACTAAATCTGGCTCACAATGCCCAACAGAAGGGAGAGGAGTTGGACTATCCCGGGCTTGCCGCCTCCTTCCAGGCGGCGGTCAGCGATATCCTGGTTCCCCGGACCATGGAGGCGGCAAAGCGGAAGGGGGACGGAAAGCTGGCCGTGGCCGGAGGTGTGGGGGCCAATTCCCGTATCCGTGGGGACCTGGAGATAGCTTGTAAGGAGGCTGGCGTGAAGCTCTATTTGCCGCCGCTGAAGCTCTGCGGCGACAACGGCGCCATGATCGGCAGTCAGGGGTACTATGAGTATTTGTCAGGCCATACCGCCGCCAGCGACCTCAATGCCTACGCCACACGGGATATCTCCCTGGGGTGAGGGGCTTCGCTGCTTCGGTTTTCTGCTCATGGGGCAAAGAGACAGAAAAAAGGGAGAGAGAAGTAAAAACTTCTCTCTCCCTTGCTTTTGCGGTCAGACTATTTCTGGTGCCGGGCCAGCCAGGTACGGTTGATGGCGGACAGGATGCCCCGGAGGGGAGCCAGGTTGATATTATGGTCAATACCCACGCCAAAGATATCCTTGCCGTCGGCGTCCTTCAGGTGGATGTAGGCCACCGCCATGGAGTCGGAACCCTTATTGATGGCGTGCTCGGCATAGTCAACAAAGGTGAAGCGGTCCATCTTCTGGCCGTGGATGGCGTTGAAGAAAGCGTCGATGGGGCCGTTGCCCTCTCCAACCACGTCAAAGACCGTGTCGGTATGGCGCAGAGTGCCAGTGAAGCGGACATGGGACTTGGCCTCGGCGTCCACCGTCTCCACAAAGGTGTGCTTGAGCAGCTGGTAAGGGAAGATGGCGTCTATGTAGCTCTCCTTGAACAGCTCGAAGATGCGCTGAGGAGCCAGCTCGGTGCCTGCCTTCTCTGTCTCCACCTGGACGATGTGGCCGAACTCGGGCTGCATGGCCTTGGGAATGTCATAGCCGAAATTCTGCTGCATGACAAAGGCGGCGCCGCCCTTGCCGGATTGGCTGTTGATGCGGACGATAGGCTCGTACTCCCGGCCCAGGTCGGCAGGGTCGATGGGCAGATAGGGGATCTCCCAATACTCTCCGCCATGCTCCTTGGCGAACTGTACGCCCTTGCTGATGGCGTCCTGGTGGGAGCCTGAGAAGGCGGTAAAAACCAACTCGCCCACGTAGGGTTGCCGGGGCCCCACCTTCATCTTGGTGCAGCGTTCGTAGACGTCTCGAATGTGGTTGATGTGAGAGAAATCCAGCTCCGGGTCAACGCCCTGGGTATAGAGGTTCATGGCGATGGTGACCATGTCCACATTGCCGGTGCGCTCGCCGTTGCCGAAGAGGGTGGCCTCCACCCGCTCGCCGCCGGCCAGCATGGCAAGCTCTGCCGTGGCTACCCCCTCGCCCCGGTCATTGTGAGGGTGGAGGGAGATGATGGCCCGCTCCCGGCCAGGGAGCTTTTCGATAAAGTATTCGATCTCGTCGGCAAAGTAGTTGGGCAGACAGTTCTCCACCGTGGTGGGCAGGTTGAGGATGACCTTATGCTCCGCATCGGCATGGAGGGCATCCAGCACGGCGGCGCAAATTTCAGCGGCGGCGTCCATCTCAGTGCCCATGAAGGATTCGGGAGAATACTCATAGCGCAAGTCCATGCCGGAGGCGATGACCGGCTGGGCCATCTCATAGATCATCTCGGCGGCGTCTACGGCGATTTTCTTGACGCCCTCCACATCGGTGTGGAAGACCACCTTCCGTTGGAGGGTGGAGGTGGAGTTATAGAAGTGGAAAATGACGTGCTTTGCGCCTTCGATGGCCTCAAAGGTGCGCTTGATGAGGTGGGGCCGGGCCTGGACCAGCACCTGCAGGGTCACGTCGTCGGGGACGTGGCCGTCGTCGATGAGGGTGCGGAGAAAGTCGTACTCTACTTCAGAGGCGGAGGGAAAACCCACCTCGATCTCCTTAACGCCGATGTCCACCAGGGTATGGAATAGCTCCAGCTTTTCCTCAACGTTCATAGGGTCTACCAGAGCCTGATTGCCGTCCCGCAGGTCTACCGAGCACCAAACGGGAGCCTTCTCGAGCCGCTTATCCGGCCAGGCCCGCTTGGGCCGGGGGATAGGGGCGAAGGGGATGTACTTCTCAAAGCCTTGCTTCATAACACGATTCCTCCTTGAACCTTGCTAAGTCAGGGGTCAAAAAAGCCCCCGACCATAGATATGGTCAGGGGCGTAAGCTACGCGGTACCACCCTGCTTCAGCCGCCGGTCATCCCAAACGGCCCTCATGGCCTCCATCAAGGCCGAGGCCGGTAACGGGGCCATACGGTCCGGCCTACTTTTGTTCAGCCGAACGGCTCAGGGGCCAGTATCCGCCGAGAGGTTGTCCCGTTGACTCGCACCCACCGTCAACTCTCTGAGGGAACCTCTGGGCCTTCTTCCCTTCATTGCTGTTGCTAGTATTTTACCCGCAGAAGGAGGATTTGTCAAGAAGGAAAAAATTTAGTATGGTAGCGAAAAAAAGTGAAAAGGGTATTGACATTTGTTGCCCGGATGCGTATAATGCGTCATAAGAAAACCGATGAGCGAGAGAAGTAATCGGCAAAAGGTCGCCTTAAGAGAGCCGCGGGTGGTGAGATCGCGGCGGCGGACGTTCCGATGAATGGACTTGCGAGGGCAGGGCGAAAGGAAACGAGTAGCTTCTGACGGGGACCGCACCCGTTATCAGGGCGGCACGCTTGGTTAGTGCGTGGAGCGAGAGGGCGCGAAAGCGTCAACTTGGGTGGTACCGCAGGATGAAAGTCTTGTCCCAAATCTGGGACGGGGCTTTTTTTGTTTGCCCTGAGACTGAGGGAAAGGAGTGGGACGGCTTGAAAAGAAACGAACGGCGATGGCGATGGCAATGGCAAAGCGCAAGCATGACTGTCCCGCAAAAGGTCCAAACTAATCATAAAATCAACCTGAAAAAGGAGAATTTATTATGAAAAAGACTATGAAGCTCGCCTCCGCCATTCTGGCAGCCGCCATGCTCCTGACCCTTACCGCCTGCGGTGACAAGAAAGCCTCCTCTGACGGAAAAACCTATAAGATCGGTATCTGCAACTATGTGGACGACGCCTCCCTCAATCAGATCAATGAAAACATTCAGGCCCGACTGGACGAGATCGGCAAGGAGAAGGGCGTCACCTTTGACATTTCCTATGACAATCCCAATGCCGACGCTACCGTGATGAACCAGATCATTTCCAACTTCCAGGCCGACAAGGTAGACCTGATGGTGGGCATTGCCACTCCCGTAGCCATGGCAATGCAGGCAGCCGTGGAGGGGAACGACACCCCGGTGGTCTTCTCCGCCGTCTCCGACCCGGTGAGCGCCGGGCTGGTAGCTTCTCTGGAAGCCCCCGGCGCCAACATCACTGGTACCTCTGACTATCTGGACACAAATTCCATCATGGACCTGATCTTCGCCGTCGCCCCAGACGCAAAGAAGATCGGCTTCCTCTACGATGTGGGCCAGGACTCCTCTACCACCCCCATCGCCCATGCCAAGGAGTATCTGGACGCCAAGGGCATTGAGTACGTGGAGCGCACCGGCACCAACGCCGCCGAGGTCCAGCAGGCCGCCCAGGCACTGGTGAGCGACGGAGTGAACGCCGTCTTTACCCCCACCGACAATACCATCATGAAGTCCTATCTGGCTATCTATGAGACCTTCGTGAATGCTGGCATTCCCCACTACACCGGCGCCGATTCCTTTGCCCTCAACGGCGCCTTCCTGGGCTACGGCGTGGATTATGCCAATCTGGGTCGGGAGACCGCCGACATGATCGCCGAGATCCTCGTCGACGGCAAGGCTCCCGCTACGCTGGCGGTGAAAACCTTTGACAATGGCACCGCCACGGTCAACACCGAGACCTGTGCCGCCTTGGGCTACGACTTCGAGGAGATCAAGAGCATTTTTGCCCCCCTGTGCACCAGCGTCCAGAGCATTACTACCGCCGAGGAATTTGGAGACCTGAAGGGCTGATATAGCAGAGCTGATATTCCGGCTCCGAACGGCGTGAGGCTGTTCGGAGCCGGAGCCTGTGATCGAGGAGGAACTGCCATGAATCTATCCGCACTTTTTGCCGTGGGCCAGACTGCTTTGGAGCTGGGGCTGATCTGCTCCCTCACGGTGCTGGCGTTGTTTCTAAGCTATTCCATGCTTAACGTCTGCGATCTGTCTACCGACGGGTGCTTTACTCTGGGCGCTGCGGTGGGCGCTGTGGTGGCCGCGGCGGGCCACCCGCTGTTGTCCATTCCCGCCGCCATGCTGGCGGGGGTATGCTCCGGGTTCATCACCGCTATCATGCAGACCAAACTGGGCATCAACAGCCTACTCTCCGGCATCATAGTCAATACTGGTCTATATTCGGTAAATATTATGGTCATGTCGGGCAAGTCTCAGATCAATCTGAACAAAAAGGCCACCGTATTTACTATGATGCGTGGATTTCTGGCAGAAACACCGCTGAAAAACCAGTACGTAACAGTGGTAGCCGCCCTGGCGGTGGTCCTGACTGTACTTTTCCTGACGCTCTTTCTCAATACCCGCCTGGGCCTTGCCATCCGGGCCACAGGAGACAACCCGGACATGGTGCGCTCATCCTCCATCAACCCGGTGTTTACCACTATCGTGGGTCTGTGTGTGGCCAATGCCTTTACCGGCCTGTCCGGCTGTCTTATGGCACAGTCTCAGCAGTCGGCGGAGATCAATATCGGAGGCAGCATGGTCACCATCGCCCTGGCCTCGCTTCTTATCGGCTCCACCTTGATGGGCAAGGGAAATATCTTTACCAGAGCCGTGGGTATGGTGCTGGGTGCCTTCGTTTTCCGGTTGGTCTACGCCATTGCTCTGCGGCTGAATATGCCCGCGTTCATGCTCAAGCTGGTGTCTTCGGTCATCGTAGCTTTGGCCCTGGCGCTGCCGTACTTGAAGGACCAGTGGCCCGTTATCTCCCGGCGGCTATCTTACAAAAAAGCTGCCGCGGGAAGGGAGGTAAAGTAAGATGCTGAATATTTCCCGCATCTCCAAGACCTTTAACCACGGCACGGTGAATGAGAAGAGGGCCATCACCGATCTGTCCCTCCATCTGGCTCCAGGTGACTTTGTCACCATTATCGGTTCCAACGGTGCGGGCAAGTCCACCCTCTTCAATGCCATTTGCGGAGATTTCCTCACCGATTCCGGCTCCATTATCCTAAACGGCGAGGATATTACCTTCATGCCGGCCTTCAAGCGCTCCAAGCACATTGGTCGTTTGTTCCAAGACCCCATGCGGGGCAGTGCTCCGGGCATGACCATTGAGGAAAATCTGACTCTGGCGGCGGCCAGCGGCGGCTGGCTTTCTCATGTTACCAAGGCGGACAAGAAGCGCTTTCCGCAACGGCTGGCCCTGCTGGGTATGGGCTTGGAGGAGCGGATGAAGCAGCCGGTGGGTCTGCTCTCCGGCGGCCAGCGACAGGCGCTTACCCTGATGATGGCTACCTTTGTGCCCCCCTGGCTCCTCCTCCTGGACGAGCACACCGCCGCCTTGGACCCTGCTACGGCAGAGCGGGTGTTGGAGATCACCAGGGATATTGTGAACAAGGACAAGATCACCACTCTGATGGTGACCCACAATATGCAGCAGGCCCTGGAGCTGGGCAACCGCACCCTGATGATGGACGCTGGCGGTATCGTGCTGGATGTGAAGGGGGAAGAGCGGGCGAAGATGACAGTGGCCGACCTGCTCTCTCAATTCCGTGACCGGGCGGGGAAGAACCTGGACAATGACCGTATGCTCCTGTCTTGAGTGAAGGATTACAGCTTGCGGAAAACGCGCGGGGACGGCCTTGAAGCCGTCCCCGTATTGCTTTCTTTTCTCTTCGCAACTATTGGTTGCGGGATTTCCAAGCGGGCTTGATAGACTTTCTTTCTGAACCAGGTTATATTATTGTGGCAAAAAGAAACGACTGGAGGCGATTTCATGAGTTTGGGGGAAAACATCGTTCGGCTTCGGACCGAAAAGCGGCAGACCCAGGAGGAGCTGGCGGACCTGCTGGGCGTCTCCCGGCAGTCTGTGTCAAAATGGGAGTCCGATGTGTCGGTGCCGGAATTGGACAAGCTTATCAAGCTGTCCGAGGTATTTGCCGTCACCATGGATAAGCTTGTAAAGGGAAATAACATTACAATAGAGACGACAGACGGAACCGGGAGAGACCGGAGCAAAGGGGAGGAGCCTACGCCGTTTCTCGATGCCACGCCCAGCCAACAGACGAAGCCCACCAGGGGAAATCGCACGGGAGGCGTCCTTTATCTCTGCCTCGGCTTTGTTCTCTTGACATGGCTGACCCTCTATGCGGGGACAGGCGGGTTTGTGATCGGCTTCATCTTTGCTCTGCCGTTCCTGGTCTGTGGCCTTATCTGCCTGCTGGCAACCGGGAAGAGGACGGCGCTGTGGTGCGGCTGGGCGCTCTATATTCTGACCGACGGCTACCTCCGCTATGCCACGGGCCTGACATGGCACGCGATCTTTGCCACCCCCTATTGGACACCGCAGATGAACTATATGCGGCTGTTTATCGCGTGGATGCAGTTTTTGGCCATTGTCCTTCTGGTGATGGTCACCATGCTGTCCTACCGCCGGGAGCCGCTGGCCCTGGATAATAAGGCAAAAACACTTTACATTATCGGCTGGATAACCTTGGCGGCAGTGTGGTTCAGTTGGGGGCTGGTAAACCAGCTCTATTGGGCTGCCATTGGTCCAAATAGGGTAGGCGCGCAGTTCTACACGCTGCTTTACCTTCTGCGGGACGTTATCTTTTGGGCCTTACTTACCGCTTTGCTGACGGCGTCGCTTCGACTGTGGAACGGAAAGAGGGAGAGGCGCTTCGAGACAAAGCGATAGAGCGGGAAAGACGGTGATGATAAAAAAGCAGCCGGAAAGGGAGGACCTTTCCGGCTGCTTTTTAGATTCACTTTGTGTCTATCAGGGCAAGACACCGGTATAGATCAGGATACTGTAGAGGGTAAAGGCGGCCTCGTCCCGGGTCGTGGCCTCGGAGGGGGAAATGTTGGGCAGGTCCTCCCAAAGCAGAGAAAGGGGACGGCCAATAAAATCGGTTTGGCTTTTGGCCAAAAGCCAGACGGAGGGGCGGGCCCACTCGCCATATTCCGCCAGGGTCTCGGAGGTGAGGGCTTCTGGCGGAATATTGGCGGCATAGCTGTAGAAGCCCATATTCAACCATTGGGCCAACCGCCCCATAATAGTGAGGAACTGCTGGTGGTCGATGGGGGCGTCCGGCTGGAACTGGCCGTTACCGACGCCATTCACAAGGCCCATATTGGTCATGGCCTTGACAGCGGGAGCGTACCAGGCGTCTTCAGCCACATCGGAGTACGGGCTGATATTTTGGGGGACAGAGCAGTTGAGGGCCGCCGCCAAAAGTTGGCACAGCTCACCGCGGGTCAAGTTATCCTGAGGGTGATAGGCGCTGTCGTCCTTGCCGCGGATCAAGCCATAGTATTGCAGACCGCTGAGAGCCTCAGGACAGATGGAGGTATCCAGATCGGGGAAAGAGGAGTCGGCATAGCTCGTCAATGCGTAAATTTCACAAAGCTCCTTCAAAGAGACGGTCTGCCAGTCCCCTTTGTTTTCCTGGGTCCACAGATCGGTTTCAGGGGGAAGTACGTCAAGAAGGATACTGAAGAGATCCTTGTTTTCTTCCGCCACAGCCACATCCAGATCTACGTACCAGCGCCAAGGGTGCCCATAGCCCAGATCGATCCGCAGCGGATGCTCCACATGGGGACCGCGGGCGGACCCGGCAAGCAGCCAGGCCAGGTCAAGCGCCAATGTAGGAGGCGCCATAATGTCGGGAAGGACTCCGACCTGGTCGGTAGTGTTGCCCAGGATAGAGAAAAAGCGGTAGGTGGTGATCTTTATGGCATCGCCCTCGGAAAAATACGGCGGTAGGATATTCTTGTCCCATACCGTCTGAGCGACGCCTTTACAAAAGCTGCGGTTGCCGATGATGATCCCGCTTTCACTGCCCTGGATAGCGGCGGCGAAGATCTCAGTAG
>ERZ779633.106-NODE-106-length-34670-cov-29.874939_pt1 | contig 34670 bp, 45 predicted proteins | sample MGYA00514195_ERZ779633 | MGnify/ENA primary metagenome ERZ779633 (study PRJEB29562, sample SAMEA4376707) | mouse gut metagenome | isolation source: Cecum | study: EMG produced TPA metagenomics assembly of the A DSS colitis mouse model was used to assess the...
ACCTTGACAAACGGTCGGCGGCCGTGGATGCACTGAAGGATTACAGCAATATGAAGTTCATCATAGAACACACGGATGATGAGATAAAGGCGGCATATGAGAAGATGGGCGGCGTCAGCAGCCCGCAGTCTGACGGGATGCCCCGTACACACAATCCCCATGCTGTGGAGGACAGGATGATAAAGGGCATTGAGGAGATTGATATCTTACGGGAGCGGTACCGCCAGGCAGTGGAATACATGGAGTGGTTCCTTCCAGCATGGGAGGAGCTTTCTGAGGATGACAGATATGTGCTGGATGCATTTTACAATGAGGATAACGAATACGGCAGCGGTATGGCGGATGAGGTCGCGGACTATTTCGGCATTGAGAGGGCATCCGCATACCGGAGGAAGAACCGGGCTCTTGCGAAACTGACCACCCTGCTGTTCGGCAAACCATAATGTCCACTTTGTGAGATGATTTATCTGTTTGGACGTGGTATGCTTATAGCATGAAAAAATGTCAAGAGGGCCTTCGCGGGAGCATTGGAATCCTGCGGGGGCTTTCTTTATGCCCAAGGGAGGTGAAATCAATGCCAAGGAAACCGAAGAGGCCGTGTTCTTTCCCCGGATGCCCGAAGCTGACGGACGGGAGGTTTTGTGAGGAGCATGAGAAGCAAGAGAACCGCCGCTACGAGAAGTACGACCGCGATCCGGCTGTACGCCGTAGGTATGGGCGGGCATGGAAACGCATCCGTGACCGTTACGTCGCAAAGCACCCATTCTGTGAGGAGTGTTATAAGAAAGGGCTGCTGCATCCTGTGGAGGAAGTACACCACAAGCTGCCGCTGGCAGAGGGCGGCACCCATGACGAGGGAAACCTCATTTCATTGTGCCAGTCGTGCCACGCCAGGATTCATGCGAAGCGGGGTGACAGGTGGAATAAACATTAAATTACTGTCTGCGGGTTCCTTGTAGAGATTTCTGCCAGCCGGGAGGGGCGGGTGAAATCTCTACGAGGGACCCGCCGGGGAACGGGCGTGGGGCGTCACGCATAAAAACCGGAAATCAAACGGGGGATTGACCCGCTCTGGTTTTCCGCATTTCATAGGCTTTTTAAGGTGCTGCTGCGTTTGATTTCCGCAGCATTTTTTCAAAGAAAATCAAAGAAACGGGGTGGAAACGGTGGCAAAAGACGGCAGCAACCGGGGCGGCGCAAGGCCGGGGGCGGGGCGTAAGCCCAGGGCACTCACGGAGAAGATCAGCGAGGGGAAAACGGCGGCGGTCATGCTGGAGCCTGCCGAACTGGAGGGAATGGATGTGCCATCTGTGAAGGACTTCCTAAAATCCCCGCAGAAAAGCGGGCGGGAGCTGGTGGCAGAGGAGGTTTTCAACGAAACGTATGCATGGCTGAAGGCGAGGGGCTGCGAGAAGCTGGTTACCGTACAGATGGTGGAGCAGTACGCTATGAGCGTGTCCCGGTGGATTCAGTGTGAGGAGATTGTTTCCTCCACTGGATTTTTAGCGAAGCACCCAACCACAGGGGCTGCCATCGCTTCCCCTTATGTTTCCATGAGCCAGTCCTACATGAAACAGACCAATTACTGCTGGATGCAGATTTACCAGATCGTGAAGGAGAACTGCTCGGTGGAGTTCCAGGGGAACACGCCAATGGATGATACTATGGAGCGGCTGCTCCGCGCAAGGAAAGGAGTGTAGAGGAAAATGGGAAAGACGACAACCGAGATGCAGCTCATCCCTTTGGGGAAGCTGGTGCCGTATGTGAACAATGCGCGGACGCACTCGCCGGAGCAGCTCACGAAGCTCCGCTCGTCCCTGCGGGAGTTCGGCTTCATCAACCCGGTCATCATCGACCGGGAATTCAATGTCATCGCAGGGCATGGCAGGATTGCGGCGGCGAAGGAAGAAGGCATGGAGGAAGTGCCGTGTGTGTTCGCAGATTTCTTGACGGAGGCGCAGAAGAAAGCCTACATCCTGGCGGATAACCGCATGGCTTTGGATGCGGGATGGGATGAGGAGCTGCTCCGCATCGAGATTGAATCCCTGCAGGGTGCAGATTTTGATGTATCCCTGACAGGCTTCGGTGAGGATGAGATTGCAGACCTTTTTGCCGGAGATGGTGAGAAGGGTGTAAAGGATGATGATTTCGACCTTTCCGCCGCGCTGGAGAAAGCGGCGTTCGTGGAGCGGGGTGATATCTGGACGGTGGGCAGGCACAGGCTGGTGTGCGGGGACGCCACCAGCGCGGAGGACGTGGCGGCGCTCATGGACGGGAAGAAGGCAAACCTCATCGTGACGGACCCGCCGTATGGTGTATCCTTCAAGAGCGGCAGCGGGCTTTCCATCCAGAATGACAGCATGAAGGGGGATGAATTCTATACATTTTTGTACAATTCATTTTCACAGATGGCGGCACATCTGGAGAACGGCGGTGCGGCGTATGTGTTCCATGCGGACACGGAGGGGCTGAATTTCAGGAAAGCGTTTGTGGACGCAGGGTTCCACCTTGCCGGGGTGTGTATCTGGGTGAAGAATTCCCTCGTGCTTGGACGCTCGGATTACCAGTGGCAGCATGAGCCTGTACTGTACGGCTTTCTGAAGAACGGGAAGCACCCGTGGTATTCCGACCGGAAGCAGACCACCATCTGGAATTACGACAAGCCGAAGCGGAATAAAAACCACCCGACCTCAAAACCGCTTGACCTGCTCGGATATCCGATCTGCAACTCCTCCCAGGAGAATGCCATCGTTTTGGACACCTTCGGCGGCAGCGGCTCCACGATGATGGCGTGCGAGCAGACAGACCGCATCTGTTGCATGATGGAGCTGGATGAGAAATATGCATCTGTGATTCTCCGCCGTGCCGTGGAAACCGGAATTGCACAGGAGGATATTTTTGTGGAGCGGAGCGGGGAGAAAATCCCGTACTCTGTGCTGGTGAAGGAGGTGGAGACGGATGGATAAACCGGAATACTGCGTGGTGGCTCTGTCTGGCGGGAAGGATTCGACAGCCATGCTCCTTGGGATGATTGACCGGGGGATGCAGATTGACTGTATCCTGTTCTGCGATACCGGCCTTGAGTTCCCGGCCATGTATGAACACCTTGCAAAACTGGAGAAGGACACCGGCAGGCAGATCATCCGCATAAAGGCGGAGCATTCTTACGAATACCTGATGTTCGATGCCTCGGTCAGGCGTGGGCAGGACTCCCCCATCGTTAAAAGATATGGGGCAGGCAGCCTTGGGTATGGGTGGCCGGGACCAAGGCAGCGGTGGTGTACGACCCGGCTGAAGGATATGCCGAGGGAGAAGTTCCTCCGGGAGCTGCGTAAGAGGTACCGTGTGAGGGAGTACATCGGGATAGCAGCCGATGAGCAGTACCGCCTTGAGCGGGAAAGGAACCAGAACCCGGACCATGTGCATCCCCTGGTGGAATGGGGAATGTCGGAGGCAGACTGCCTGCGGTACTGTTATGAGCGCGGGTATGACTGGAACGGGTTGTATGGGCAGTTCAAGCGGGTGTCCTGCTGGTGCTGTCCTTTGCAGTCGTTGGAAGAGTTGCGGGAACTGTACCGGCATCACCCTGTTTTATGGGAGCAACTGAAGACATGGGATAAAAGGACATGGAGGAATTTCCGTGCGGATTATTCCGTGGAGGAACTGGAGATACGCTTTGACTTTGAGGACGAATGGCAGCAGGCCGGGAAGCCCATCAAAGGCAAGGCGTTTTTTGATGCCCTGAAAAAGAGGCTGGGGGAGGCGGCAGATGGGAAAAGATAATTTAACGATGGGCAGCCTGTTTTCCGGCTCCGGCGCTTTTGAACTTGGTGGGCTGCTTGCCGGAATCCGCCCGGTGTGGGCTTCGGAAATTGAGCTGTTCCCTATCCGGGTGACCACAAGGCGGCTGCCCTTCGTGAAGCATTACGGTGACGTGAACAGCATCCGCGGGGATGAAATAGAGCCTGTGGATATCATAACATTTGGGAGTCCTTGTCAAAATTTGTCGATTGCGGGCAAACGGGCGGGGCTTGACGGGAAGCAGTCCAGCCTATTTTTTCAGGCAATCAGGATCATAAAGGAAATGAGGTGTGCGACAGATGGGAGATACCCAAGATTTATCGTGTGGGAGAACGTGCCGGGGGCATTCTCCTCAAACAATGGGGAGGATTTCAGGGCAGTCCTTAACGCGGTCTGCTCCGTCAAAGACGGGGACATTTCTGTACCTGGACCTCCAAAGGGAAAGTGGGCGAATGCCGGATGCATCATGGCAGACGGGTTTTCCCTCGCGTGGCGGGTGGTCGATGCCTGCCTGTGGGGCGTCCCCCAACGTAGAAAACGCATCTACCTTGTCGCAGATTTTGCAGGCGGGAGTGCCGGAAAGATATTATTTGAGTCCGAGGGCGTGTCAGGGTATACTCCGCAGGGCTTCCGTGCGTGGCAAGGAACTGCCGGAGGTGCTGCGGAAGGCTTTGGAGCGGCAGGCAGCATCTGCTTAAACGACATGGGCGGCCAGTATATTTCTGTAGACAATGAAATAGCGTGTACTTTGAGGGCGCAGAGCCACGGCCACCCACCGTGCGTGATGGAGGCGGCGGGATTCTGTACGGAGCATTCGGCAGACAGCCGGGGCATCGGGTATGAGGAAGAGGCTTCCCCCACGCTCCGGGCGGGTACGGTCCCTGCAACGGTGGCGCTGGAGAACCATCCCACGGACAGCAGGGTGAAAGTATCCGAAGATAACATGGTGCAGACGCTGACTTCCCGGATGGGGACAGGCGGCGGGAATGTGCCGCTCGTCATGGATGCGGCGACACCCAAGACGCTGAAAATCCGTGCCGGGGGTGGAAATGGAGGGAAAGGTGCGCTGATACAGGATGACAAGTCGGCCACCCTTTCCTGCAACAATGACCAGACCGTGTTCGTGCCTTTCTGCAAAGGGATGCGCCCGCACTCTGCGGAGGAAGCGCCCACATGGAAGGACGGGGAAGTGGCAAATACGCTGAATACTTTCGATATAGGAGAGAGCCGCTGCAATGAGCTTGTGGTGCAGGCATTCGGCATCTGCTCCAAAGAGAGCAACGCCATGAAATCCGACAATCCGCACAGCGGGTTTTATGAGGCGCAGACCGCACGGACTCTGGACTGTAACTGTAATAATCCGTCCAGCAATCAGGGCGGCATTGCTGTAGTTGCGGTGCAGGGCTCCATGATCGGCAGGGATGATAAGAACGGGCCGCAGGGCAGCGGGGTGAATGAGGACGTGTGTTTCAGCCTGACCGGGGCAGACCGCCATGCGGTGGCATACCCCACCTACTGCACGAGCAAGAATTCCCATTTCACGCGGGCGGAAAAGGAACTGGCAAACACGCTGGTGGCTACGGATTATAAGGACCCGCCGGTAATAAATGATGTGCGGACGGCATCGGGTAAGGATGTATTTGGTACGATCTCCGCGAGCATGGGCTCCAAGCAGTGGCTTGGGAACCAGGAGGCGTTCAGCGGCGACTACCATATCGTAGAGCCGGACTACATTGTGAGGAGGCTGACCCCTACGGAATGCGCGAGGCTGCAGGGCTTCCCGGACTGGTGGTGTGACGGCCTCGGCACAGAGAATCCTACGGAAGAAGAAATGGCATTCTGGCGGGAGGTGTTCGAGACCCACCGTAAAGTTATAGGCACCTCCAGTAAACCGAAGTCTGACAGCCAGATACGCAAATGGCTGGAAGACCCCCATTCCGATTCGGCGGAGTACCGTATGTGGGGGAATGGCTGCGCCCTGCCGAACGTGTATTTCGTGCTTTGCGGCATTGTGTACTATGCACAGTTCCCGGATTTTTTATTGTGACATTTATTCTGACATTTATGTTGCTTTTATCCCCATTCAGAGTGATTAATGTAATACCGGAAGGGAAAACACGAAAACGGAGGAAAAAAGGATGAGGATTGAGACGAATGCAGCAAACAGGAAAGATGTGGTAAAGGCGGTCAGCGCCATTTTAGGGCAGCCTTCCCGGTACCTTGGGGTGCCGACCTGCGCCTACCAGATCGGGGACTGCACCATCGACAGGGGCGGCGCGGTGGAGACCGGGTATGAGAAAACAGCGGAGATGGTAAGGGCGGGGCTTCTGGAGCAGGGCCTTATCGACACACCGCAGACGGAGATTGAGGAAACAACGGTCAGCCTCCCGGTGGAGGGAATGACGGCGGAGGGGCTTAAGAACCTCATTTACCTCATCCACAGCAAGCAGTACCTTATCAACCGCGCCTTTGCGGAAGAGGTCTTCCGGATTCCCGCGGAACTGGTGGAGGCGCTCGGCAGCGCGGAGATTCCCGATGCGGAAACTTTCCTACAGACATTCCAGAGCCACGCGGAAGGGTGCAGGGGCATCGGCTTTCAGGACGGGAAGATTACCTTCACCCTTCCCACGGCGGATGACCCGGACATGATAAAAGCATTCACGCACCTTACGGCGGCGATGGTGCAGCAGGCAAAGGAGCAGAAACGCATCAGCCCCAAAGAGACCATCGAGGAAAACGAGAAATACTACATGAGGATATGGCTCCTGCGGCTGGGCTTCGGCGGCAAGGAAGGGAAAGAGGTGCGGGACCTTCTGATGAAGAAGCTGAAAGGGCATTCCGCTTTCCGCACCGAGGAAAATAAGCAGAGATGGCAGGAAGCCCGCCGGAACGAGCGGGAGGCGGCAAAGCAGGAACAGTCACCTGCGGAGGAACCGGCAGGGCAGCCGGAGGCAGAGCCGGAGCCTGCGGAAGCGGTCCCGGCTGGACAGGATTCCGGCGCAGAAGAATAAGGAGAGAAACGGGCAGGGAGGCGGCGCTTCCCTCCCTGCCGGAATCTACGGAAGGAGATATGCGGAATGGGTATTTATATTAAAAAAGAGGAACTGGAAGCCCTGCGGGCGGAATACCCGCCGGGGTGCAGGGTGGAGCTGGTAAAGATGGATGACCCCTACAGGGAGATGCCGCCCGGACTGCGTGGTGTGGTGACGGGCATTGACGATTCCGGCAGTATCCACGTTGACTGGCAGAACGGAAGCAGCCTTGCGGTAATATTCCGCGAGGATGAATGCCGGAGGGTTGAGGATGCGGAAAGGGAGGCAGGATAACGGGATGGAATGGGCAGAAGCAGAGCGGCAGGTAAAGGCCCTCATGGAGAAACACGGGTACCGGACGATGAAGGGCGTGCCTGCGAAGATTGATTGGGAGGGCAGGGAACACCTGCTGAGTTTAAGGTGCGTCCAGTGCGCCAGTCTCAGGGATGCCCTCAAAGGCGGGAAAAAGGTGGCGCTCCGGGTTGAGGCCGCCGTCCGTGAAAGGAAGGACAGGTGGATGACGGCGCGGCTGGTGGGTGAGCTGGCCGAAGAATGCCGGAAGGCGGAGGGGCTGATGCGCGAGGTGGCGGAACGGGAGATCACCTTTACCGACTATCTGGAATAAAGGGGAATTATGGAAGGAGGCGGATTGATATGGCAATGCAGGAACGGATGCCGGGGAATGCACATGAAAAGCGCAACTGCTGGCAGCGGGGCAATGGCTCCTACAGCATGAGGGGCGAGCTGCGCCGGGGCATTTCCCTGAACAAGAAGTACCTGAACCGGAAGGTGCGGTATGGCAGTAAGCAGGCATTAAAGCGCGGGGATTATAAACGCGTGTGCAAAACATTACATATGGTGGAGTTCTCATAAACCGCCATAAGATGCACAGTTATCCACCCATATCTTTGTCACATTTATGGTGCAGATATGAGTGGATAATATGTGCTTTCAGAGGTAACATGTGTACTGCCGAAAGGGAAAATACGAAAAAACGGAGGGCACACATCATGAAAAAAATTGAACTTTTTGAGAGAGCCATTGCAGAGCAGGCAGGAAGCCTTAAGGAGTGGGGGATCAACGCCACACTGTTCTGGGCATACCGCAACAGCATCACGGCGGGCAATGACCAGATTGATTTCAGCGAGACCATATGGGACACCGACATCCCGGAGATCACAAGGACGCTTAAGGAGAACGGCATCAGCGAATTCACCATCAGCAGCACCTTTTCAAGCCTGATCCCGACCCTTGCGGAATTTGAAAAGCACGGCTTCCGGATGGCGGGGCTGACCGAGGCCAAGGCAAACTACACGGACTTCCAGACGATGGAGCGGGCGGTCATCCCGGCAATCAGGATGGAATTAAAGGAGGTGTAAGGCAGGATGATGACGGAAAAAATAAGGGAACAGATATCCGCAGTCCGTGACAGCGGTGTGGCGAATATGTGTGACACGGCTGTGGTGCAGCGGGCGGCATTTGAGAGGGATTTCTACGAACTGGTCCTTTTTATCGAGGAAAACCGGGAGGAATACTGGAACTTCATACTGACGGGCAGGGAATGACGGCTTCCCTGCCTCTTATAATGTACACAATTATCTGCGGTTATCTTTGTCGCATTTATGCCTCCGAATTGAGTGGATAATACCTGCGTTCAGAGGTAATATGTGTACTACCAAAAGGAAAACGGAGGAAAAAAGCAAATGAAAAAATACGAGATCAACTTTTTGCAGACCACCACAATCGAACACCTGCAGGACAAAATCCCCTGCTGCTACGGCGGCGCGCTGGCCTTCGGGGAGAAGGTGCTGGTGACGATGGTAAACTGGAGAGGGCAGTACGAGGCAGCCATTTACGAGTTCATCGAGACACCGGAGGAAACGGGGCTTGGGCAGATTGAATGCAGGCTCAACCTGGTGGAGATTGCGGATGAAACTTTTAAGGACGGCGGACACGCAATGCAGTGGGCGATTGGCAGGGCATAAGGAGGAAAAGCACGATGAGGGAAAATTACAACGGATATGAACTGAGTACGGCATGGGATGACGGGGCACTTGGGTTTGGGTTCCGCATCCACGACAAAAACGGCGCGGAGGTTTCCAGCAGTGTTGACCCATATTTTTATGAGGAGAACGCGCTGATCGCGGCGAGGGCTGCGGCGGACGCGCTTCCGGGGCAGGGATGAGAGCCCCTGCCCCGGAGCTGGGCATAGTGGCACGTTTCACCCTTATTTTTTGTGCAGAGTACGGCTTGCTATTTTTGGGGAAAAGAGTGATGAATAGGATACCCTGAAAAGGAAAGGAGAGAGGAATATATGGATAATGCAAGGGTAAAAGCGGTCACGGAAGCGGCGGCAGAGGTGTATGGACTTGGCGTGGATCACAGCGCCATGCTGCTCCGCGGGGCGGTCATGAGCATGTATCTTGGGAACAGGATCACAAGGGATGAACTGGACTGGTCGGAGGCCATGCAGGCGCAGGCAAGGGAGACGGCAGAGCGGATTCCGCTTGCCGAAGTGACAGGGCAGCTTGCCGATGAGACGGTGCTTTGGCTGAGGCAGGGTGCGGAAAAGGTGCCGGAGCCTTTCGGCACGGTCATCCAGCAGGCAGCGGAATTCCTGCACGACTACTGGTCGGAGATCATTCCGGCTGAAATTTAGGACTGGAAAACACATACATAGCAGTGGGAAAGGGTTCCTCTGGGAGCCCTTTTCTGCTATGTAAATTTAGGGAAAGAGGCAGGTGCAGAGCGGAAGGAAGCCGAAGCCGGAAAAAAGTGTCCCGCTGTCCGGCATGGATGGAGTGGGGCTAGAAAGCTTTGCGTCTTGTACTGATAGCTTTCTGCGGGCTATTTTATGCCATCTTTGGGGAGGTGATGACGGTGGCAATGCGGAAACTGAAAAAATACAGGCCAACGAAATTCAAGGCGAAGGACAGCCGCTATGATAAAGATGCCGCCGATTTTGCCGTGATGTTCATCGAGAGCCTCTGCCATACCAAGGGGACATGGGCGGGGAAGCCTTTTGAACTGATCGACTGGCAGGAGCAGATCATCCGTGATATTTTCGGCACGTTAAAGCCCAACGGCTACCGCCAGTTCAACACGGCCTATGTGGAGATTCCGAAGAAGCAGGGAAAGTCGGAGCTTGCCGCCGCTGTGGCGCTGCTCCTGACCTGCGGGGACGGGGAGGAGCGGGCGGAAGTGTACGGGTGTGCTGCCGACCGGCAGCAGGCCACCATCGTCTTTGACGTGGCGGCAGACATGGTGCGGATGTGTCCTGCCCTTTCCAAGCGGGTGAAGATACTTTCCTCACAGAAGAGGATCATCTACACGCCTACAAATTCCTTCTACCAGGTGCTTTCGGCGGAGGCGTATTCCAAGCACGGCTTCAACATCCACGGCGTGGTGTTTGACGAGCTGCACACGCAGCCGAACCGGAAACTGTTTGATGTCATGACCAAGGGTTCCGGGGATGCCAGGATGCAGCCGCTGTATTTCCTCATCACTACGGCGGGGACAGACACCCATTCCATCTGCTATGAGACGCATCAGAAGGCAAAGGACATATTGGAGGGCAGGAAGATTGACCCTACATTTTACCCGGTAATCTTTGGGGCGGATGAGGCGGACGACTGGACGGACCCCAAGGTGTGGAAGAAGGCGAATCCGTCCTTAAACATCACAGTGGGGATTGATAAGGTGGAGGCCGCCTGCGAATCAGCGAAACAGAATCCGGGGGAGGAGAACAGTTTCCGGCAGCTCCGTTTAAACCAGTGGGTGAAACAGGCGGTGCGGTGGATGCCCATGGATAAATGGGATACCTGTTCCTTCCCGGTTTCGGAGGATGGCCTGGAAGGGCGTGTGTGCTATGGCGGTCTGGATTTATCCTCCACCACGGACATTACGGCGTTCGTGCTGGTGTTCCCGCCGCTGGATGAGGAGGACAAATACTGTATCCTGCCGTACTTCTGGGTGCCGGAGGAAACGCTGGAGCTGCGTGTGCGGCGCGACCATGTCCCTTACGATGTGTGGGAGCGGCAGGGGAAGCTGATGACCACGGAGGGGAACGTGGTGCATTACGGCTATATTGAGAAATACATTGAGCGGCTTGGGGAGCGGTTCAACATCCGGGAGATCGCTTTCGACCGCTGGGGAGCGGTGCAGATGGTGCAGAACCTTGAGGGGATGGGCTTCACGGTGGTCCCGTTCGGGCAGGGCTTCAAGGATATGTCCCCGCCGACCAAGGAGCTGATGAAGCTGGTGCTGGAGCAGATGGTCGCCCACGGCGGGCATCCGGTCCTCCGGTGGATGATGGATAACATCTTCATCCGCACCGACCCTGCAGGAAATATCAAAGCGGATAAGGAAAAATCCACGGAGAAAATTGATGGGGCTGTGGCTGCCATCATGGGGCTTGACCGCGCTATCCGCTGTGGGGGTGAGGCTTCGGAGAGTGTTTATGATTCCCGCGGTTTGTTGGTATTTTAATGTTTTTCAGATTTGCAGGTGGAATTCCTGGTGGTTTTTAGTATGGCTATTTTCCATATATTCCTTTATGCTGTCTGGCAAAGGAGGTGGAAGGAATGGAAGAAAAGGATTTCATTAAGATTATCCTGTCAGAACGTATGGGGATGCATTATGAAAGATTTAAGAAGGACTATCCCCCTACTGCGGAACAGGCAGCGAAAGCAGAAAAAGCAGACCAGGCACATGAGACGCTGTTCGGCCAGCTTACACAGGAGCAGAGGGAACTGCTGGAAGTGTATGAGGATGACCTGAATCTGGATGCCATAAGGAAAAACGAATATTATTACCGTGCAGGATTCCAGGATGGGGTGTGCCTTGACCGGCTGATGAAGCGGATCAGGGAAAACAATAAATAAAAACATAAGGCAGGAATCAGGAAGGGCATCGCTTTGGCGGTGCCTTTCTTCTGTCTGCTTTTCGGAAAGGAGCGTGGTTCCTATGGGATTATTCAGCGGATTGTTCAGGGCGAGAGATGCACCCGTGAACCGCACATCGGGCAGTGCCTACAGCTTTTTTATGGGCGGCAGCACAAGCGGGAAAAGGGTAAACGAGCGTTCCTCCATGCAGATGACGGCGGTGTACTCCTGTGTCCGGATTCTTTCGGAGGCGGTGGCGGGGCTTCCGCTGCATTTTTATAAATATACGGATAACGGTGGGAAGGAGAAGGCGGCAGACCATCCGCTGTATTTCCTGCTCCATGATGAGCCAAACCCGGAGATGACTTCCTTCGTGTTCCGGGAAACGCTGATGACGCACCTGCTCCTTTGGGGGAATGCCTATTCGCAGATTATCCGGAACGGCAGGGGGGAGGTCATCGGGCTGTACCCGCTGATGCCGGACCGGATGAATGTGGAGCGGGATTCCAAAGGGCAGCTTTATTATGAATATACGGTGGGCATGGACGATGCGCCGACCGTAAAAGGCAGCACGGTCATCCTGCCGCCCTCTGAGGTGCTGCATATCCCAGGACTCGGTTTTGATGGGCTGGTGGGCTATTCCCCAATTGCCATGGCGAAGAACGCCATCGGCATGGCGATAGCCTGTGAGGAGTATGGGGCGAAGTTCTTCGCCAACGGCGCACAGCCGAGCGGCGTACTGGAGCATCCGGGGACGCTGAAAGACCCAGCCAGGGTTAGGGAGAGCTGGCAGGCCGCTTTCGGGGGTAGCCACAATGCCAATAAGGTAGCTGTTTTGGAGGAGGGGCTTAAGTACACGCCTATTTCTGTACCGCCGGAGCAAGCGCAGTTCCTGGAAACTCGGAAGTTCCAGATCAATGAGATTGCAAGGATTTTCCGAGTTCCTCCGCATATGGTGGGCGACCTGGAAAAGAGCAGCTTTTCCAATATCGAGCAGCAGTCTTTGGAATTTGTGAAATACACCCTCGACCCGTGGGTGGCCCGGTGGGAGCAGTCCATGGCACGGTCCCTGCTGAATGCGGAGGAAAAGAGGCAGTATTTTGTGAAGTTCAACGTGGATGGCCTGCTCCGGGGTGATTACCAGAGTCGCATGAACGGGTACGCCGTGGGGCGGCAGAACGGGTGGATGTCCGCAAACGATATCCGGGAGCTGGAAAACCTTGAACGCATCCCGGAGGAATTGGGCGGCGATTTATATCTTGTCAACGGGAACATGATGCCGCTTTCGATGTCGGGGGCGGCGTACCAGATAGGGAAGGAGGAATCCAATGAAAACGAAGAAGTTCTGGAAGTGGAGGAACCAGGCGGGAACGGCACCGGAGGAGAGGACCCTGTTTCTGAACGGCACCATCGCAGAGGAAAGCTGGTTTGATGATGACATTACGCCACAGCTTTTCAAGGATGAGCTGAATGCCGGGAGCGGGGACGTCACCGTGTGGATCAATTCACCGGGCGGCGACTGCGTGGCGGCGGCACAGATTTACAATATGCTCTCCAATTACAAGGGTAAAGTTACGGTGAAGATTGACGGCATCGCTGCATCGGCGGCATCCGTCATTGCCATGGCGGGCGACACCGTCCTGGTATCCCCGGTTTCCATGCTGATGATCCACAATCCCGCCACCATTGCATGGGGCGACCATGCGGAGATGCGGAAAGCCATTGATATGCTTTCCGAGGTGAAGGAGTCCATCATCAACGCCTATGTATTAAAGACGGGGCTCTCCCGGCCGAAGCTGTCGCACCTGATGGACGCGGAAACGTGGATGGATGCAAACAAGGCGGTAGAGCTTGGCTTTGCGGATGAGATCATGACACGGGCAAAGGCAGAGCCGGAAAAGGAGCCAGAGGAAAGCGAGGGGGATACGGACGGGGAGGAAGAGGAGGAAAAGAAGCTCCCGCCTCCCGCAAGTTCTATGCTGTATTCCCGCAGGGCGGTCACCAATGCTCTGCTGAATAAGATAGCCGCCAGGTATGGCGGGGAAAAACCAAAGGCAGATATCCAGTCGCAGGCAAAAATCCCTGCTACGGATACAGAAACCGGCCGCTGCGTGGATGCACTCATGGAGCGGCTTAATTTATTAAAGCGATAAGAAGGAGGATTTCACTATGACGATTCTGGAACTGCGTGAGAAACGCGCAAAGGCATGGGAGGCGGCAAAGGCATTCTTGGATTCCCACAGGAAGGAGAACGGCGTCCTTTCCGCGGAGGATGACGCCGCATACACGAAGATGGAGCAGGAGATCACCGACCTTGGGAAGGAGATCGCGAGGCTGGAGCGGCAGGAGGCACTTGACGCGGAGCTGAACCGCCCGGTGAATAAGCCCCTCACGGGGAAGCCGGGCGGCAGGACGGACGCAGACGGGGAGGATAAGACCGGGCGCGCCTCCGACGATTACCGGAAGAACTTCTGGAACGCCATGCGCTCCAAGGTTCCAATGCCTGCGGTCACCAATGCCTTGCAGATTGGCACGGATTCCGAGGGCGGCTACCTGGTGCCGGATGAATACGAGCGCACACTGGTGGAGGCGCTGGAGGATGAGAACATTTTCCGGCAGATGGCGAAGGTCATCCAGACATCCAGCGGCGACCGCAAGATTCCCGTGGTGGCATCCAAGGGTACGGCATCCTGGATAGACGAGGAGGGGGCATTTCCGGAGAGCGATGACTCTATCGGGCAGGTCTCCATCGGGGCGTATAAGCTGGGCACCATGATCAAGGTTTCCGAGGAACTGCTGAACGACAGCGTCTTCGACCTGCAGTCCTATATCTCCCGCGAGTTTGCCCGCCGCATCGGGGCGAAGGAAGAGGAGGCTTTCTTCACGGGGGACGGCAAGGGCAAGCCGTTAGGTGTGCTTGCGTCCACGGGCGGTGCGGAAACGGGAGTGACCGCCGCGTCCGCCACGGCAGTGACGGCGGATGAACTGATGGATTTGTATTATTCGCTGAAATCCCCCTACCGCAAGAAATCCGCATGGGTGTTGAACGATTCCACCATTAAGGCCATCCGCAAGCTGAAGGACAGCAACGGGCAGTACCTGTGGCAGCCGTCCCTTGCAGCCGGGGCGCCGGACACCATCCTTGGCAGGCCGGTCAGGACTTCCGCCTATATGCCTGTCATTGCCGCAGGTGCAAAGACTATCGCTTTCGGTGATTTTTCTTACTACTGGATTGCCGACCGGCAGGGGCGCTCCTTCAAGCGCCTGAATGAACTGTTTGCGGCAACGGGGCAGGTGGGCTTCCTCGCATCACAGCGTGTGGACGGGAAGATGACCCTTTCGGAAGCAGTGAAGGTGCTGGAACAGAAGGCGGCGTCTGGATCATAAAAACGTATGTGTATATGGAATGATCAGGAAAGGTGGTGGCGGCATGGTGGTAACGCTGGAAGAGGTAAAGAACTACCTCCGTGTGGATTATGACGAAGATGACACCCTGATTGAAAGCATCACGGGGGCTGCGGAACGCCTCTGCATGGACGTGGCGCGGATGGATGATGCAGGGGAATTTTCCATCGTGGAGAATGCAAAAATCTCCGTGCTGTATGCGGCGGCTTACCTCTATGAACACCGGGAAGAAGCCGACCACCGCGCCCTCATGCTCACCCTGCGGGCATTACTCTTTGGGGCAAGGAAGGAGGCGTTCTGATTGGATGTGGCGGCAATGAACGTGTGTATCATGTTCCAGAGAAATGAAGTGGTTGTGGACGGGGCAGGAAACCATATGAATGCGTGGTCTGACTATTACCCCTGCCATGCCTCCGTCAGCGATTCCACGGGGAAGTCCTCTGTGGAATCCGAAGCGGCGGGGCAGACTGTGGCGCATCCGGACATCAGCTTCACGGTGCGCTTCTGCAGGAAGGTGAAGGCCGTGGATACCACGGGGTTCCGTATCTTATGGGACGGCGGCATTTATAACATTTTGAAGATAGACCACCTGAATAATAAAAAACGTGCGTTGAAGTTCAGGTGCGGGAAAGAGGTGCGTTGAAGATGGCGGGGAAGAAAGTGGGAATTGACGGATTTGCGGCCGTGCTGGAGCAGTCGCTCTCGGATTACGGGATATCCACGGCGGCAAATGTAAAGGCCGCAGTCACGAAGGCGGGGGAGGCCGTAAAAGGGCAGATACAGTCCACGGCGCCGAGGGATACGGGGCGGTATGCAAAAAGCTGGTCTGCGGACACCGTGAAGGAGACGACATCCTCCAAGGCGGTGGTGGTGCATTCAAAGAAGCAGTACCGGCTGACGCATCTGCTGGAGTTCGGCCACGCAAAGCGGGGCGGCGGCAGGACGAAAGCACAGCCCCATATCGCGCCGGCGGAGAAAGCAGGGTTTGACCTGCTCCTGTCCGAGGTGGAAAAGGGGGTGAAGGGATGACGCACGGGGAAGTCATGGCAATGGTGGAAGAGATGGGGCTGCCTTATGCCTACCACCATTTTGCGGAAGGGGAATCCCCGGAGCCGCCCTTCCTTGTATTTTTATATCCGGAGGCTGACAATTTTTCGGCTGACGGGACCGTGTATTTCAGGATCAACAGGCTCCACATAGAGCTTTACACGGATTTGAAGAATCCGGACCTGGAAGAGTCCATAGAAGCAGTCCTGCTCAAATATGGCATCTTTTACGGGAAATCGGAAACATGGATAGAATCGGAAAAACTGTATGAAGTTTTGTATGGAATGGAGGTATGACATGAAGAACAACAAAGTGAAATTCAATATCTGTAACTGCCATTACGCATTGCAGAAGGCGCAGGAGAACGGAGAGATGGCATTTGAAAACCCCGTGGCAATGCCCGGAGCGGTATCCCTCTCCCTGGACCCCAATGGCGAGCCGGAGTCTTTTTATGCGGACGGCATCGAGTATTACATCATAGCCAACAACATGGGCTATGACGGCGACCTGGAACTGGCGCTGATCCCGGAGAGCTTCCGCACGGACGTGCTGAAGGAGGAAGCGGACAATAATGAAGTGCTGGTGGAGAACGCCCATTCCGAGACGGCGGCCTTTGCGCTGCTCTTTGAGTTTGACGGGGACATCCGCAAGATACGCCATGTGCTATATAACTGTTCCGCAAGCCGCCCCAAGATCGAGGGCAAGACCAATGAGGAGAGCCGGGAGGTGCAGACGGAGACGCTGTCCATCAAGGCGCGCCCGCTGGCAAACGGCTATGTGAAAGCCAAGACAGGGAACAAGACATCGGCAGAAACTTATGCCAACTGGTATAAATCTGTATATCTGCCGGAACCCAAAACAGTGGATGCAGAAACAGAAGGGCAGGGATAAGGAGGCTGAAAGGATATGAGCATAGTCAGGAAAATAGAGATTGACGGGCAGGATGTACTGTTCAAGGCATCGGCGGCGATTCCGCGCATCTATAGGCTGAAATTCCAGAGGGACATCTATAAGGATTTGCGGGTCCTGGAGAAAAGTATCGGTGAGGGGGATGAGGAAAGCTCCAACCTTGACCTGTTCTCGCTGGAGATGTTCGAGAATATCGCCTATACGATGGCGAAGCACGCCGACCCTCAGATACCAAATGAGGTAGATGAGTGGCTGGACGGATTCAATACCTTTTCCATCTACCAGGTATTGCCGCAATTGATAGAGCTGTGGGGATTGAATGTCAAGACCGATGTGGAGGCTAAAAAAAACTTCGTCCAACTGAGCGGGAAATGACCACGCCGCTGTTCCTTCTGCGGTGTGTGCAGTTAGGGCTTTCGATGGCTGACCTAGAACTGCTCTCCATCGGGCTTATCAACGATATGTATTGTGAGAGCCTCAACGACTCATTTTCTTACGCTGTACTGGCTGATCAGGCCGCATATGATGCATTTTAGCGGTGATATGGAATTTTCCCATTGACAGTTACATTCAAGTGGGTGTAAAATAAATTACACTCATTTGAATGTAAAAGAAAGGAGGGAGAGGTTTGGAACAGATAGATTTAAGCGGCTTTCAAGTATGCCACCTTGATGATGACCAGCACTCGGTCTTAAGGGAAAAGCGGGTGGTGCTTGGGATGACGCAGCAGCAGGTGGCGGATAAGGCGGGCATCATCTTGCAGCAGTACCAGAAGTTTGAGAGTGGCGAGAGGGATATCATGACCAGTTCCTTCAAAACGGCCTGTAAGGTGATTGAGGCGCTGGAAATGGATATCGCGGATTTTTTCCATGGGAACTATACAATCGGAGAGAAAGTATATCCATCAGCGGAAGGGCTGCGGTACCAGAAAACAGGCAGGCTGACAAATGAGGATGTTGCGAGGGCGTAGGCTGCCGGAAGGAGGATATCTGGATGAAGAAGCTGTTCTGCTATGCTGACAGGTATATCAGGAGAAGTGACTGGAAAGACCTGGCAATGATAAAGTTCTGCCTTTTTTCTATGGGGATTTTGGCAGGGATGCGGATACCGGGAAAGGATAAGGAGCGGGCAGGATGGATTGCCGCAGCTGTTTTTGTGGCAACCTACATCCCATTGATGGCAAAGTTCTTTTCTGTCATTGCGGAAAAAGAAGGGTAGAGCCGGATAACTGAATATTTTTTTTACATAGGCACTTGCCATAACAGCAGGTGCCTGTTTTTGTGCATTTTCCAGGGAGCCTTTGGGCTTCCTTTTTTCGTGAGGAAGGAGGCGGCTGTAGTGGCGGCATCAAGGATACAGGGCATTACGGTAGAGATTGGCGGCGATACCACGAAGCTGACAGCCGCACTGAAAGGGGTAAACGGGGAGATACGCACCACGCAGTCGCAGCTACGGGACGTTGAAAGGCTGTTAAAGCTAGACCCCGGAAATACAGATCTTTTGGCACAGAAGCACCGGCTTCTTGCACAGGCGGTGGCGGAAACGAAGGAAAAACTGGAAACCCTGAAAACGGCTGCGGAGCAGGCAAATGATGCGCTGGCAAAGGGGGAGATTACCCAGGAGCAGTATGACGGCCTGCAACGTGAGATTATTGAGACAGAGGAAAAGCTGAAAAGCCTCGAAGAACAGGCGAACCAGTCGGCAGTGGCGGTACAGAAGATAGCCGCCGTGGGCGAGGACTTGAAGAACCTTGGGGACAAGATTTCCGGTGTCGGCACCACCCTCACCAAAGGCGTGACAACACCCATCATAGGGCTTGGCACCGTGGCGGTCAAAACGGCGGCGGACTTCGATTCCGCCATGAGCCAGGTCGGGGCGGTTTCTGGGGCAACCGGGAGCGAACTGGAAGCCCTGCGGGATAAAGCCCGTGAGATGGGCGCAAAGACCAAGTTCTCCGCATCTGAGGCAGCCGAGGCAATGAACTACATGGCGATGGCCGGCTGGAAAACCTCTGATATGCTCTCCGGCATTGAAGGCATCATGAACCTTGCCGCCGCTTCCGGGGAAGACCTGGCATCCACTTCCGACATCGTGACGGATGCACTTACCGCTTTCGGTTTAACGGCTGCGGATTCCGGGCATTTTGCGGATATCCTTGCGGCGGCAAGCTCCAATGCGAACACCAACGTCTCCATGATGGGCGAGACCTTCAAATACTGTGCGCCCATTGCCGGGGCGCTTGGCTTTTCTGCGGAGGATACCGCAGAGGCGATTGGCTTAATGGGAAATGCGGGTATCAAATCATCGCAGGCCGGTACCGCGCTCCGTACCATTATGAGCAACCTTTCCGGGGAAGTGAAGATTTGCGGAAGCAGTATCGGTGAAGTCACCATCGCCACCACCAATGCGGACGGGAGCATGAGGGATTTGAGCGCCATCCTGGCTGACTGCCGGACGGCATTCGGCGGGCTGTCCGAGTCCGAAAAGGCAGCGGCGGCGGAGGCTTTGGTAGGAAAAAACGCCATGTCGGGATTCCTCGCATTGATGAATGCGGCTCCGGCTGACATTGAAAAGGTGAGCAGCGCTATAGCAAACTGTGACGGGAAGTCGGCGGAGATGGCGGCCACCATGCAGGATAACCTTGCAGGGCAGCTTACCATCCTGAAAAGCCAGTTGGAGGAGCTTGCCATTTCCTTTGGAGAAATCCTCATGCCCGCCATCCGCCAGATTGTCACATGGGTGCAGGGATTCGTGGATAAGCTGAACGGCATGGACGAGGGGACGAAGAACACCATCGTCACCATAGGGCTTCTTGCGGCGGCAATCGGTCCTGTGCTTATCGTGATAGGGAAAGTGGTCTCTGCGGTGGGCAGCATCATGACCTTCATCCCCACGCTGATCGGCGGCATTTCCAGTATCGGCGGAGGACTGAGTGCGCTGTGGGGCATCCTTGCGGCGAACCCGGTAACGCTGGTCATTGCGGCAATTGCGGCACTGATAGCCATCTTCGTGGCTCTGTGGAATAACTGCGAGGGCTTCCGGGAGTTCTGGATCAACTTATGGAACGTGATAAAAGATGCGGCTGTTGCGGTGTGGAATGGGTTGAAGGATTTCTTCTCCAACATCTGGAACGCCATCACCGGGGCGGCGCAGGCCATATGGAACGGGCTGAAAGATTTCTTTAGTGGGCTGTGGGAAGGGATAAAAAATATCTTCCAGACTGTGCTTGATGTGATAAAGACGATCATCGTGGCACGGTTCGAGTTTTATAAGACCATCATTACAACTGTGCTGAATGTGATACAGACGGTGGTCTCCACGGTATGGAATGCGATTAAATCCGTGATCGAGACTGTGACCAATGCCATCGGTTCTTTCCTTTCCTCCGCATGGGAGGCAATCAGGAATACAGTCACTACGGTGATGGAAACCATTAAGAACGTCATTACCACGGTATGGGAAGCCATCAAATCAGCGGTGACGGCGGTGCTTTCCGCTATTAAGGATGTGGTGGTTTCCGCGTGGGAGGCGATAAAGAATGCCATTTCCACAGCGATGGAGGCGATACGCTCTGCGGTCATTGCCGCATGGGAAGCCATAAAGAGTGCGGTATCGACTGCGATAGAAGCGATAAAAAATGTGGCTGTGGCGGCATGGGAGGCGATAAAGTCAGCGGTCATTTCCATTATGGAGGCGATCAAATCCGCCATTACCGCAGCGTGGGAAGCGATAAAATCCGCAGTCAGTTCCGTGGTCAATGCAATAAAAGAGGTCATTACTTCTGTCTGGAACGCCATCAAATCCACGGTCACCAGTATCGTGGGCGGTATTAAGGACGCAGTGGTGAATGTATTTAACAGCCTGCTCTCTGGCATCAAAAACGCCATGAGCGGTATTGCGGGTGCGGTGAAGAGCGGATTCGATGCAGCCATTAATTTCATCAAGAGCCTGCCCTCACAGGCATTGCAGTGGGGCAAGGATATCATCGGAGGGCTGATAGACGGCATCAAGTCCAAGATCAGCGGCCTTGTGGACAGCGTGAAGGACATCGCGGGGACGATTGCGTCCTTCCTGCATTTTTCCGAGCCGGACGAGGGGCCGCTTTCCAACTTCCACACGTTCATGCCGGATATGATCGATTTACTCGGAAAGGGCATCAAAGGAAATCTCGGAAAGCTGACCGGCCCCATGAAGGAACTGGCGGGTACACTTATCCCTGCCACGGATTCCATGACGGCAGGGTCGCAGGCGGCGGGAGGTTCCGGCGGCAGTTCCTCACTGGCGGCAAGGCTGGATGCCATGTATGAGGTGGTAACAAAGTATCTGCCGCGATTGGCAAACAGCCAGGTGGTATTGGATTCCGGCGTGCTTGTTGGGGAACTGTCTGACGGGCTGAACCGGGAGCTGGGAAAGGCGTATTCATGATAAGGAAATTCAGACTTATAAACGGGGAAGGAAGTTCATGGGACTTAAATGCCCGGACTTCCTTTTTCCATTCCATTGGCGGCTTCGGCTATCAGGACGGGACGCAGTATGAACAGATCGGCACGGATTTTATCCCATTGGAGGAATTATTCTCACAGGGGGTGATGACCGGGCGTATCTTCTTTGGCGGCATTAATGCATACAAAAACTACCGGGCATTTTCCCGCTTTGTCTGGGCGGTGCCGCTGACCCTTGTGTATGAGATGGAGGAGGCGTTCCGCGTACCGGTGCGGATGACGGAGATTGCAAAGAGCGAGTTAATCACTGGCGGGGCGGGGCTGGACTGCGAGGTGGCTTTCACGGCAACCGGGCAGTTTTACAAGAATGTTTCCGGCTACAGCGGCACGCTCTCCATCGGCGGGAAAATCTACCCTTACGAATACACCTATGCCTATGCGGACGTGATGCAGAACACGCTGATGATTGACAGTGACAGCCGTGGGGACAGCCCATGTAAGGTGACGGTGTACGGCCCCTGCACGAATCCTGTATGGAAGCACTATGTGAATAATGTTTTGTATGAAACGGGAAGGTACGAAGGGAATATCCCGGACGGGCATAAGCTGGTCATCGACACCACGCAGATTCCCTACAGCATCACGGAGAGGGGCGTCAGCGATGAAGTGGTGGCGGACAGATACCAGATGTGCGACTTCACCACGGAGCGGTTCTTCCACCTGCAGTACGGCAGCAACCGCATTTCCGTGGTGCATGAGGGGCTGAATATTCTGAACGTGATGGTGGAAGGGAGGATCAGCTATGAGACCGTATAACGTGGAGATATTCACGCAGGATTTTGAGATGGTGGGGAACACCAATGTAAATGAGGTTACCTACAAGGAAGATTACCTGTCCTCAGACGGCAATACCGTGACGGTGCTTGCCCTGCCCGGTGTGAAGAAGCAGGACTACATCCGCATCAGCAGAGGAAATGAAGAGTATGCCGGAATCGTGACGGAGATTGGCTATGGCACGGACAAGTCAAAGAAGTTACAGACCATTTCCTACAAACCACTGATGGAGCTGCTCAATACGGATGTGCTTTTCGATGTGGATTTGCAGGGGCAGGGCAGCATGGAGCAGTTCATCTGTGACTGTATCCGTGAAATGTTCATCATAAACGAGGATGAAATGCAGAATATCAGTGGTCTTTCCGTTACGGCGGCAACATCCACAAAGGACTGGAGCCTGCACATCACGCCATCTGATAAGGGCGGGCATTACAATATCGTGAACCTCATTGATTCCGTGATCATCCCGGCAATGGAGAAGTACAGCATCGTTGTAAAGGCAAAGCTGGATATCCAGAACCGGGAAGTGCAGATCGTTGTAGGGAAAGCGGTAGCCGGGGTGATTACGATTGAGAGCGACCTTCCCAACATCATCAAAAAGAGCGTCACCATCAAGCAGGTCAGCGCCGATGTGAATAAACTGGTGATCTATGATAGTTCTGATTATGAAATAAAAAGGGTGTATTATCTCCACCCGGATTTGGGCTATGACACGAAAGACCGGGACCGCATCACGCCTGTGGTGTGTGAGATGCAGGCGGTTTCCCATGAGGAGGGGAGCAGCTTTGAGAGCGCGGCCATCAGCGCCGCCCATAACAAGTTCGCAAATTTATCCTATTCCAATCTGATAGAGCTTACCATGATGAACGGTGACACGCTGGTAAAGCCGGAGGAACTGGAATTCGGGCAGGTGGCGGACATCATATCTGACGGGCAGAGTTACCGCAGCATTTTGACCGGAAGGGAGCGGGGGAAGGACACAAAGCTGGTGTTCGGCACGGTGCGTCTGGATTTGACTAAGATTTTAAGGAGGCAGGAGAATGGCTGATAACATCGTATTAAAGACATACAAAGGAGGCAATGTCACGCCGCAGGATGACGCCATTATTTATGAAACCGCAATCCCCGGCAGCGGCATCTTCAAAGGGTGCGAAGTGACGTATGCCAGAGGGAATGTGCTGCACATCTCGCAGGGCTTTGGCATGATACGGGGGCGGTTCTTTGAAGTGTATGAAACGGAGATAGACGTGCGCCTTGCGGATGTGGGGGAGACACTGCAGGGGCGGGTGTATATCCATCTCGATTTATCCAATGCGGATGAACCCATCAAGATACTGGCGCAGGCGGCAGCGGAGCTTCCGCCGCTGGATGCGGATGTAAATATCAATTACAACAATTCCTCCTACGATCTGGAACTTGCCATATTCACCGTATCTTCCGCAGGATTGGACGGGCTTACAAAAGTGTTCCCCACGCTGAAAGCCGGGAGCGGAGGCGGTGGCGGCGGAGGGGAAACGCTCACCCGTGCAACCTCTTATGCCGTAGGGGATGCGGTGACCGCAGTGGGCGCTCCGGGCTGGGCAACGCTGGTCTGCACACAGGCAGGCACCACGGCGGCATCGGAGCCTTCCGGGTATTCGAGGATTACCAAAGTGGGAGACAGGGTTTTAGATGGAACTGCGATATTTACTGCGAGAAATATCATCGGGGAGCTGGACGGTGTTATTTCCACAACGGAAACTTTGGAAGAATCCATGCAGACTCTGGACGAAAAAGTGGCGGAGATGATGAGCAGCACCGGCCTTGTGATGAAACTGGTGAGCCTTGACGAGTACCGGGCATTGGAAAGCTACAGCGCCACCACCATTTACCTCTGTTATGAGGATGAAGCCACAAAAAGGGTGACGCGCATCTTTGTGGGAGAGGATCGTGTGTATGCGGCAGGAGTAAAAGTGACCTATCAGATCGACACGGGATATTCATTGGAACGCACCGTGCCGGACAGGGAGGACGCCATTGCCGCCGCCCCGGACGCTGCGCTGGAGGGTTATACCTTTGTAGGGTGGCGGCAGGATGATACTGCGGAAAAGAAGGTGCTTTCGGAATATCCCATCAGCAGTGAGGAACCCGTCACGCTCTATGCGGTGTTTAAAAAGCAGATGACCATCGGTCTGATGCCCAACGGCGGTACCCTTGCAGAGAGCGGGGCGGAGGAAAGTTTCACCGCGTTTTGCTATTACAATAACGGGAATTCCCAGAGCGAGCCTACCACAGTACCGGCAAGCCCCTACACGAGAAAGAATATGTCCTTCTGCGGATGGAGCATTGACTCCCTTTCCACGCCATCTTACAAACCGGGGGAGAAAGGGGTATTCCCTGCGGAGGCTGCGCTCTATGCCATGTGGGTGACCACGGAGTATGACTTCCCCTACACAGGGAATTATGTGCAGTTTGTTATCCCCCAGGACGGCATCTATGAATTTGAGGTGTGGGGCGCTTCCGGGGGTGAGGCAAAAGGGGATAACCTTGTGGCGGAAGGAGGGCTTGGCGGGCATTCCAAAGGATATAAGAAGATGAAGAAGGATGAAGTGATTTATGTTTATAACGGCGGATCACCGAGCGGCACATCTTATGGGGCAAACGGAGGCGGGAACGGTTACAATTATGCCAGCAGCAAGCAGTACGGGGCAGGAGGAGGCGGTTCCACCCATGTGGCCACAAAACCTTATGGACTTGGCACGAACAGTTCCAGCGGGCCGTCCTATGCCAACCGCTCCAGCATCCTGATCGTGGCGGGAGGCGGAGGTGGCGGCGGGATAGACAACGGCACAGCCCACAAGGGAGGAGACGGCGGCGGGGAGCGTGGCGGGAACGGCTCCGGCGGCGCACTGGGAGGCCGGCAGATTTCCACGGGGAGCAGCCCGTCTGAAAACTTTGGCATGGGGGATTATTATTCATCAAGCAGTGCCGCTTCTTCCGGCGGCGGTGGCGGCTGGTTCGGCGGGAACTACGGGCAGTATGGGCAGTCCGGGGCAGGAGGCTCCGGCTATGTGGATGGTGTCGCACCATTCACCCACAACGGGAAATATTATCCAGCAGAGTCTGAGGCGGGGGTGAATGAAGGGAACGGGAAAGCATTCATCCGGTATGTGGAATGCGCGTAAAACTAAATATTATTATTTCTACGGATTTAGGGCGGTCTGCCGTTTGGCAGGCGGCCTTTTATCATACACAAAAATTTTTTAAAGGAGGGCTTCATTATGAAGGAATTCTGGAACATGATTCAACTCATTTTCACGGGCATCGGGGGATGGCTTGGCTGGTTTCTCGGCGGCTGTGACGGTCTGCTGTATGCGCTCATCGCATTTGTAGCGGTGGATTATGTTACGGGCGTGATGTGCGCTGTGGCGGATAAAAAGTTGTCAAGCGAGGTGGGCTTCAAAGGTATCGCAAAGAAGGTGCTGATCTTCCTGCTGGTGGGGATCGCCAACATCCTCGATGTGCAGGTCATAGGAACGGGGAGCGTCCTGCGGACGGCAATCATCTTTTTCTATATCTCCAACGAAGGCGTGAGCCTCCTGGAGAATGCCGGACACCTGGGGCTTCCCATCCCGGAGAAACTGAAGGATATCCTGGCACAGCTCCATGACAGGGCGGAGAACGGGAAGGGGGGCGAATAATTATGAAACTGGTGGAAAACATTCTGACAAGAAATCCCTGCTATACGGCAGGGCGGAAGATCACGGTGAAGGGGCTGATGCTCCATTCCGTGGGCTGCCCGCAGCCGAAAGCGTCCGTGTTCATCAATTCGTGGAACAGCCTGTCACATGCCAGTTCATGTGTCCATGGATTTATTGACGGCAACGATGGGACGGTATACCAGACACTACCCTGGAACCACCGGGGGTGGCATTGCGGAAGCGGAAACAAAGGGAGCGGGAACAATACCCATATCGGAGTAGAAATGTGCGAGCCTGCGTGTATCAAGTACACGGCGGGCTCTAACTTTACCTGTTCCAATTTGGCAGAGGCAAAAGCGGTAGCAAAAAGAACCTATGAGGCGGCGGTGGAGTTGTTTGCCATGCTCTGTAGGAAATACAGCCTGAACCCGTTGGTGGATGGCGTCATCATCAGCCACAGGGAAGGGCACAGCCGGGGCATTGCCAGTAACCATGGCGACCCGGAGCATCTGTGGACGCAGCTTGGCTTGGGGTACACGATGGACGGATTCCGCAAGGCGGTCAAGGTGGCAATGAGTGGCGCATCCTCTGGCACGGACGGATATACGAAGATTATGGGGAATGCCGTGGCCACAGCAGAGCAGATGAGGGAATATCTCAAAAAGAAGAATCCAGATGTGGTGCAGTCCGTCCTTGGCATGATTCCGCTGTATCTTTCCGAAGGCAGGGCAGAGGGAGTGAGGGGCGATATTGCCTTTGCGCAGTCCTGCCTTGAGACGGGGAACTTTACTTTTTCCGGCTCTGCGGTTACGCTCTCACAGAACAATTTCTGCGGCATGGGCGTGACTTCCAATGGGATGAAGGGGAATTCCTTTGACACGCCGCAGCTCGGCATCCGGATGCAGGTGCAGCATCTGAAAGCCTACGCTTCGAAGGATGCGTTAGCGAACGACTGCATTGACCCGCGGTTCAAATATGTCACGAGGGGATGTGCAGAGTATGTGGAGTGGCTTGGGCAGAAGGAGAACCCGGCTGGGAAGGGATGGGCGGCGGGAGCCGGATATGGGGAAAAAATCCTTGCTATCCTGAAAGCCGTCATGGATGAGGGGAAAGTGCAGTTCATGGAGAGCCTTACCATCTCTGCGCCCTATATGGTCAGGGTAAATATCCCAGACCTGAATATCCGCAGGGGGCCTGGAACCGGGTATGCAAAGACAGGACGGTATACGGGCATAGGTAGTTTTACCATTGTCGAGGAGGCAGACGGGGAGGGTGCGTCAAAGTGGGGGCTGCTGAAATCCTGCCAGGATAAAAGGGATGGCTGGATTTCGCTTGACCATACAACGAGAGTGTAATATACGATTTTGGTAATGGCAATGCCCGCGGATGGCACACAGCTTTCCGCGGGCATTTTTTTGTGGGGCGGTATCGGAGAACGGGTGCCGCGCTTTAGACGGAATGATCTGCGGCATCCATTGATACAAGCAGGTCCTCCATATGTACGTCCAAAATCTGACTGAGCATATAAAGATTGTCTATTGACGGCATGGACCGGCCTTTGAGCCATCGGTATACAGACTGTGGGCATTCCAGACCAAGCATATTCTGTATTTCTTTTATGCTGTAGCCACTCTGCAGGATTCTGCCGTGTATTTTTTGGCCTGACAGGATGGCGTCAAGAGATGCAGGTGTTTTCCTGGTTACCATAGTGATTCCTCCCTTCCTTAGTGGTGAATATTAACTCTAAAACGTACATATATCAACTTATAATAAGAAAATTTGCAAAAAAATTGGGAAAGGCGGACCGGAAAGGAAATCGAGGAAAAATAAGTTGAATTCCGTGAAAAACTATGTTTATATAGCAGTGTATTAAGACTCAGGAGGATGTTGGAGGAGGTGAAAATAAATGGCAGGGGATTACATATCGGCAGATGAGCGGGAGCTATGCAGGAAGGTGGCAGAGGCATTTGAAGGGGCGTTTGTGGAAGAAGATACACTGGTGCTGGATGCAGGGCGGTTTGGTTTTGTCAAGCTGCGGTACTATAAGTTGCCTGGAGGGTTCGAGTCTGTAAAAACTTTCAGAAGCAGCGAGGCGATGTTCCGTGACCTGTGGGATGAGTGGGTATGCCAGCAGATTCTTGAATATGCCAGTGGTACCCCGCTGGTCGAGCTGGAGTACGCTGAAATTTTCCGCTGTATACCGGAGGAAATTAAAGAATCCTATGGGTTGAAGAAACAGGAATTTATGAGTAAGGCGGGATGTAGTTTTTAACCGGCTTTGTGATTTTTCCATGTAAAGATAAGGGAATGCAGGTGGGCATAGTGCTTCCACAGGCATTCCCTTATTTTTGTATAACTGTTACTTTTCCAAAACAATTTTTGCACAGCCTTCAATGCCAATGCGGCTGCGGAACAGCTCTATGCAGTCCGAAAAGCCGAGCAGATAGGCAAGTGCGCCATACCGTGCGCCGAGGGCGTTCTGTTCGCTGACATATTTGTCAATGAGCAGCCGGATTTCCCTTGGCAGGTCCATGGCATCAAGCTGGCCGGAGTAAACATCAGACATACGTTTAATCTCCTGGTACTCTTCGTCTGCCGCCTGGATGCTGTTTAAAATGGTATTCACACGCAGATCCATCAACTGGTACATTACTGAATCTTTATCCATGGTGGTCTCCCTCCTTTCCTTAGTGGTGGATATTAACTCTTAATCTACATATTTGCAACTTATATTTTTTTGAAGCACGGGTATCCAAAACCGCCGCAAAATCTCCGTATGTTGAGGAGGTGTGGCAATGACTGACAGGCAGGAAGAACAGGTAAGGAGGATGAAGGCAGGCGGCTGTGGATATGTCAAGATCGCACGGGAACTTGGGCTTTCAGAAAATACAGTGAAGTCCTTCTGCAGGAGGAAAGGGCTCAACGGGGATGCGGATACAGCGGGCGGGGATAAAAGAAGCTGCCTTTGCTGCGGTGCGCAGATAAGGCAGAATCCGGGGCGGAAGGAAAAGAAGTTTTGTTCGAATAGATGCCGGAATAAGTGGTGGAACAGCCATCTTGACAGGGTAAACCATAAGGCGATCTATGAATTTACCTGTCTACACTGCAAAAAGCCGTTCACGGCCTACGGGAACGCCGGCCGGAAATACTGCTCCCATGCGTGTTATGTGGCTGACAGGTTCGGGGGTGGCGCGGATGAGTGAGGAGCAGTTCCGAAACGAGAAAATGTACCACGCCACCATGAGCATAGCGAAATCCCTCATGGAGCAGGGGGCGATGACGGCGGAGGAGTACGGTCAGATTGATACAATTTTCCGCGAAAAATACCGCCCGATTTTGGTGAGTTTACGGGCAGAATTAAGTGGATATAAAGCCGGTTCTATGGCATCATGTGACACTGACAAGGAGGGATAGTATGCCAAGAATCAGCGTAATCGGGCCGGTTCTGCCGGAGCTGGAAAAGAAGAAAAGGGTGGCGGCTTATGCGAGGGTGTCCATGGAGACGGAAATGCTCCTGCATTCCCTTTCCGCACAGGTCAGCCGCTACAATGAATTGATACAAAGGAACCCCGAATGGGAATTCGCGGGCATATATGCGGATGAGGGCATCAGCGGGAGGAACACGGGCCACCGCAGCGACTTCAACCGCCTGCTTGCGGACTGCGACGCCGGGAAGATTGACATGGTGCTGGTAAAATCCATCAGCCGCTTTGCCAGGGACACCGTGGATGCCCTGACGGTGACAAGGCACCTGAAGGAGCTTGGGATCGATGTCTATTTTGAAAGGGAGGACATCCACTCCATTTCCGAAGAGGGCGAGCTGCTGCTTACCCTGCTCGCGTCCTTCGCACAGGAGGAATCGCGCAGCATTTCCGAGAATGTGAAATGGGGCATTCGGAAACGGTTTGAGAAGGGAATCCCGAACGGGCATAAAGCGCCATACGGATATGAATGGGACGGGGAGATGTACCGCGCCATACCGGGGCAGGGGGAAGTCATAAAGGAGATTTTTTCAAGATACCTTTCCGGCGCGTCTGCCTACGGGATTGCAAAAGAACTTTCGGAGAGAGGCATCACGGGGCAGAAAGGTGTGCCGATGGACGACTCCACCATCAAGTTCATCCTCACGAACCCGTCCTATACGGGCTCCATGCTCCTGCAGAAGAATTTTATTTCCGAGGGGCATACGAGGAAAAGGAATAAGGGCGAGCTGCCCATGTACATGGTGGAGGGTATGTTCGAGCCTCTCATCCCGCAGGCAGATTTTGAAAAGGCGCAGCTCATACGGGAGCAGCGGGCGGATGCCGCCGCCAATAAAAACCCCACGCTCACGGCTTTTTCCGGACTGGTGAAATGCGGGGAATGCGGCCGTTCGGTGAGCAGGCGCACCACGAAGTACGGCAAGAAATGGAACTGCAATACCAGGGAGCGCAAAGGGAAAGATGTGTGCGGGCTCCGGTCGGTCTATGAAACGGAGCTGGAGCAGGCGGCGGCCGCCGCACTGGAGCTTGCCGCCTTTGACGGGGCGGCAGTCCGGAGGGAAGTCGAGCAGATTGTCATAAATGCAGACCGCATTGAGTTCCGCATGAAAAGTGGGAAGGCAAGAGAGGTCATGCGGGCATACCAAAGAGGCCGCAGCGCGTTTTCACAGAAAATCACCTGCGGGTGCTGTGGCAGGAAACTGGAATGCGATTACTGGAAGATGGGCCCGAAAGGGCAGAAGGAAAAATATAAGGTTTGGGTGTGCCGGGGGTGTTCCTTCCGCAGGCTGCTGGATGATGAATTCCGAAAGGCAGCGGCGGAAGTCCTGGGGCGGGAGGATTACGAACCCCGCTTTGTAAAGGAGATTGCGGGAGTGACGGCATACGGGGACAGGTTTGAATTTCACTTTACGGATGGGGAGGTGGCAGAATGGCAAAGAAAGTAACAACCATACCCGCCACGCTGAACCGGTTTGACTCCAGGCCGATTGCGGCGGCGAAAAAGCGGAAGACGGCGGGGTATGCGAGGGTATCCACGGATTCCGAGGAACAGGCGACAAGCTATGAAGCGCAGGTCGATTATTACACCCGGTACATAAACGGCCGGGAGGATTGGGAATTTGCCGGAGTGTATACGGACGAAGGCATCTCCGCAACGAACACCAAAAAAAGGGACGGGTTTAACCAGATGATCGAGGATGCTCTGGACGGGAAGATTGACCTCATCATCACGAAATCGGTCAGCCGGTTCGCAAGGAATACGGTGGATTCCTTAACGACAGTAAGGAAGCTGAAGGAGAAGGGCATTGAGGTTTATTTTGAAAAAGAGAACATCTACACGCTGGATTCCAAGGGGGAGCTGCTCATCACCATCATGAGCTCCCTTGCGCAGGAGGAGTCAAGGAGCATTTCAGAGAACACCACTTGGGGCAAGCGGAAGCAGTTCGCGGACGGCAAAGGCAGCCTTGCCTACAGCACTTTCCTCGGATATGAGAAAGGCGAGGACGGCAGCCTGAGAGTGAACCCGGAGCAGGCAGAAACGGTAAAGCTGATATACCAGCTTTTCCTGCAGGGACTGAGCCCGTATGCCATCGGCAAGAAGCTGACGGGGCTTGGCATCAAGAGCCCCGCGGGGAAGGACACCTGGCACCAGAGTTCCGTCAAGAGCATCCTCACCAACGAGAAGTACAAAGGGGACGCGCTCCTGCAGAAGCAGTACACGGCGGACTTCCTCACCAAAAAGCGGAAGAAGAACCAGGGGGAGATACCGCAGTATTATGTGGAGGGGAACCACGAGGCAATCATCCCTCCCGAAACATGGGAGCTGGTGCAGGAGGAAATGGAGCGGCGCAAAAGCATGGACGCAAGGTACAGCAGCGCGAGCATATTTTCCTCGAAAATCAAGTGTTCCGAGTGCGGGAACTGGTACGGCTCCAAGGTGTGGCACTCGCAGGACAAATACCGCAGGGTGATATTCCAGTGCAACCGCAAGTTTAAAAACGATAAGAAATGCCGGACGCCGCACCTTACCGAGGACGAGATAAAGGATGCCTTCGTGAAAGCCGTCAATGCGGTCATCCCGGAAAAGGATGAGCTGATAGCGAACACCAAGGTGATGATGCGGACATTATGCGACACCACGGAGCTGGAGGTGGAGCAGAGCCGGTTTCTGACTGAGACGAAGATGGTGGCGGAAATGGTAAAAAGGATTGTGGCGGAAAACAAAGCTGAAGCCATGGACCAGGAGGAATACCAGAGACGCCGCAATGAACTGGTCGCCCGGTATGAGGCGGCAAGGGACGGGTACGAAAAAGCATCCGGGGAGATTTCCGACAGGCAGGGGAAGAGGAAAACCTATATGCGGTTTATCGGCGGGCTGCAAAAGCTGAACGGCTTCTGCGGAAAGTTTGATGAGGAACTTTGGACGGCACTCCTTGACTACGCCACGGTTTATGCCAGAGACGACATCCGCTTCACTTTCAAGGCAGGGAACGAAGTGAAAGTTGATGGATAGGTAAAAATGTGTAAATTTTACTCTTAATATAGAAGAAAAATTTTTGTTAAGCTGGAGACTTTGATATTGCAAAAGGCCATTATGTAAGTCATAGAGATTTGCTAAGTGGTCTTTTTGTGTTTAATGCTACTTTAATACTACTTTTATATTGCAAAATTTATTTAAAGGTGATATAATCCATATATTGGAAAGAGAGGAGCGTATGGAGACTTATAGTGTTAAACAAATTGCGGATATGTTAAACACAAAGCCGGAAACAGTACGTCGCTGGATCAGAAGTGGAAAACTTAAAGCAGAACAATCATCGAGAAAGGATGGAAATGTTATAACCGAAGGAGACCTAAATGATTTTCTTAAGTCCTCGCCAAAGTATGCAGGACTTATTGCTGGAGCCATAGGCTCGATAGCAGGGCCAATTGCGGCAATTCCTTTAGCAGGAGGTATTGTAGCGACATATTTAGCAATGTGTAAAATGGAGAAAGATAGAGAGAACCCTTCTTTTTCCAAGAATGATGTTAAAAAGTATCTGAAAGAAGAAATTGCTAGGCGTGATGCTTCAATGAAACAAAAATTGAAAACGATAAAACAAATTCAACAAGAAATAGCTAATGACCAACAACAAATATCGGAATGTAAATTTGTTTTGTCACAGCTTGAAGAAAAGGAGGATTAAATACATATTATTTGTTTGAGTTATGAAGATGGCCGTAATTATGTAGCTAATAGTTATGTTTGTTAGCATTGTAAGTATGAAGAAAGGAGTGCCGAGATAAGTTGCTCGGTAATAAATATGGAAATTACAATTGAAAATTTGAAAACTATTTCAAATGAAGAGGAATTAAAAGCTATGGCACCTTTAGAGGATATAATTAAAGCGATTGAAAAGGAAATTAATCCTCTTAGTATTCATGTAACCAGTTATGCAGAGCTTTATAATGTTATAAAAGGATTAAAAAAACATTGGAATACATTTCAAGATGATAGTTATTTTCAAAACAAAAGCGCTAGGTATATTTTTGCACTTACTCACATGGAGGGGAAAGAAAGAAATAGGATAATAGAATTGACTGAAGAACTATACGATGATGAGTGCAAGGCTAAAGAGTGGTATAGATCCGTTGTGAAAATAGTACACCCAGACATGAATCAAGCCAATCAAGAAGATGCAAAAAAAGCGATGGATATATTATCTGAAATTTATGATAGGATTAAATCCTGCTTTAATGATGAGGAGGAGGATTGAGAAATGCCATCAGGGAAGAAAAATGATAAGAATGCGTTGGTTATTCGCTCTGCAACTGAATTTAAAATAGAGTTTCCCAAAAATGAAATACTTAATGCAGATGAGCAGACGAAAATTCAAAAGGCTGTTAATAGTGGTGGCAAGGCAATTGGCACCAAGACGTATATTGATAGTAAAAAATTGCAAACGCTTCTCAATACGGATAAAAAAGGAGTAGGGTTGGTTTTAAATGATGCTCCTAATGAGGATATAAAAAGACTTGGTGATGTAGATTATCTTTCAACACCGCATGTGCAGAAAGAAATTGCAAAAAGAAGAGAACAGCCCCGCCCGGAGTTAGATAGAGAAAAATTAAAATATTCAGGGCAGTGTATTGAAGCATTCTCAAATAATCCGCAACTTGATAAGGAAAGAACAGTCGAATCCGACCGTATAAATAATGAAAGACCCAAAATTGGGAAAAAGGTTATACAAGAAAGAAAATCTACGGTAAGTGAACTGTCTGGAAAACCTCTTGATGACACAGCAAGAGTTCATCATAAGAATAGGGTTGCTGATAAACCGGAGGAAGCCTTAAATCGAGACAATTTGACTGTTATAAGAGAGGATGAACATAAAGATTTTCATGCGTCTGATTTCCCTCAAAATGAAGAAGGGTATGAGAAATATAGAAATACCAAATATAAAAGGAAGAAATAAGTTTTATTTGTCAAATAAATAGTTAATGCACACTCTAAAGGGTGTGCATTTATTATGAAGAAATGCCGATTTCAAGCCGTTTGTGAGAGGGTGCATCGTTATAAGGTTGGGGGTGCATCGTTGAATTGTATCAATTTCATTGTACCGATGAATCCCTGCCCCTGCGGCTTTTATCCCGACAGAAAAAGGTGTCGCTGTAC
>ERZ779633.108-NODE-108-length-34563-cov-7.658688_pt1 | contig 34563 bp, 24 predicted proteins | sample MGYA00514195_ERZ779633 | MGnify/ENA primary metagenome ERZ779633 (study PRJEB29562, sample SAMEA4376707) | mouse gut metagenome | isolation source: Cecum | study: EMG produced TPA metagenomics assembly of the A DSS colitis mouse model was used to assess the...
TTTCGGGGAGTATCTGCCGAAGTTCAAGAAGATCATCCCGCACGACTACGAGATCATGTTAAAGCTGATTGTGCAGATGGAGGAGAAGGGCTTGAGTGCGGAGCAGGCGCAGATCGAGGCTTTTTATAAAAAGGACAAGGAAAGCGTCTGACGGTATAAAAAAGCGGAGGAAAAGTTTCTTCGGCAGGGAGAAAAAGAAAAACGCTTTGAAATGAGGAGGAAATCATGGGAAAACCGACAGGATTTATGGAATATGAGCGCAGGGTGTCCAGAGATGTGAGCCCCAGACAGCGCATAAAGAATTTTAACGAGTTTCACGAGCATCTGACCATGGAGGAACAGCAGGAGCAGGGCGCCCGTTGTATGGACTGCGGCGTGCCGTTCTGCCAGTCGGGCATGACGCTGTGCGGCATGACATCAGGGTGTCCCCTGCACAATCTGGTGCCGGAGTGGAACGATCTGGTTTATACGGGTAACTGGGAGCAGGCTTACATGCGCCTGCACAAGACCAACAACTTTCCGGAATTTACCTCAAGAGTCTGCCCGGCCTTGTGCGAGGCGGCCTGCACCTGCGGCTTGAACGGCGACCCGGTCTCCACGAAGGAAAACGAGTACGCCATCATTGAAAACGCCTATGAAAAAGGCTATGCGGCGGCAAAGCCGCCCAAGGTGCGCACGGGTAAGAAGGTGGCGGTGGTGGGCAGCGGCCCTTCCGGCCTTGCAGTGGCGGATCAGCTCAACAGGCGGGGCCATCTGGTGACCGTGTTTGAGCGTTCCGACCGTGTCGGCGGGCTGCTCATGTACGGTATTCCAAATATGAAGCTGGAGAAACACATCATCGACCGCAAGATCAAAGTCATGGAGGAGGAGGGTGTGGCCTTTGTGACAAACAGCAATATCGGCAAGGATGTGAAGGCGGAGAAACTGCTGAAAGAATTTGACCGGGTGGTGCTCTGCTGCGGTTCCTCCAATCCCCGGGACATCAGTGCGCCCGGCAGAGACGCCAAGGGCATCTACTTTGCGGTGGATTTTCTGACGGCCAACACAAAGAGTCTGCTTGATTCGGATTTTGCGGATAAAAAGTATGTGGAAACGAAGGATAAAAACGTGGTGATTATCGGCGGCGGCGATACCGGCAACGACTGCGTGGGTACGGCGATCCGCCACGGAGCGAAATCCGTGACCCAGATAGAGATGATGCCCAAGGCGCCCGATACGAGAGCCGGCAACAACCCGTGGCCCGAGTGGCCCAAGGTGTGTAAGACCGACTACGGTCAGCAGGAAGCCATCGAGGTTTACGGGCATGATCCCCGCATCTACGAGTCCACGGTGAAAGAGTTTGTGAAAGATAAAAACGGGAATCTGAAAGCGGTAAAAATCGTCTCGCTGACCTGGGAGAAGGACGAGAAGACGGGCCGCATGAACATGAAGGAGATTGAGGGTTCCGAGAAGACGCTGGATGCGGAGATCGTGCTGATTGCGGCCGGATTTTTAGGCAGCCAGAAGTATGTGACGGACGCGTTTAAAGTGGAGCTGGACGGCAGGACGAACGTGCAGACGGCGCCCGGGAAATTTATGACCAGCGTTGACAGGGTGTTCACGGCGGGCGATATGCACACAGGGCAGTCCCTTGTGGTGAAGGCAATCCGCCAGGGCAGGGAGTGCGCCAAGGAGGTGGACGAGAGCCTGATGGGGTATACGAACCTGTATGTGCAGTAGGTATTGATACAAATAGCTATCCTAAATAAAAAATTATTTTTCTGCCACCGGGTAAAAAGCGGTGGCAGTTTTATATGTCTGCTTTGTATGTTATGTAAACTAAATTCGCAAAGTGTACCCCAAAAGACACAATGTATGCCAGAATGAAAAAAGCAGGATCTTTTTCTGCTAAACTGTCTCTATCTTTTATATCTATCTTTTATATTTTTATTCTCACATCATAATGGAGGAGGCAGGTATGAATTTTTTGAGCGGGTTTAAAAAAATGGTGGATACGCAGCCGGACAAAGTGGCGATTGTGGACCGAGGCGGTGCGAGGAGCACAACTTATCGGGAGCTTGCCGGGGTAAGCGGACAGGTTGCGGCAAAGCTTTTAGAGATGGGGGATATGTCCGGGCAGGCAGTTCTGGTCTGCATGGACAGGCGCATGGAGTATGTGGCGGCGGAGATCGGGATTATGATGGCCGGGGCGGCTTATGTGCCTCTGCTTCCGGAGTATCCGGCGGAGAGAATTGCATATATTCGGAACGACTGCGGCGCGACGTGCATGATTGACGCCGCATGGATGGAAAATATCGGACAGTATGAATCGGTTGAGGAATATACGGCGGGAGATCGGGACAGAGCCCTGATTATTTATACGTCGGGTTCCACCGGCCGTCCTAAGGGCATCGTTCACAGCCATGCAAGCTTCTATGAGGGTGTGCTGGGGAATGTGGCAACCCTCGGCTTTGGGCGGGAGGAACGGCTGGCGGCGGCAGCACCGCTATCCTTTGCGGTGTCCCTGCTCGAGTATTTTTCTGTTTTGGAAAGCGGCGGCTGCATCCATATTCTTCCCGAGGAAGTGCGCAGGGACGTGCGCCTGATGGAGACCTACTATGCCGAGAAGGATATCACCTGCGGCTTTGTCAGTCCGCAGATGCTGCGCTACTTTAAAAACCGTGGGAAGGCGCTGAAAAAGATAGCGACCGGGAGCGAGCGGGTATCCATGATAGGCAGCGACGGCTATACGCTGTACAATCTTTATGGCAGCAGCGAGGCGGCGCTCTTGTTATCGGCATTTAAGGTGGAGGAGCCCATGGAAAATACGCCGATCGGAAAGCCGGTGCAGGGCGTGGAGATGTTTCTGCTCGATGAGCAGGGAAGAGAAGTGCCCGACGGGGAGGACGGGGAAATCTGTGTGTGCGGCGTGTTCGGCGAATGCTACCTGAATCTGGATGAGCAGAGCGCGCGGACATTCGAGCACAGGGAGGACGGAAAGGTTCTGCTGCACACGGGCGATATCGGGCGGAAACTGCCGGACGGAAATTACATTTATGTAAACCGTAAAGACTGGATGGTAAAGATCAACGGACAGCGTGTGGAGACGGGAGAGATCGAGCTGCGTATGGCGGCGGCGCCGGGCGTGAAAAACGCCGTGGTCAAAGCCTTTGAGGACGAAAACGGGCAGAATTATCTGTGCGGCTATTATGTGGCGGGTGAGGAAGTGATGCCGGAGGATATCCGGGTCAGTCTGAGGGAGTCGCTGCCGGATTACATGATTCCCCGTTTCTTAAAGAGAATGGAAGAGCTGCCAAAGAACATAAACGGAAAGCTGGACAGGAAGGCGCTTCTTCCGCCGGGTATCTCTGCGTACAAGAGGGAGTACAGGGAGCCGGAAAACGAGATACAAAAACAGATATGCGAGGCGTTTGAGACGATCCTGCACTGTGGGAAAACGGGCATCGGGGACGACTATTTCCGGCTGGGCGGGGACTCCATCAATGTGCTGAAGCTGGTGGAGAGTCTTGCGGATTTCTCCCTCACGCCGGGTATGGTGTTAAAGGGCAGGACGCCGGAGCAGATCTCGTTTCTTTTGCAGGAGAAGAAGGAAGCGGAGGACGCGGCAGAGAGCGCCGCGGTATGGGTTCAAATACGGGAGCAGGCAGGAGTGCGGACGAAATGGTCTCTCACGGATTCCCAGATGGGCGTTTATCTGGAATGCGTCAACGAGCCGGAATGCACGATGTACAACATTCCCATGTGCTGTGAGCTGCCGGACGACATCGACGAGGGGAGATTCCGGGATGCGGTAAAGAAAGCGATTTCCATGCATGCCGCCTTCGGTGTCAGGATTGTGTCGGGAGAGGGGACACCCTTCATGGAGCTGTGCCCGGCATATCTGGACACGTATGTGCAGGAGTGTACCGCCAGCGACATGAAGGGAGCAGAGAAAGCCTTTGTCCGTCCTTTTGTCATGGGGGAGGAGCCTTTATACCGCATGGCGCTGTACCGCGTGGCGGACGGAAACGGGAAGATGCACATGTATTTTTTCTTTGATGTGCATCATTTGATTTTTGACGGCACTTCGGTAAACGTATTTCTGGAAGAGATATCCCTCATTTACAGGGGTGAGGAGCCGAAGCCGGAGGAGATATCCCTGATGGATGTGTCCGTTTACGAGGAGACGGTGAAGGAAACGCCGGCGTATCGGGCGGCAAGGGAATATTTCCGGGCGAAACTGGCGGATGGGGAGACGGGCGAGCCGCTGCTGACGGATTATAGGATGAAGTCGCCCGGCGCAGACAGCGGAAATGTGCGGATGGCTCTCGGGGAAGCGCTTTCCGTCATGTCGGTGGAACAGTTTGCCAGGCAGCGGGGAATCTCGGAGAACACGTTGTTTTTGGGCGCTTTTTCCTATGCGCTCGGAAAGTACACCGGGGGAAACAGAAGTCTTTTCTGCACGGTTAACAACGGCAGGCACTGCACGGGGCTGGCACAGTCCGTAGGTATGTTTGTGCGCACGCTCCCCATATGCCAGTCGTGGGAAGAGAACGTGTCGGTGGACGCGTTTTTACAGGAATTTCAGAAGAACTTTTATGAGACCATGGAGCACGACGTGATCTCCTTTGCGGAGCTTGCGGGGGACTACGGGATTGCTTCGGATATTCTGTTTGTCTATCAGGGAGAAATGCTGAAAGGTCTGTCGATTACCGGGAAATGGTATGCGGCGCAGCCTCTTTCTACCGGGCAGGTGCAGGCGGACATCTCCGCGATGGTGATGAAAGGACAGGGCGGTTATGAGATTTCCTTAGACTACCGTCAGGATTTATACTCGGAAAAGACGGCGAAAGGACTTGCAAGGATGTTTGTGCAGGTGCTGCAGGGTATGCTTTCCTGTCAGAGCCTGAATCAGATTTCCCTCGTCTCGGAGTCGGACATTCAGCTCTTGGAGAGCTTTCATGGGGAGGAGGTTCCTTTCGACAGGTCAAAAACCGTGGTGGATCTGTTCCGGGAACAGGCTATGCGCACGCCGGATGCCGCCGCCGTTATTTATCTGGACAAAACGTACACCTATGCGCAGACGGATGAGATCACCGACCGTCTGGCGGCTTATATCGCGGGGCTGGGCATCGGCAGGGAACAGACGGTTTCCGTGCTCATCCCGCGGTGTGAATATATGGCGCTTGCCTCTCTCGGCATCCTAAAGGCGGGAGCCGCATATCAGCCGCTTGATCCTACCTATCCCAAGGAGCGGCTTGCCTTTATGATGGAGGATGCGGGTGCAAGGCTGCTCATTGCCGAGGAAGGACTTCTGCATCTGGCGGAGGGATATCAGGGGAAGATTCTTTTGACAAAAGATATCCCGGCGCTTCCGGAAGCGGACAGGGACGCGCTTCCCGCGCCGCCCCGGCCGGAGGATCTGTTTATTTTGCTCTATACCTCCGGATCCACCGGCGTGCCCAAAGGATGTATGTTGGAACACGGGAATCTGGCGGCGTTTAGCAAGTGGTACCAGACATATTATGACTTGCAGCCGGAGAGCAGGGTGGCGGCTTATGCCAGCTATGGATTTGATGCGCATATGATGGATATCTATCCTGCGCTTGTATCCGGCGCTGCGACATGTATCATCGATCAGTCCATCCGCCTGGATCTGAACGAATTGAAACAGTATTTTATGAGGGAGGGCGTGACCCACTCCTTTATGACCACCCAGATCGGGCGTGCCTTTGCCACAAGTATGCAGTGTAAATCGCTGCGGCATCTTTCCATGGGCGGGGAGGCGCTGACTCCTTTTGCGCCTGCGGGTATTACGAAATACTACAATGTTTACGGTCCTACGGAGTGTACGATCTTTACCACGTCTTATCCGATGAGCCGTTATGAGGAGGATGTGCCCATCGGGAAACCGCTCTACAATATGAAGCTGTATGTGGTGGACGGCTGTGGGAGAAGGGTGCCGGCGGGCGTGCCGGGAGAACTGTGGATAAGCGGATATCAGGTGTCCAGAGGGTATCTGAACCGTCCGGAAAAGACGGCGGAGTCCTATTCGGAAAATCCGTTCTCCGATGCAGAGGGGTATCGCAGGGCATATCACACGGGCGATATTGTGCGCTTTTTGCCGGATGGGAATATCCAGTTTATCGGACGACGGGACGGGCAGGTGAAGATCCGGGGATTCCGCATTGAGCTGACCGAGGTGGAGGAGATCATACGAAAGTTTCCGGGGATCACGGACGCCACGGTGGCGGCTTTTGACGAGCCCGGCGGCGGAAAGTATATCGCCGCCTATGTGGTATCGGAAGGGACGGTGGACGTGGAGGCCATGAACGCGTTTATCATGGAGAGCAAGCCGCCCTACATGGTTCCCGCCGTCACCATGCAGATAGAGCGGATTCCCCTAAACCAGAATCAGAAGGTGGACAAAAAAGCCTTGCCTAAGCCCGAGCGGAAGAAGGAGGAGCTGACGGAGCCTGTGGGGGAGACACAGCAGAAAATTTACGACTGCGTGGCGGAAGTCATCGGACACAGGGAATTTGGCGCTTCCACGGACATTTTCCGGGCGGGGCTTACGTCCATCGGCGCGGTGCGGTTAAACGCGCTGCTCTCCGCGGCTTTTGACGGCGCGGTCGTGCGGAATAAGGACTTGAAGGAATACAATTCGGTGGAGAAGCTGGAAAAGCTGCTTCAAGAGAGAGGAGAGCGGGAGACCTTTGCCGTGCAGGATGATTATCCTCTGACCCAGACACAGAACGGCATCTTTGTGGAGTGCGCCGCCAATCCGGGCAGTACGATCTACAATATTCCATTTCTGTTCCGGCTGGATGAAAAGGTGGAACTGTCCCGGCTGAAAAAAGCGGTGGAGGAGACGGTCGCTGCCCATCCTTACATAAAGACGACACTGTTTATGGATGAGAAGGGCGACATCCGGCAGAAGCGAAACGACGACGCGCCTTTTGCGGCGGCGATAAAGAACCGGCTGTGCAGGGAGGAGCTGGTGCGCCCGTATCAGCTTCTGGAGGAACGGCTGTTCCGTATCGAGCTTTACGAGACGGCGGAAGGGAAATATCTGTTTTTGGAATTTCACCATATCATCAGCGACGGCACATCCTGCGGTATTTTTATCCGGGATATGAACGCGGCTTATGGCGGGGAGAAGCTGACCGCGGAAGCTTTTTCCGGCTTTGAGACTGCCCTGGTGGAGCAGAGGGCGCTGCAGGGCGAGGAGTACGGGCGCGCAAAGGAGTACTATGATTCTGTCTTCTCCGGCTGTGACACGGATTTTCTCCCCGCCCGTGACAGGCGGGAAGCGGAGTCGGAAAAGCAGTCGGCGGTGGGAATGTACAGAAGGGATATGCCGGTGGATATGGACGCCCTCCGGGCTTTCTGCGAGAAGAAGCAGATTACCATGAACACGCTGTTTACCGCTGCTTTCGGTTTCGTGACGGGGCGGTTTGTGTACAAGGATGAGGCTGTGTTTACCACGATCTACAACGGCAGAAACGATTCCAGACTTTCTTCCGTCATCAGTATGTTGGTGAAAACTCTTCCGGTTTACTGCAATATTGACGGGGAGCAGGAGATCGACCGCTATCTGCGTGAGACAGGGGAACAGCTTTTGAACAGTATGAACGCGGATATCTATTCCTTTGCGGAAATCAGCAGGGCATATGGGATCAGGGCGGATATCCTCTTCGCGTTTCAGGGGGACGATTTCCGGTTTGACGAGATCGCCGGGGAAAAGGCCGTTATGGAAGAACTGCGCCTTGATACGGCGAAAGCGCCGCTGTCGGTGGATGTGGCGGTAAACGGAAAAGAGATTTGTTACCAGATCGAGTACAGAAGCGATCTGTATGAAGAGAGCACGGTGGCGGGGCTGGTGGACAGCTTTGCCGTTGTGGTGGAGGAGCTTTGTAAAAAGAAGTTTTTGAAGGAAGTGTCCATGCTGAGCGGTGAGGTGCGCCGCAAACTGGAGGGATACAACGAGACGGACTGCCCGGTGGAACAGGTGACGGCCAACGTTCTTTTTGAGCGGCAGGCGGCGCTTTGCCCCGATAAAACGGCAGTGATTGCGGGCGGAGAAAGGCGGACGTTCCGGGAGTTAAACGAGAATGCAAACAGGATCGCCAACCGTCTGCTTGCCATGGGACTGCACACGGACGGGATGGTGGGCGTGATGATGCCCCGGACGGTGGATGTGTATGCCGTCAGACAGGGCGTGATGAAGGCTGGCGGGGCTTTCGTCCCCATCGACCCGGAATATCCCGACGAGCGGATCGCCTATATACTGGAGGATTCCGGGGCAGCGTTTGTGATCATGCCGGGGGAATTGATTGACCAACGGAGTCAGCTTCTTCGAAAAAGTGCGGCGAAGGCGCTCAGTCTGGAAGAACTTCTGGAGGAAGGGGGAAATAGCGAGAATCCAGGGGCAGATATACGCCCGGAAAACCTGTGCTACTGTATTTACACTTCGGGATCCACAGGCAAGCCCAAGGGCGTGATGATTGAACACCGAAACCTCGTGAACTATGTGGACGACAACCCGTATAATGTGGAGGCGCAGTCCTACATAAAGATTGCCACGGTATCGCTTGCCTTTGCCGCCATCACTTTTGACGTATCCATACTGGAGGAATGTATTCCTCTGTATCACGGCATCACGGTGTGCATGGCCACGGAGGAGGAAATCCACAATCCTCTTGCGCTCTCAAAGCTGATACTGGAAAACGGGGTGGATATGATGACCTGTACGCCTTCCTTCCTGATCAATATCATCGATATGTCGGAGATGAAGGACGCGCTGTCGCGGATCAAGGTGTTTAATGTGGGCGCGGAGGCGTTCCCCGATTCTCTTTACGGGAAGATCATGGCTCTCGGGACGATGCCCTTGGTATATAACGGGTATGGTCCCACGGAAACTACGATCGGGTGCGCTTTTGAGCAGGTAACCGGGGAGAAGATCACCATAGGAAAACCCATGGCAAATATCAGAATGATGATGATTGACAAGTATCGAAACCCGCTTCCCGCCGGCGTGCCGGGAGAACTGCTCATCATCGGAAACGGTGTGGGCAGGGGATATGTGGGAAGACCGGATCTGACGGCGGATAAATTCATTACGTTTGAGGGAAGAAAGGCATACCGCAGCGGCGACCTTGCAAAGTGGAATCATCACGGCAAGATAGAATTTATGGGCCGCATGGACAATCAGGTAAAACTCCGTGGGCTGCGGGTGGAATTAGATGAGATCGAGAATGTGATGAATCAGTACCCTTCCGTGAAATCCAGCGTTGTGCTCGTGAAGGGCAAGGATGCCGACCAGTTCCTGTGCGGTTACTTTGTGGCGAAGCAGCAGGTGGACCCGCAGAAGCTGACCTGTTTTATGCAGAAATACTTAACGCCCTATATGGTGCCGCGGGTGCTGATGCAGCTGCCCGAACTGCCGCTCACCAACAACGGCAAGGTGGACAAACGGGCGCTGCCGGAGCCGGATTACACGCAGGAGAAGAAAAATTACACCGAGCCCGTCACAGAACTGCAGCGCAGATTGTGTGAAATTTTCGCCATGGCGCTGGGGGTGGAAAAAGTCGGTATCGAGGATGATTTCTTTGAGAACGGCGGCACCTCCCTCTCGGCATCCAAGGTGGCGATGAAGTGCATGAGCGCCGGGATCGGGGTGTCCTACGCGGATCTGTTTGAACATAAGACGCCTTTGGCGCTGGAGCGTTATCTCATGGGACGAGAGGGCCAGGACGCACCGAAAGAGGGAGCCGATAAGGAAAGCAGAAAACAGGCGCCGGAGAAGAAACCGGAGCAGGATTCTCTCTCGCGGATTCTTTCGAGGAACACGCAGGAGCATGTGGATGAAATAGCGCCGCAGAAGATAGGGAATGTGCTTCTGACGGGAGCCACGGGTTTCCTCGGCGCCCATATTTTAAAAACCATAATTGAGGACACGGATGGCATCGTATACTGCCTGCTTCGCAGAGGCAGCGCGCCCTCCATAGAAAAGAGGCTGAAAGCCATGCTGGTATATTATTTCAGCAATCCTTACGAGGAGCTTTTCGGAAACCGGATCGTTATCATCGAGGGGGATATCACAGATGAGGAGAAGGTGAAGTCGCTGCGGCACTACGCGTTTGACAGGGTGATTAACTGTGCGGCGTGCGTCAAGCATTTTTCGGCGGACGACATATTGGAGCGGGTGAATTATCAGGGGGTGCTTCACCTGATTGATCTTTGCCGTGAAACGGGAAGAGAACTGATTCAGATTTCCACCGTGAGCGTGGCGGGAGAGAATGTGGGGCAGCAGTTCCCCGCGGAAAAGAAGATACATGAAAATGAGCTGGATTTCGGACAGCGCATCACCAACCGCTATATCGACACCAAATTCCGTGCGGAGAAAGCAGTGCTTCACGCTGTCGCAGACGGTATGAAAGGACGGGTGATGAGAGTGGGCAATCTGATGAGCCGTGACAGTGACGGAGAGTTTCAGATCAATTCCGTGACCAACGGGTTTATGCGCACCCTGAGGGGGTATGTGGCGCTCGGCAAGTTCCCGGTTTCCCAGCTCGATATGCCGGCGGAGTTCTCGCCCATTGATTCCACGGCGCAGGCGATTGTAAAGCTTTCGGGGGTCGGCGGAGATTTCACGGTGTTCCATGCCTACAGCAGCTACATGATTCAGATGGCGGATGTGGTGGAACAGATGAACAGCATTGGAATTGCCATAGAGACGGTGAGTGATGAGGTATTTGAGGCCAGTCTGCAGAAAGCTTTGAAGGATGAGGATAAAAACCAGCTGATATCCGGGCTGATTGCTTATCTGCCGGGAGAACAGGAAACGGCAGGCTCCTATATTGACGCGGACAACAGTTTTACCACCAAGATTCTTTACAGGCTGGGATTTAAGTGGCCTATGCCGGATAAGGATTATCTGCGGAATGCTCTAAAAGCGCTTGAGACGCTTGGATTTTTTGACGGAAAGATATAAAAAGGAGAATAAGGAAGGATATGGAGCGGAACGCGTATTTGATTCAAAAAAAGATCCGCCAGTATATTCTGCCGGGCGTGCTGATGACTGTGGCAATGCAGCTTGGCAATGTGGTGGACGGCATGATCGTTGGAAATCTTTTGGGATCGGAGGCAATGGCGGCTATCGAGCTTTCCATGCCGGTGTTGCTAACCCTGCAGATGCCGGTGCTGATGCTGGCTATGGGAGGCGCGGCGGAAGCGGCTGTACTTTTGGGAAAGCGAAGCCTGCCGGAAGCGGGCGGCGTGTTTAGCGCTTCTCTGGCGGCGGGAGCCGCCGTATCTCTCCTCTTTGCGCTGCTTGCGCCTTTTCTGCCGGGGACGCTTGCCCTCGCGCTTGCCGGCAATGAACAGATGGCGGCGCTGGTGGAGCCCTATATGGCGGTCAATTTCGGTGGGATCCCGATTCTGACCATAGCCATTATTTTCTGCTATTTTATGAATGCCGACAATCATCCGCAGCTTGGGAGCGCGCTGTTTATCATAGCGAATGCGGTGAATCTGATGTTGGACATCGTATTTATCAAGGTCTTCCGCATGGGGATGGCGGGGAGCGCCCTGTCCACCGTGATCGGTTATCTGGTGGGCATGGTGACGGTGATTCCTTATTTCCGTTCCGATCACAGAATGTTAAAGCTTTCGCATCACACAGGGACGCCGGGCGGTTCGGGGCATCAAATGGCCGCCTATGTGAAGATGGCGGCGGTGGCGGGGATTCCCAGCGCGGCTTTCACGCTGATGTCGGCGCTGGCATCCGTGATCATCAATTCCGCGATCGTGAGGTATCTGGGAAACGAGCCTATGGCAATCTATTCTGTGTGCGCGAACGCGGTGCTGATAGCGGAACTGTGTGTGGGCGGCGTGATCGGCCTGATTCCCAGTATTGCAGGGATTCTCTATGGGGAGAGGGATTATTACGGGATTCGTGCACTGTGTAAAAAAGTGCTGACCTACAGCTATCTCACCATAGCGGCGCTTTTGTTTGTCTTTCTTTTGTTTCCACAGTGGATTGCCGGTCTGTTTGGCATCCGGGATGGGGAGCTGCTTGTCATGTGTAAGCTTGCACTGCGAATTTTTGCTTGCGGGTTCCCCTTTTACGTGTATAATAAATTCCTCATGTCCTATTACCAGACAATTCTGCAGCCGGGACTTTCCACGGTGATCACGGTGCTGCAGGGATTCGGGGTGGTGGTGCCTCTCACGCTTGTCGGTATCTTTTGGATGGGGCTTCCCGGCGTGTGCGTGGCAGCCGTGGTGAGCGAGGTTTTGACTATACTGGTCAGTGTTCTTTACCGCATGGGAGGACAGCGCGCCGGCAGATTTCCCGGCGGCGGCAGATATATGCTTCCGGACATAGCGGAGGAGACCTGTCTGGATTTTTCCATAGAAAATCATCTGGAAGATGTGATAAAGCTGCGGGATGCCCTGTTTGACTTCTGTAAAGAAAACGGCATCGGGGAAAAGGATGCGAAGATGATCGGGCTGGCTCTGGAAGAAATCTGCGCCAACGTGATCCGTTACGGCTATCGGGGGAATGACAGAAGTTTTATCGACATCAGCTTTACCATTCAGGACGGCAGCTATCTTCTTCGTGTCCGGGATGACGGCGTACCCTTTAATCCGCTGGAATACCAGTCGGAAGAGGAGGACGGGAAGATTGCACTGGGCGGGATTGCGCTCATTCGGAAAATCATGTCGGACTTTCAGTATATGCGGGTTCTGAATATGAACAACACGATCATGGAACTGAAAATGAAACAAAAAGAGGAAAGGATACGGGAAGGATGAGAGCGGAGGAGCTTTTCAGGGCGGACGGGGCTGTTCTGTATTGTATGGATGTGGGAGAACTGGAGGACGAGAGTACTTTTTATAAATACTATGAAACCATGTCCGGCGAGCGGCAGAGAAAAGTGGATTCTCTTCTTCGCATGGAGGATAAACGGCTCTCTCTGGGAGCGGGCATTTTAATGGATCAGGGGTTGTCGGAATGGGGACTCTGCGAGCGGGAGGCGGTATTGTCCTACACGGAAAAGGGAAAGCCTTATCTGGCGCAGCATCCGCATATCCATTTTAATCTGTCCCATTCCGGAAGTAAGGTTCTGGCGGTGTTTGCGGGCGTGGAGACGGGATGCGACATTGAAAGGCAGCAGGCTTCCGATCTGGCTCTGGTCAAACGGTTCTTTACCGCGGGGGATTTTGCCTTTATCGCCGGGCAGCAGGGGAAGGCGGGGCAGGATGAGGCGTTCACCCGGATGTGGACGTTGAAGGAGAGCTTCTTAAAAGCGTTGGGGACAGGGCTTCTGCTCCCCCTGAACGCCTTTGAGATTGCGATATCGCCGGAGGGAGACATTGCCCTTGACGGGAAGAGCGTGGTAGCGCATTTTCTTGATCCCGGGGCATTTGTATTCAGGGAATACCGGCTGGGAGAATATTTTGCCGCCGTGTGTTTCCGAAAACAATTGTAGGGATGGAGGCTGTTATCTATTATGACTGGAAAGAGGAGAACAAATATCTGGAAAAAATAAAGACGGATATTTGAGAGAAGGAGAATGAAGAACACAATTTTAGCAAAAGAAGAGGTAAACATTGGAAGGCAGGGAGAGTTCGATTATCTGAAAGGCTTTTTTATGCTGTTTATTTTTCTCATACATGCGTTTCAGGCAACCTTGTCCCCGGAGAATTTCGCCGCGCGGGTTATTTATATGTTTGCGACCATGTCAGGGGCGGCTATCTTTATTTTCGTCATGGGAATGGGAACGGCTTACAGCAAAAATGCGGCGCCGAAGGCGCTCTGTCAGAGCGGTATCCGCATGGTGGCTTACCAGTATCTGAACAACCTGGCGTACGTGGCGGCGTTGGTTTTGCCGTACCCGCTTGTCCGGGGCAGACTGTCGGACGCCGGAATGCAGAATTTTCGGTATTTGGTCGAGATATTTATACAGTACACCAATATCTTTTTTATCACCGGGATCATATATCTGGTGTTGGCGTTTCTTAAGAAGCTGGATATGAAAACCGCGGGGTACGCGATACTCGGTGTGGCGGTCAGCATAGCGGCTTCGTTTCTCTACGGAAAGCAGGTGTCTGTGCCGGTAGTCGGATATGTGGTCAGGCTCTTGATCGGGGAGGCGGATTTTGTTTCTTTTACGCCGCTCTATTTTCTGTCCTACGCGCTGTTCGGGGTCGCTTTCGGGAAAATGCTGCGCCGTGTCACCGACAAAACGGCATTTTACAGGCGGCTTGCGGTTCCTTCCGTTTTGATCATTCTGGTCTGGTGGGCGGTGATGTTCGGAAAATACGGAGCGGATTTGTCAGAAATGTACGCTGTACTCACCGCATCATACACGCAGCCCGATCTTTTGCATGTGGCGGCGAGTATAGCGCACATCCTCGCGTTTGCCATACTTATTTTTTTTATCGGAAGACGGGGACATGCGGGCGGCGGACAAAAGGAGCCCCAAAATCCTGTGGCGAGGCAGCTTTTGTACTATAACAGACACATATCCAAGTATTACGCACTGCATGTGCCGGTATATCTGGCAGCTTTCGGCATACACGGATATGAGAGCTTTCAGAGCTATCAGTGCTGGCTGCTTGCACTGCTGTCAATGGTTGTGACAGAGCTTATGGTCAGAGGCTGCAATCGCCTAAAAAAGACGTCATAAATTGGGGAGTGAAATCTTGTGAAAGGAATGTTATACTAACGTAAGTATAGCATTCCTTTTTGCGCGCATAAGCAGAGTCAGAAAGAGTTGACAACATGCTCATGCTTGCATGAAAGCATGTAGGCAGCTCTTTATGACGAGCAACGCGAACGAGAAATGCGAAGCATTTCGAGTCTGCTTATGCGCATAAGCAGAGTCAGCATATTATTTAGGTAAGGAAAACAGAGCCAATGAAACTACCGTTCAAGCATCAGGAAACAACAGAATCAAAGAGGGAGCTCACGTGGAAAAAGAAAGGGATTCTGATCGCGTCCGCGCTTGTCGGGGCATCCCTTCTTGTCATGCTGGTTATTTATCTGGTGGGATTGAACCGTTACCAGAGCTGTTTTTTAAACGGCACGATCATTGACGAGGTGGATGTGTCCGGCATGTCGATCTCCGAACTGGAGGAGCAGATCGGGAAGTATTCGCTCTGTGTCATAGAGCGGCAGGCTGACGGCACGACGCTGGAGGAGGAAATACCGGGAAGCGGGATCGGGATTTCCTATGTTTCCACGGAGCCGCTGCAGGCTGTTTTGCAGGGACAGAATCCATATCTCTGGTTTTTAAAGCACGATGCGGATTACAGCACGGACGCGCCTCTTTTTTATGAGGAGACAGCGCTTCTGAAATACATAGATGCGCTCCGGGGATTTCAGGAGGACTTTGTCAGGGAGCCGGCGGATGCGTACATAGCGGATTATGTGCCGGGGAGCGGTTTTGCGCTGGTGGCGGAGGAAAAAGGAAACCGTCTGAACCGGGAAAGGACGATAGAAGCGGTAAAGGCGGCAGTTGCCGGATTGGAGACAAAGCTGGATCTGGATACGGCGGGATGCTATGAGGAGCCGAAGGTGACTGCAGAGGATGCAGGGCTTAAGAAAACTTACGAAAAGCTGCAAAATTATGTGAATACGACCGTTACTTATACATTTGGGGAAGAACGGGAGGTTCTGGACGCGGATACCGTGGCGAGCTGGATTGTGCGAAAAGGGAGCAGGGCAGAGTTGGATTCGGAGCTGGTAAAAGACTATGTCAATTCCCTGCGGAAAAAGCACGACACCGTTTTTCATAAGAGAAAGTTTATGACCAGCTATGGGCAGGAAGTGACGATTGATCTGGGAGATTACGGCTGGTGGATGGATGTGGGGCAGGAAACCGAAGAACTGATTGGTCTGCTGGAAAAGGGCGAGGGCGGAGAGCGGACGCCCGTCTACAGACAGACGGCGGCTTCCTACGAGCCGCCCGACTACGGGGATTCCTATGTGGAAATTAATCTGACGGCGCAGCATCTGTTTCTGTACCAGGACGGAGAATGTGTTCTGGAAACAGACTTTGTATCGGGCAATCCGAGCAGAGGAAACGCCACGCCGCCGGGGATTTACGGGATCACTTACAAGGAGAGGAACGCCACGTTAAACGGGGAGACTTACAGCACGCCGGTTAACTTCTGGATGCCTTTTAACAATAATGTGGGAATGCATGACGCGACGTGGAGAAGCGAGTTTGGCAGGAATATCTACATGACAAACGGTTCCCACGGCTGTGTCAATCTGCCCTATGCGATGGCGCAGGAAATTTATGGCTATGTGGAGAAGAACACCCCTGTGATCTGTTACTATCTGCCGGGAACGGAGCCGGAGCCGCTGCCGGAGATTCCCGCGGAACCGGAGCCGGGGCTGCCGCAGGAGGGAACGCAGCCTGTGCCGGGGGCGGGACAGCAGGAAGGAACGCCGGCCGTGCCGGAGCCAGCTCCTTCGCCCGAAGCGGTTCCCCAGCCGGAGCCAGCGGAGTAGCCTTGGCGGCGTGGCAATACAGCAAAAAGACAGATGTAGCCGGAAGGTAAATGGACGCATCTGTTAAGCGGCGAAGAGCGCGAGGGCGGCCGCTGGTATCGGGAAACCTACGATTATTTTTCCTTGCCGCTCTTCGTGCGGGAAAACATGCTGCTCGCCGTGGGTGGAAATGAAAGACTGCCCGATTACGATTACACGGAGGGGCTGGAGCTGCATCTGTATGCGCTTGCGGACGGCGCGGAGGCGGCCTGTGAAATCACTGACTTGTCTGGTCAAATCGTGATGAAAGCGAAGGCGGCGCGGCGGGGCAATGTGATTTCCTTTGAGACGGACTGTCCGGAGAAGGAGCCGACGCTTGTGATCCACGGCATGGAGGGGGTTTCCAGGGGGGAAAGCGGCGTGAAGGTAGTGCGGAAACTGCGCGGGGAGCGGATGCATGGCGAAATGAGTTATGTAAACTTATAGGGTGCCGTCGAACGTTCTAAACTGCTTATAAACGGCAGGTTTAGCCAGGGAAAACTGACGGTTTTACAGGAGGAACCTGAAAGGAGTAGATGTTATGGACAGCAAAAATTTATCACAGTATTTTAAAAGTATCATTGACCAGGACAGATGCGCGGTGGTGATCTGCAATCTGGCGCACGAGATTATTTACATGAATCCCACGGCGGCAGCGCGGTACGCGAAACGGGGCGGCGCCGCACTTGTAGGGCAGAGCCTTCTAAACTGCCACAACGCGCAGTCCGGGGAACAGATTAAAAAGGTGGCGGCGTGGTTTGCGCAGAGCGCAGACCATAATATCATCTATACCTTCCGCAATGAAAAGGAAAATAAGGACGTCTATATGGTCGCTTTGCGGGATGAGGACGGGACGCTGATCGGGTATTATGAGAAGCACGAGTACCGGGATGTGGAGACTGGCGCACTGTATGATTTCTGTTAAGGCTTTTTTGGGCATTTTGTGGGCATCAAATGTTGCAATTCACACCAAATAGTTGTAAAAGGGTGCGAAATTTGGCGAGGGTGCGAATGGTAACCAATCTGTCTCCCATATCAGAAACAGTGTGCGCGCGAGACTTGACATACACAGGCATGTGCGCTAGTATGAATCTGGCATAATCCATAGTATTTAAGTAGACTACAACAATAAATCGAAACGGCGCGGAAAGCCAAAAGAGAACGGAAAACAGAATGGACGAAAAATTTATCGAAGTATCCAAGCTGCATAAAACTTTTCACAACAAAAAACAGCGGATCGAGGTTTTGAAAGGCATCGATCTTTCTGTGGAAAAGGGTGAGATTTACGGTATCGTAGGGTTCAGCGGAGCCGGCAAGTCCACGCTTGTCAGATGTATGAACCGTCTGGAAGAGCCGGACAGCGGCACGGTCAGGATCGGAGACAGCGAGATTACTTCGCTCGGAAAGGCGGCCTTAAACGAGCAGCGCAGAAAGATCGGGATGATTTTTCAACAGTTTAATTTGTTTGATTCCATGACGGTTGCACAGAACATTGCCTACCCTCTTAAGCTGACGGGCGTAAACGGAAAAGAGGCAAATGAGCGGGTGGACGAGATGCTCGCGCTTGTAGGGCTTACGGAAAAGAAACGGGCGTATCCGGGAGAGTTGTCGGGCGGGCAGAAACAGAGGGTCGGTATTGCAAGGGCATTGGCGAACCGTCCGGATGTGCTTTTGTCTGACGAGGCGACCAGCGCGCTGGATCCACAGACGACATTGTCCGTGTTGGATCTTTTGAAAGAAATCAACGAGAAGCTGGGACTCACGATCATCTTGATTACGCACGAGCTGGAGGTAATCAAGTATGCGTGTCACAGGATGGCGGTTATGGAGGACGGGAGGATTTTGGAGCAGGGATTTGTGAAGGATATTTTCCGGAATCCGCATTGCGAGACGGCAAGAAACTTTATCGGCGTTTATAACCGGTTTAGAAGTGAAGAGCAGCGGGAGGACATACGATGAGCCTGTACAAATATTCCTTTTGGGAAGTGTTTAAGCATTCCTTCAGCGCCGAGGTTTGGGACAAAGTGCTGCCTGCCATCGGCGAGACGATGTATATGGTTGCGGTTTCGTCCGTATTCGTTCTGATTTTTGGCATTCTGCTTGGATTGGTATTGGTGATGACGAGCAGGGAAGGGCTGGTGCCCTGCAGGGCGGTGCACAGTGTTCTCGGTGCGGTCATCAACTGTTTCCGCTCTCTGCCGCAGGTGATTATCATCATTGTGATGCTGCCCGTGGCGAGGGCGCTTGTCGGAAAGTCCTATGGCTCCAACGCCTGCATTATCTCGTTGATTGCAAGCTGTGTGCCGCTTTTTGCAAGACTTGTGGAGAGCAGTCTTTTGGAGATTGACAAGGGAAAAATCGAAGCGGCGAAGGCGATGGGAAGCGGGAATATGAGAATCCTGTTTACGATCATGGTGCCGGAAACCCTGCCGTCCCTGATTCGTGCTTTCACCAACGCGGTTGTGATCGTGATTTCCATGACGGCTCTGGCTGGCAGCTTTGGCGCAGGCGGAATCGGCTATGTTGCGGTTACTTACGGATATACGCGTTATCGCCATGATCTTCTGTTTGCTACTATAATCGTGCTGATCGTGATCGTGCAGGCGGTGCAGCTTGTGGGGGATGCCATTTCCAAAATGATTTTAAAGAAGCGGCATCTGATCTGATTCCCGCGGGCAATGAGCCGGGCAGTTAAAAAACCGGATGGTCATTGTCGGAAAAACGAAGAGAGGTTTATATAGCATTTACGATGCTGCGGCATCTTAAATGAATATATGATTGTCACGGCGGTAAACCGCTTTGACGGAATGGAGGAGATTATGAAAAAGAAACTGGCAGTTTTATTGGTGACGACTGTGACAGCGGCCGCGATGCTTACAGGCTGTGGCGGCGGTCAGGAGTCCGCGGCGCCGGGCGAACAGCCTGCGCAGGAGCCCGCGGCGGAAACAGTGGAGGAAGTCGAGGTCAACGAGCCGGAGGCAGTTCCCGTTGAGGAGGAGAGCACGGAAGATGCGGCACAAGCTTCCGACAAGGTGGTGCTCAAATGCGTATGCGACCTGACGCCCCACAGCGAGATTTTGAATGCGGCTGCGGATCAGCTCGCGCAGGAAGGCATCGAGCTGGATATCGTATCTACCACATGGGATGCCACATGGAACGATATGCTGATAGACGGCGATATTGACTTTGCTTATTTTATGCATGTACCTGCAATGGAGAGCATTGAGGAAGAGATGGGCGCGACGCTGTACAGCATGGGCGGCGTCCATGTGGAACCTTATGCATGTTTTTCTGACAAGTATGCGTCCAAGGACGAGCTTCCCGAGAATGCGGTGATTGCGATTCCCAACGATTCCTCCAACGAGTACAGGGCGCTTAAGGTGCTGGAGAAGGAAGGGTTTTTGAAGCTGAATCCGGATATGACGGCGATCGACGCATCCGTTGATCAGATTGAGGAATATACGATTCCGATTGAGATTGTGGAGATGGATCAGGCGAATATCATTCCTTCCGCGGCGGATTTTGACGCGTATTTTGTAAATGTCAACAGGGCGTTAGAAGCAAATATTGATACGACTGCTTACCTGATGAGAGAGGGCGAGGATTCCGAGTATGCCAATATCATTACCGTGACAGAGGCGAATAAGGACAACGAGGCGATCAAGAAGCTGGTGAGCGTGCTGCAGTCCGACGAGACGAAGAAGTTTATTGAGGAAAACTTCAACGGCGCGGTGATTCCCGCGAAGCAGTAAAACGAAAATGAGCGGGTGAAAGGCATTGTCAACTTTTGCAAACAAGAGGTTGACAATACCTTTTTTTCTGTGTTAAGATAATTTCGCACAGAAAGAGAGTGTGCAGACGCACACAGAGGAGGAAGTATATGAATCGTGAAATGCGTGTAGACACAGAAACGATACAGACAAGGACAGCGCGGAGGGGAAGGACCTATGACATGGCGTATATCGGTGTGTTTGTAGGGCTGATGGCTGTCTGTTCGTGGATTTCCATTCCGACGGCGGTTCCCTTTACCCTTCAGACCTTTGCGGTCTTTCTGGCGGTGACGGTCATGGGCGGGAAACGCGGTACATTGGCGGTTGTCGTCTATTTACTGCTTGGAATGGCAGGCGTTCCGATTTTTGCAGAATTTTCAGCTGGACCGGGCGTGCTGTTTGGCACGACAGGCGGTTACCTGATCGGCTTCATCTTTGCTGCGCTGCTCATGTGGCTGATTGAGAGACTGTTTGGCAGAAAACTCCCGGTGCAGGCAGTTTCCGTGCTCCTGGGCATGGTGACATATTATGTAATCGGGACTGTCTGGTTTATGGTCGTATATGGAAGTATTAACGAACCTGTCAGCCTGATGACGGCGCTGGGGTGGTGCGTGATTCCTTTCGTCATTCCGGATTTGGTCAAGGCGGCGTTGGCGCTGAGCTTCGGCAATGCCCTGAGAAAACCGCTTGCAGGGTTAATAGACTGAAATATGGCATTCTCTGTATAGAGGTAAGACAGGTAAAAGAGAAATCTATTATTATACCAGTGCGCCATTTTCCAATTGCATACACTTTTTGCGAAGTCCAGAATTTCCTTATACAAGGCGTTTGAGGGAGGCGATGCGGTGGCATCGTAGACCGAAAACAACGCAGTAGAAGGGAATGTTGGCAAGCAAAAAAGGATAGTTAATTGGTAAATGGAGCACCAGGAGAATTCGAGATGATATACAGGATAAGAGCACATCATGGCATGTGCTTTTCCTTTTTTCAGGGGAAAGGCTACAGCGGTGAATTTACGGAAAATATGTGGGAAATGAAGAAAAAGCTGGCGCAGGATCCGGAGGTGATTCTGTGTGATGAGACGGACGACGTGTGCGCGCATTGTCCGAACAACGAAGAGGGAGTCTGCATTTCTGCCGAAAAAGCGGATGAATATGACCGACAGGTGCTTGCCCGATGCGGGATTACTGTCGGCTGTCGGATCAGATGGGAGGAATTTGCGCGTCTCGTGGAGGAGCGCATTTTGTCCGAGGGCAAACGCGAAGAGATCTGCGGGGACTGCCAGTGGACGGCGCTTTGCTGCGCTTCTTTTAAAGAATGCAAAGCTGCAGAGGCTGGCTGGCAAGAGGGCCGCCGATTTTTATGAATATGCGATTTCATTGGAGAATGCCTGCATTGATTCATATAGTGGCAGTGCAGACATGACAGATGCTTTCTGTCGTGCCCACACTGCCGTTTTGTTTTACATGCCGATGGTCAAAGAAGCTGTATGCCGCCAGCCAGCGCTTCCTTCGTCACATCCTCAGGCCAGAGGGAGCACTGCACCTCTCCAATGTGGGCTTTGCGCAGGAAGAACATGCAGATTCTCGACTGTCCGATGCCCCCGCCGATGGTGAAGGGCAGCGTTTCCTCGATGACCCCCTTCTGGAAGGGCAGTTCGGCCCGCTCGGGGCAGCCCGCCTTGTCAAGCTGGGAGAGAAGCGCGTCCTTGTCCACGCGGATACCCATGGAGGATAATTCCAGCGCGATATCGAGCACGGGATAATAGACCAGAATGTCCGCGTTGAGCGTCCAGTCGTCGTAGTCCGGCGCGCGGCCGTCGTGCTTTTCGCCGGAAGCCAGTAAATCGCCAATCTGCATGAGGCAGACCGCGCCCTTTTCTCTGGTAATCAGGTATTCCCGCTCCTTCGGCGTGGTGCCGGGATAGAGATCTTCAAGCGCCTGCGTGGTGATGAAAAAGATGTCGTGGGGCAGGATCTCGTCTATGTAATCGTATTGGATGGCCATGTATTTTTCGGTCTTGCGCAGCGCCTTATAGACCAATTTCACCGTTTCCTTCAGATAATCGAGACATCGCTCCTCGCGGGAGATGACCTTTTCCCAGTCCCACTGATCCACGTAGATGGAGTGGATGTTGTCCGTGGCCTCGTCCCTGCGGATGGCGCTCATGTCGGTGTAAAGCCCCTCCCCGTGGGAAAAGCCGTATTTGCCCAGAGCCATGCGCTTCCATTTCGCCAGAGAGTGCACGATCTCGGCAGGGGCGTCGTCCTGCTCCTTGATACCGAAGGTGACGGGCCGTTCCACGCCGTTTAAGTTATCGTTTAGGCCGGACGCCGGCTCCACGAAAAGAGGTGCGGATACCCGCAGCAGATGCAGTCTTTCGGCAAGCTGCACCTGAAAAAAATCCTTGACCGTCTTGATGCCGATCTGGGTGTCGTGCAGATTCAGCGCAGATCTGTAATCCTGTGGAATGATTAAATTGTCCATGTGTCGTCATACCTCACTTTTTACTTATTATTTAACCGCTTTTACGGCAGGAACAAAAGAAAAATTTTTACCGGGTCTTTTCGAGCGTCCACGCGGCGTTATCCGGCAAGAACATCCCAAAATAGAAGGATATCGCCCCCAATACCGCAAATCAGAACGATCACGCCGCATAGTTTCACGTATTTTTTGGCGACAATGTTCGGAAAAACTCTCTGAATCATACCGTAGGGGGCCATTAGCAGAAAAAGTCCGGCAGCCGTTAAAACAATGAACGGGAGAGCGTCGGAAAGAAGTGATAGAATATCCATATGTATAAACCTCCTCATTAAAAAGCTCCTTAACAGTATAGCAGAAATACCGGTGCGTTTCCAGTACCGTAATTGTACTGAGGCAGAAAACAGGAACAGTTCAGCTCAGGACTTTGCACTTGGCTGCAAAGTCCGTGAGAATATGTAGAGGTTCTGAAGAATCCGGTCTCTTTGCCGAAGGCAAAACTGGAATAGACCGGATTCGGTAACTAGGAAGCCGAAGGCTGAATAGTTACCGAAAACAGGGTAAAATGGACAGGACAACCCATGTCCCATAGAGAAAACAAGGGGAATGCCCGCTTGCTGTCCTGTTTATATGATGCAGAAAGTGTTATTCTTTTTTATAAAGGAGGACACAGAATGATGGACCAGATGAAAATAGGGATGTTTTTTTAAGGAGCTGCGAAAAGAAAAGGGGCTTACGCAGGAACAGCTTGCACAGCGCCTGCGGGTATCACGGCGGACGGTATCCAGATGGGAGACGGGCAGTAATATGCCGGATCTGGACATTCTGATAGAAATGTCTGATTATTATGAAGTGGAACTGCGGGAACTGCTCGACGGAGAAAGGAAAGATGAAAAGATGGATAAAGAATTGGAAGAAGCGGTATTAAAAGTGGCGGATTACAGCAATGAAGAAAAACAGAAAATTACGAGGCGTATGCATGTGTTGTTTATCGGCGGACTGCTTGCGGCGATTGTTTACTTAGTTCTATTATTTACGGATCATGCCGACAATTTCCTCGGCGGCTTCTGTCAGGGCGTGACGCTCGGCATGATGATCGTCGGCGTCGTTATGACGAGTAAATACGCGGCAAGAATCCGTGCATACAAAAAGAGACTTTTGGCAAAATAAACAAAAAATCCCGGAGATCATCATGCCGAGTAGTCGGATGATTGGCTTCGGGATTCTTTTGTTTCATAGAAAGGAGGATGGCAATCAGAAGGAAATCCCGAACGACTGCAATAACAGCATAAATAACAGCAACGGGGCAATCACCGTAATCATCGCGATATACAGGCGTTTCCGGCCAAATCTGTGCTCGCCCTGGGTCACCTCGTCGATGATGACCTTGGGTTTTACGACCCAGCCGATCAGAATACAGGTCAAAAGCGCCACAAGCGGCATCAGGCAGTTGTTGCTGATATAGTCCATCAAATCCAGAAGCTGGCCTACAGAGCCGTTGGGCAGCTTTAACTCAAAGTATAAGAAATTATATCCAAAACAGACAGTCATCCCGACGATCAGACCGTAAGCGGTAACAAGCGCCGCGCTCTTTTTTCTGGACAGATGGAACTTGTCCACCAGGCTGGCGACAATGGCTTCCATGATGGACACGGCGGAGGTCACCGCCGCAAAGGCGACCATCACAAAGAACAGGATGCCGATGACTGTCCCCACCCATCCCATCTCTGCAAAAATCTTCGGCAGGGAGATAAACATGAGTCCCGGTCCGGCGGACATGCCCTCGGTTCCCATGAAAACATAGACGGCAGGGACGATCATCAGACCCGCAAGCAGGGCGACCACGGTATCAAAAATCTCGATCTGGTTGATGGAAGGCATCAGATCCACGTCCTTTTTCACGTAAGAGCCGTATGCTACCATGATGCCCATGGCGACGCTGATGGAGTAAAACAGCTGACCCAGCGCATCCATAATTACAAGGAAAAGCTCCTGCAGGGTTACGCCCTCAAAATTGGGGAGCAGATATATTTTCAGCCCATCCAGGCCGGTTCTCTCAAGCCCGGCAGCGTCCGTGTGCTTGAGTGTCAGCGCGTAAAAGGAAATACCGATAATCAGGACAAGAAGCAGAGGCATGATAAATTTGCTTGCCCGTTCAATGCCTTTGTCTACGCCGCCGAAGATAATAACCGAGGAATGCACCGTAAAAATGACCATGAAGACCACGGGGCTGATCTGCCGGGAGATAAACCCGGTAAAATAACCGTCAGCGGCGGCGTCCGCCGTTTTTCCGGTGATAAAGACCGTGAGATACTTTAATACCCAGCCGCCGATGGCGAGGTAATAAGGTAAAATGATAATCGGTACAAGACTTGCCAGAATGCCGAGTCCCTTCCATTTCGGGTGAATCACCCCATAGGCAGTGAGCGGACTCTGCCCGGTCTTTCTGCCGATCGCGATCTCCGTCGTGAGCAGCGTAAAGCCGAAAGTCAGCGCCAGGATAATATAGCAGAAAATAAACAGTCCGCCGCCGTCCTTTGCCGCAAGGTAAGGGAACCGCCAAATATTGCCGAGTCCCACCGCGCTGCCTGCCGCCGCCAGAACGAATCCGATTCTGCCTGTAAAGTTTCCTCTTTTCTTAGTTGTTTCCATGTTTCCATCCTCTTCCTTTTGCATATAATATGTTGATTATACTGTAACATGTCCCGTTGTGCAACGTTTTTAAATAAAACATGAACAAATGTTCTAAAAACGCTTGCAATAGGGGAGGCAATATGTTAAGATACAAACATAAAAGAACGTGTGTTCTGAAATATAGCTCCGGAACTACGGAAAGAGGGCCGTGGGATTTTCGGGAAAAGCGCATACAGGGCAGAGGAGTGTGAGCGGGATGGAGTTGAGAATTGCGCCGCAGATGTCGGTTATGGAAAAATTGAAAATACTGGGTGATGCGGCGAAATATGACGTGTCGTGCAGCTCCAGCGGCTCCTCACGAAAAAACGACGGGCAGGGCATAGGCAATACCGTGGCGGCGGGACTCTGCCACAGCTTTGCGGCGGACGGCCGGTGTATCTCTCTGCTGAAAATCCTATTTACCAACGAGTGCATCTATGACTGCAGATACTGCATGAACCGCTGTTCCAACGACGTGCCCCGCGCTTCGTTTACACCGGACGAGGTCTGCGAGCTGACCATGGAGTTTTACAGACGCAATTATATAGAAGGTTTGTTTTTGAGCTCGGGTATTTTATACAGCCCGAACTATACGATGGAACTGATCTGTGAGACCGTGCACCGGCTGCGCACGCTGCACCGCTTTCAGGGATATATTCATATCAAGGCGATTCCCGGGGCGGATCCGCTTCTGATTCAGCGGGCGGGTTATCTGGCTGACCGCATGAGCGTGAATCTGGAGATGGCGACGGCGGAGGGACTGCGGGCGGTCGCGCCCAATAAGCACCGAAAAAATATTTTGAAACCCATGCGCCAGATACAGAACGGCATTTCGGAGAATAAAAACGAACTTACCTTATATAAGCATGCGCCTCACTTTTGCGAGGCGGGACAGTCTACCCAGATGGTGATTGGCGCGCTGCCGGAGAGCGATTACCAGATTATGTCGGTGGCGGAAAATCTCTATGAAAAGTTTTCTTTAAAGAGGGTATATTACTCGGCGTTCGTGAATGTTAACGAGGATAAGGAGCTCCCGGCGCCGGCCGGAGGGCCCCCGCTTTTGCGCGAACACAGGCTTTACCAGGCGGACTGGCTTCTACGGTTCTATCATTTTAAGGTGGATGAGCTGTTGACGGAGGACAGACCGAACTTCAACACGGCCATCGACCCGAAAGCGGACTGGGCGGTTCGGCATCTGGAATGCTTTCCTGTGGAGATCAACCGGGCGGATTACCATATGCTGCTGCGCATCCCCGGGGTGGGAGTCAAGAGCGCCAGGCGGATTGTGGCGGCCAGACGGTTCGGGAATCTTACCTTTGAGGATTTGAAGAAGATCGGCGTGGTACTGAAGCGCGCGCTCTATTTTATTACCTGTAATGGCAGGATGATGTATCCGACGAAGCTGGAGGAGCGGTATATCGTGCAAAATCTCACCTACCAGAACCGGATGGGCAGAGGGGAGAAGCTGCCGTTTATGACGGACGGGACTACTTACCGCCAGATGTCGCTGTTCGACATGGAGGGGGGTGAGCAACAGTTTAGCGCAGGACTTTGCACTTGCTGTAAAGTCAGTAAGAATGCGTAGATTTGACCAGATTTTGTAACAGTGAGACCGAAGGATGAACGGTTACGGGTTTGATGATGTGCGGAAAGTGGCCGGCATATAGGAGCATTTATTTATGGAAGAAAAGTACTTGATCTGCGAAGATTCTCTGGAGGGGATTTTCACCGGGATATACGATGCCTATGCCTTGAGGGAGGGACATGAGCATGTGCATATCCAGGTGGGCGAGGAGGAGAATCTCAGGCTCTTTGCAAATTACATGTATATTTCCCCTGATCCTGTCAAAACTGAAAAGGTGGCGGGTACGCTCAGGAAGCGGCTGGGTGAGCATGTGTACCATTCCATCTGCCGGGCGGCGGCATCCTGCTATCCCGATAAGGGGGAGGCGGTATATAAGACTGTGGTGGATGCGATCACGGCGGGCAGCGGAAGCCGGGTGATGGAAAATCTCAGGAATCCCTATGTTGTGCGGTGTTTTGAGTTGGCGCGGTTTACCGCCAATGAAGCACACTACGAGATAGAGTTCCTGCGGTTTCAGGAGCTGGCGGATGCGGAAATTGCGAAAGAAGGGGTTCTTTTTTCGCGGATCGGGCCGAAAAATAATGTGATACCATTTATCATGCCGCACTTTGCGGACAGACTGCCCATCGAGAACTTTATGGTGTATGATGAAAACAGAAATCTTTTCGGTGTGCACCCCGCGGGGGAGGAGTGGTATCTGGTGACGGCGGGGGAATCCTTTGTCCTGCAGGAGCCTGCCCGGTCGAAGAAGGAGGAGGCGTATCAGGAGTTATTTCGTGCATTCCATAAAACAATCGGTATTAAAACCCGGGAAAACAGGAAACTGCAGAGACAGATGTGTGCGTATCGTTACCAAGATTATATGGTGGAATTTCAGCAAAAATGATAAAATGCAGTCTTCTGAAAAGGGAGGAAGAAGGGACAATAGGCAGATTTCACAAAAAACGATTTGACATTCAAAGTAATTATGTAAAGTTTTGAAAAACATCCGAAAAATGCCAAAATTGTACGGTGTTGGAAACAAAAATAACTCTTTACAAATGAAAATAATGGAGTATAATCTACTCAAATGAGGAGCTGAAAACGTTTTATCTATGTGTGCCTTTCGCATACATAAGTGAAAAGGAAGGTGATCGTTATGCAACACAAAATCAAATTGAGACCGGATGAGGTAAAGGACTTCGTGTCCGCGGCTACCAGATGTGACTGTGACGTGGATATTTTCTACAACAGCTTTATCGTAGATGCAAAATCCATCATCGGTGTGTTAGGTCTGAATTTCAATCAGATTTTAACCGTTGCGTACAATGGCTACGAACCCGATTTTGAGAGAACTCTCAGAAAATGGGCGGTAGCGGTATAGATTCCGGCTGTATGGAACACATCGAACACATTGACTCCCTATGTAAGATAACGTAAGATTATCTTATGTAGGGAGTCTTTATTTTGCGCGCATAGGCAGAGGCAGAAGATGGCAGAGACAGGATACATGCTTGCATGTAAGACTGTCTTTGACAGCTTATGACGAGGCGCAAGACGTCCGGAGGGACGTCTGCCCTGCGCGGACCGAAGTGGAACGGAGACCGCGAATGAGAGATGCGAAGCATCTCGAATCTGCCTATGCGGAAGTGGAGGAAGTATTTCATATGGAAGTACGCATTTCCGTGCGGGGCCTGGTGGAATTTATTCTGCGCTCCGGCGATATCGACAATCGAAAAGCGGCGTCACCTGAAAATGCCATGCAGGAGGGAGGACGGATTCATCGCATGATCCAGCGGCGGATGGGACCTTCTTACCAGGCAGAGGTGTCTCTCTCCCATGTCTATGACGCGGGAGAGTACGAGATCGTGGTGGAGGGCCGTGCCGACGGCATCATTACGGAGTACGCCGGGCATCCGATGCCCGAATCTGCGGGTAAGCTGCCGCAAAAGGAAGAACAATCCGGGATGGAGGAAAAGGCGGCCGGCGGCGTGGAGACGCCCCCGGCCTTGACGCCGGGGCAGGAGCAGTCAGTACAGAAACTGACGGTCACGATAGACGAGATCAAGGGGACCTACCATGATCTGAAGAAAATGAGAGGGCCCGTCCCCGTGCATTTGGCGCAGGCGAAGTGTTATGCCTATATTTATGCCACGCAGAAAAAACTGTCGGATATCCGGGTGCGCATGACTTACTGTCATATGGAGACGGAGGAAATCCGTTATTTTCACGAGGAGTATCTGTATGAGGAACTGCGGATATGGTTTGAGGAGTTGATGGAGCAGTACCGAAAATGGGCGGACTATCAGTTTGCGTGGCAGAAATGCAGGCAGGCATCCATCAAGGAGATGGAATTTCCTTTTCCCTACCGGGAGGGGCAGAAGGAGCTGGCGACTTATGTGTATCAGACGATTTACCACAAGCGCAAGCTCTTTATCGAGGCGCCCACGGGCGCGGGCAAGACGATCTCCACGGTATTTCCGGCGTTGAAAGCCATGGGGGAGGGGCTGTGCGAGCGTATCTTTTATCTGACGGCCAAGACCATCACCCGCACCGTGGCGGACGACACGATCAATCTGCTGCGGGAGCGGGGACTGAAACTGAAAAGCGTCATATTGACCGCCAAGGACAAAATCTGCTTTATGCGCGGACCGGCAGATGGAAATCCGCTGCAGACACAGTACGCAGACGGCGTGGTGAACGGGGAAAAAGGTGTTTTTGCCCGGCCAAATCAACCCGAGTGCAACCCGGCAGCCTGTCCCTATGCGAAGGGGCACTATGACAGGGTGAATGAGGCGATGTACGAGCTGTTGACTCATGCGGACAACTTCACGCGGGAACGGATAGAGGAGTATGCGCGCAGGTATCAGGTATGTCCTTTTGAGATGTGTCTGGATATGAGCCTGTTTGCCGACGCGGTGATCTGTGATTACAATTATCTCTTTGATCCCCATGTGTATCTGCGCCGCTTTTTTGCGGAGGGAGTCAGGGGCGAGTATATTTTTCTCGTGGACGAGGCTCACAATCTGGTGGAGCGGGGCAGGGAGATGTACAGTGCCCTTCTTTGCAAAGAGTCCTTTCTGGAACTGAAAAGGACGGTGAAGGCATACGACGAGCGGATTGCCAAAAATCTGGATAAATGCAATAAGGAAATGCTTGCACTGAAAAGGGCGTGCGAGGGCTGTCAGGTGGTGGAGGAGACAGACGCGCTTGTCCGCGCGTTGATGCGTCTCGGTGCAGCCATCGAAGATTATCTGGAGGATCATGACGACAGTCCCGTGCGGGCGGACATCCTGTCCTTTTATTTTGAGGTCTCCCATTTTTTGGAAATGTATGAGTTGGCGGATGAAAATTATGTGACCTACTCGGAACTGCGGGAGGACGGCAGCTTCATTGTGAAGCTGTTCTGTGTGAATCCCGCGGGCAATCTGCGAAGCTGCATGAGACGGGGCCGCAGCACCATTTTGTTTTCAGCGACGCTTCTGCCGATCCTGTATTACAAGACGCTGCTGGGGGCGGAAGAAGGGGACTATGAGGTTTACGCCAAGTCGGTCTTTCGGCCGGACAAGCTGGGACTGTACATAGGGAGCGATGTGACAAGCCGCTATACCCGCCGGGGAGATGCGGAGTATTATCGGATCGCGTCCTACATTCACAATATCATAGAGAAAAGACAGGGCAACTATATGGTCTTTTTCCCTTCCCACTCTTTTTTACAGCGGGTTTTTGAAATTTACCGGAAGTATTTTAATGAGGAGGAGACCGTGGAATGTATTTTGCAGGAGAGCCATATGAATGAGGAATCTCGGGAAGCCTTTTTAAACCGTTTCCGTGGGAATGAGGACTGCGACCTGCAGAGGCTGATTCAAATGGATATCGAAATGGAGGAGGAAAGGAGTCTTCTCGGTTTTTGCGTGATGGGCGGTATTTTCAGTGAGGGAATTGACTTGAAGAACGACAGCCTGATCGGCGCGATTATCGTGGGGACGGGGCTGCCCCAGGTGTGCAATGAGCGGGAGCTTTTGAAAAAGTATTTTGACGGCTGGGGGGAGAACGGCTTCAACTATGCCTATCGCTATCCGGGCATGAACAAAGTGCTGCAGGCGGCCGGGCGGGTGATCCGCACGGTGGATGACTTCGGGGTTGTCGCGCTTTTGGACGAGCGGTTTTTGTCCCCGGCTTATCAGCGGTTATTTCCGCGGGAATGGCAGGAAAGGGTTGTCGTTACAGTTGACCAAATAGGTCGAAAAGTGGAAAGATTTTGGGATGAGTGGCTCTAAAGCGCGGCTTTTTGCGGTGTCCAAATGAGTCAACAAAGAATTAGACAAAAAGTCTGTGGAAGAGACAAGCTGTGTGGATTGACTTCTCACGTCAAGAGACAAAATGTGATTGACTGCTGTCAGACAGGATATTACAAAAGAGGTCAATAATATCGGCAGGAAATAAGCCTGTTCGACAAAAAGATATAAGAAAAAACCGAAAATGACAGACAGATTGCGAAGAAACGGTACATGGTTCGACAAGAAATGACGACGCTGTCAATGTGGATAACTTTGTGGAAATTGGGGATTTCTCAGCTTTTTTTGGATAACTTTTTAAAAATTGGGGCGTAAAAATTGTGGAAAAGTCGATGAACGGTTTTTGGTTTGGAAAGAGCAAACCCATCGGGTCAACCGATGGCGGAAGAGAAAGAGCAGAACTTGTTTGACGCAGAATGGCAAATAGTGGTATACTAAACCGTGGTAAAATACAATATGTTGATACTGAAGCATGGCTGGACAAAAACTGTGCAAGGTGTAAGAGGGAAACCGAAAGCAGAACGCCGCGGCGGCTGTCTGTGCATAAGAGGGGTTTCGGAATGGAGGAAAAAACTATGTGGGCATTTGAAAGTGTGTTTTATCAGATATATCCGTTGGGGTTCTGCGGTGCGCCCTTTGAGAATGACGGGCAGCTTACGCACCGCATCTTAAAGGTGAACGACTGGATTCCCCATATGAAGAAGCTGGGGATCAACGCGGTTTACTTTTCCCCGGTGTTTGAGTCGGACACCCACGGGTACAATACGAGGGATTACCACACCATTGACTGTCGGCTGGGAACCAACGAGGATTTCAAAGAAGTCTGTGAAAACCTGCACAAGAACGGCATCAAGGTGGTGCTGGACGGGGTGTTTAACCATGTGGGCAGGGGTTTCTGGGCTTTTCAGGATGTGTTGAGGAACAGGGAAAACTCTCCCTACTTAAGCTGGTTTAACATCAATCTGGGGGGAAACTCCAAATACAACTACGGTCTGTGGTAGGAGGGTTGGGAAGGCAATTACGATCTTGTGAAGCTGAACCTGCGCCACGGGGATGTGATCAACCACATTCTGGACAGCGTGAAAGGCTGGGTGGAGGAATTTGACATCGACGGTCTTCGTCTGGATGTGGCGTACTGTCTGGATCACGATTTTGTGAGAAGGCTCCGGGCGTTTACGGACGGTCTGAAACCGGAGTTCTATCTGCTGGGAGAGATGCTTCACGGCGATTACAACCAGATGGTGAACGATCTGATGCTGCACTCCTCCACAAACTATGAGTGCTACAAGGGGCTGTTCTCCAGCTTTAACAGTATGAATATGTTTGAGATCAACCATTCCCTGCTCAGGCAGTTCGGACCGGAAAACTGGTGCCTCTACCGCGGCAAGCATCTGCTCTCCTTTGTGGATAACCATGATGTGAGCCGGATCGCCAGCAATCTGACGAACGAAAAACACCTGCCGCTAATCTACGCGCTGTGCTTCGGTATGCCGGGTATTCCCTGTGTGTACTACGGCAGCGAGTGGGGGGCGAAGGCAAATAAGAGCGAGGGCGATCCCGCGCTGCGCGCCTGCTTTGAGGCGCCTGTGTGGAATGAGCTTTCTGAGTGGATCAGTAAACTTGCTGAGGCAAAGAAAGGTTCTAAAGCGCTCAACTACGGCGATTTCCGCTCAGTGGTGTTGACCAACAAACAGTGCATTTTTGAGCGCAAGTGCGAGGACGAGAGAGTGCTTGTAGCGATCAACGCCGACGGGGAGGACTATACCGCCCATTTCGATGCCGGCTGCGGCATGGCCGTGGATCTGATCACAGGGGAAGAGCATGATTTTGGCGGCGGAAGCCGGCTTCCCGCTTACAGCGCGTATTTCTGGAAGATGGAGCATTAACAGTTCGGCCGGAGCAGCATCTGTCGGGCAAATCGTGCTGGCAGGAAATAAAGTTTTTCTTGACAAGACCTGTCATATGTACTAAGATGGCAAAAGCATCATAAAAATGTAACTATAAACGAAAGCAAATTTCAGAAAGGAGATAATCTTATGTTTATACGCGGTATCAATTTCGCAGTCGGTAGTAATACACAACTGCATAGAGTGACGTTACATGAAATTACCTCCGCATATAGAAAAATCGGCTGGGGCAGGGATTGTTGACCTTGCCGGTCGGTGAATAGTTATGTCGGGCTTTAAGGGCTGTGGTAATTTTATTACCGCAGCCTTTTTTCTATGTTGCGGAGGTACAGGGGGTATCAGACATGAAAAAAATATCAAGTTACATATGGGACTACCGGTTCTCCTATTTAGGAGCGGTGCTGTCCCTTCTGATCGCGGTCACGCTGGATATGGTGGCGCCGAGACTGACGGCGCATGTGGTGGACGATGTGATTGTTGGCGGGAATATCGGGGAACTGAAATTCCTGCTGCTGGGCTTTTTCAGTGTAGGGCTTGGCAGGTGCATTTTCCAGTATGTAAAGGAGTACACCTTTGACAAGAACGGCGCAAGAATTTCCGGGGATATGCGGCGGGATCTGTTCCGGCATATCCAGTCTTTGAGTGCGGATTTTTTTGACCGGACGAACACGGGGGAACTGATGGCGCGCGTCAAGGAGGATATCGACCATATATGGGACGCGGTGGGCTATGTGGGGATGCTGTTGATTGAAGTTTTTTATCATACCGGCATCATTCTCGTGTGCATGTTTACGATCAACTGGAAACTGGCGCTTATTTCCGGGGCGGCAATGCTTCTGTGCGGCGTGGTGGCGGTGATTATGGAGCGGAAGCTGGGCGCGGTCTACGAATCGATCAGCGAGGAGAACGCGGTTCTCAATACGGTGGCGGAGGAAAATCTGGGAGGCGTGCGCACGGTCAAGGCGTTTGCAAGGGAATCCTTCGAGATCGACAAGTTTCTCTCCCACAACAAACGGTACTATGAGCTGAACATGGCGCAGTCGGGGGTGCTTGTGCGATACTATCCGGTTTTTACGGTGATTACTACGATTCTGCCTTTGTTGACTTTATTGGTCGGCGGACGGTTTGTGATCGACGGAGAGATGACGCTCGGGCAGATAACGGCATTTGTGGAGTATTCCATGAATATCGTCTGGCCCATGGAAATGCTCGGATGGCTCACCAACAGCTTTTCCTCCGCTGTGGCATCGAACGGAAAAATAAAGAAAATATACGGGGAAAAGCCGACAATCAAAGAACCGACCAAACCGGTCAAACTAGACCACGTGCGCGGGAAAGTGTG